>Ga0131853_10013020_pt1 | contig 15238 bp, 12 predicted proteins | sample TergutLab28metaG_FD_92764 | JGI IMG/M metagenome (GOLD analysis project Ga0131853, IMG submission 92764) | Labiotermes labralis P1 segment gut microbial communities from Petit-Saut dam, French Guiana - Lab288 P1 (version 2) (version 2) | ecosystem: Host-associated > Arthropoda: Insects >...
CAAGAAATTCCCCGCATTTCACGGAACCCGAAGGTTCATTACCGCACTCACAAGCGTCCGCCACCTGTCTCTATCCTGGGCCAGCCCAATCCAGTCCATATACCCACATACCACATCCTGGAGGTCCATCCTAATATTATCCACCCATCTACGCCTAGGTCTCCACAGTGGTCTCCTTCCTTCCGGTTTCCCCACCAAGACCCTATACGCCCCCCTCTCCTCACCCATACGCGCCACATGCCCTGCTCATCTCATTCTTCTCGATTTTATAACCCGCACAATATTGGGTGAGGAGTACAAATCATTTAGCTCCTCCTTATGCAGTCTCTTCCATTCCCCCGTTACGTCGTCCCTCCTAGGTCCAAATATTCTCCTCTACACCATGTTCTCAGACACCCTCAGCTTCCTTTAATCCCTTAATGTCAGCGACCAAGTTTCACACTCATACAAAACAAAAGGGAAAATTATAGTTTTATACATCTTGATCTTTAAATTTTTGGATAGCAACCTGGAAGACAAAAGGTTCTGCAGCGAATGATAGCAAGCATTTCCTGACCTCATATATATATATATCTTACATCAGCAATTAAGACATAATTTGTGCAATCTTGTAATTCCCTAAACCTGGTAGGTAAATCAGAAAAGCGCACCACCGTCACCTAACAAAGACGTTTTTCACTCAGTAGTAATTTCAGACAAGTAACCTCTCCGATGTCAATTTTAAGTTGTTGTATTTCCGATGTGTTCAGTTGTATAGAAATGAATACAAACAGTAAAATACACAGCACGTATTTTTACGTATCTCAGCTACATGTTTCGGCTACCTGAACGTAGAAATAATCAGGTTGCAAATGAATTATTCCTTTGTTTTTGTTTTTGTCCTCTGAAGGGTTCATGAAACATAAAGTGAGGGTAAAGTTGCTCCTGTCCACGCCATGAAGGCACATTGAGTTAAGGATCCACTCATTCTTAACTTTGGCGCTGTGTGGAAAATGAGTGGTTAACTTCACATGGCGGGACTTTACCTCCTGCAAAGGCACCCGGTACCCACAGAGCATGTCTAGACGTTTTGGAAAATAAAAATCTCCACCCCTGTCAGGATTACAACCCCGGACCAACTAGTCAGTAACCTAATCGCCAGACTGACATTTTTAATACGCATGTGCGAAAAGATGCTGGTGTTTTCTGTGAAACCTAAGAAGGGAAAGGGTTCAGCATCAAGCTATGGTGGTAAAACTCAAACAATTCTAGACACTAAAGCTACGTAGAGATAAATGTTCAGTGTCGCGCCTTTACAGAATTTTACTTCCAGAGGCGCAGAGTCCCTGCACAAGTCGGTTCTGCAGGTAGACTGAACAACAGATGATTTTCATGTTGCAGTAGGAAGAAAAGGAAGCCTACAGACTTCTTAAAACTGGAGCTTTGAAGTTCTGACAGTGCTGTTGCCAAAAATTCTCATCTTTTGCGATATGACGCCGTCCCGGTTGGTATATATTTATCGTAGTTTCGGCGAAGTATACAGTCTCGTCTTTCAAGTTCCTAGTATTGCATTTCTCTCGCATTATTCAGAAGACTGGAAACGTAAACTAAAGACGATATTCCTTTTAACCTTTTGACGCCTAATGTCAACTATAGTGGTCGTACCGCACCACTAACCTCTAAAGTTGCATTTTATATATTTATTCAACAAATATAGGTATTGAATATTTTAAACATGGTATATACTCTCCGTTTTTTTCTCTTCAAAATGCAGTTTGTTTCGTAATTCTAACTTATTTGGTTCCTGTATTATTCACATTTTATTTACAGAGTGTGCTAAAATTTAAAAAAAATAATTCCGGCGCCAAAAGGTTAAACGACCCAATCCATGACGACAGTAGCAGCGACTACAAATTACGCAATTTAATAGTCAATGCCTATTTGCTACTTTTACCACAAGTAACATCTTAAATATGGTGACCACTTTTGATGTGTATTGGACCGTTCATCATCTTGATAATTGAAGAATAAAATCCAACTAGTTACCACTTATTACTTTATTATGCTTATGTTAGGCTCAACATGTTTCCGGCATCATTATGCCCATCATCACGAGCTCACGACGATAGCGTTGGTTACCACATAGGCCGTCTGGTTCTCGAGTTGCTGCTGGTTGGAAGTTAAGTGCAGGCAACACAGCCTTCGGTCCAGACACTCGTCCATCCTGCCTGCACTTAACTTCCAACCAGCAGCAACTCGAGAACCAGACGGCCTATGTGGTAACCAACGCTATCGTCGTGAGCTCGTTATGATGGGCATAATGATGCCCGAAACATGTTGAGCCTAACATAAGCATAATAAAGTAATAAGTGGTATCTAGTTGGATTTTATTCTTCAGTTATGGTGATCACTGCTTCTTGCCCTGTCAATCCAAACTCGGTATTCACAAATAAACCCATCATACGACACTATACATTCCGAGGGATTTAAAATACACTCACTACAAGCAGCAGAGTACTTATTGAGAAGCTAATAGTTCCTCAACTATTCAATCCTCAGCTTTTAAGTAACCGAAAATTCTTCCTTCTCCATACGACCAAATCGATTGTCCCTCTCATGAGCCTGACGGTTTCTGTCGAGGGTCGACACCCGTATTTCCTTAAGATTCTTTGTAATAACAAAATTCCTTCTACACCCAGATCTTCTAAGCTGTCTCTTTCCTTCCGGATTTCCCACCAATATTGTGCAAGCATCTTTATTCTCTCCAATACGCGCCACATGTCCCGCCAACCTCTCCATTTGATTACCCTAATAATAAATGACGAGCAGTACAAATCACGCAGGCACTACTGTGCGATTATGTCCAGCGTCCTCTTACTTCCAACGAGTTAGGGCCCAATACCCTGTTCTCGAAACTCCCCCCCCCCCCCACCCTCCCCCCTTATTTGGTGGGGCCCCAAGTTTCAATTTCTTACAAAATAACAAGAAAAATAATAATTGCTTTTACTGTAAATGTTACATTCTCAGACAGCAGATGGGGAACTGAAAATAAATTCAACACAAAAAAATAAAATATTAATATCAATCCACGTGTTTACGTGTCCAAGGGCCACTGAGTACAAGTATTCTGTTCATTTCAAGGGACACAATCTATTAGACCGTACTTCGCACGTCAAACTGGAACAGTCTGTACTCGAATTCCAGTACTGGAGAATCCCGTTCCAGTGCGTCTGCACTCAGGCACATCGAGCTCAACACGACCAGCAGTCTCCTCACTGCTTCATTTAACAAGTACTTTTAGATCTTACGTTTATCGGACCGTGCATCATTGTGATAGCTGAAGAATATAAGCCCAACTTGATGTCACTTGTTATTTTATTTCACTTCTTATGTGCTCAACATGTTTCGGACATTAATATATATCCATCATCAGGAGCTTGCGACTATGCTGTTGAATTACCACATTGGTCTATTGTTCTTGGTTCGCTGTGTGTTGGAGTTTTGGTGTTGTTGGGTTTGAGTGGTGTCCGTGTTGCAGGCTGAAGCAGCCTGCAACACGGACACCACTCAAACGCAGCTGCACCAAATCTCCAACCTACAGCGAACCAAGAACAATAGACCAATGTGGTAATTCAACAGCATAGTCGCAAGCTCCTCATGATGGATATATTAATATCCGAAACATGTTGAGCACATAAGAAGTGAAATAAAATAACAAGTGACATCATGTTGGTCTTTTATTCTTCAGCCAAGTACTTGTAGCCCTGAAACAGAACTGCAGGTCCCCTTCTAATATATCGTTTCTACGATATTTGTAAAATGGACGCACAATACAGAATATGCACATGCCATTCCGAGTATTTCTTCTTCGAAAATTCTCAACTGATTTTGACGAAATTTGGTATTACCTAGTATATATCATAAAAACAGACGTGAAAATGCGACGTTTGAGGTTTTTTCACAGAGGCGCAGTTTAAAAATTAACCTTTTCTTGTATATCAGGCTGTGTCGTTGGGCGGGTAGGTCCCAACGTTTCGAAAGCCATACCATCGTTACAAACGTTTGTAATTACTCACCAAAAGACACGGCCTCGCGTACAAAGAGACTTCATTCTTAAAATTTCCTGAAATTTTGATTCGAAGTTTCAAGACTTGGGAAATGTTACGCCGCGTCGACTGGCAAATAATTACAAATGCATCGTGAGGTTATTTGTATATCTAAGAGTAAAGAAGAAAACCAACTAGATGTTACTGAATGCTTTATTGCACTTATAATCTGTTCAATATGTTTCGGGCACTTATATGCCCATCATCAGGAGCTCGAGACTATACTTGTGTTATTGTCGCATATGGTGTGTAATGTCTTGGTTTCTGGTGGTCGGCTGTTAAGAGCAGAGCAGCAGGCTATGCGTCCGGGAGGTGGGAAATTGTGCAGTCGCACAATTTCCCACCTCCCGGACGCATAGCTTAATTTCCCCCATCCCGGACGCATAGCCTGCTGCTCTGCTCGTAACAGCCGACCACCAGCAACCAAGGCATTACACACCATATGCGACATTAGCACAAGTATAGTCTCGAGCTCCTGATGATGGACATATAAGTGCCCGAAACATATTGAACAGATTATAAGTGCAATAAACCACTCAGTAGCATCTCGCTGGTTTTCTTCTCTACGCTTATACTACGATTCACGGACAAACACACATCAAATTTGTATTTCTCTTTAGAGTCAGGGAATCCAAGAAGGACACAGGGTGAAACAGTCAAGAAAAGTAGAGTAGAAGAGAACTGTCGTTGTAATGTTTGACCCTGTAGAAGAAGCAATACCATCGTTCGAAATGTTACCGATTCTTTACCTGTCGTCAAGCTGTAAGGTCCCAGAAGACGTAAATGTTCAGCAGCAAGATTACGAGTACTTAAAACCTTCAAAGTTTGATTTTGGTTCATATGGATCAAACATATGCCTAATTTTAACACCATCCTTGCATGTTCCCACAGGAGGAATGATTATGAAACTTTATATTGGCGGATTATATCAAAATGTGCCGGCCAGTTTAATTGTGGTTAAAATCGAACAAAAAACAAACACCACACATCAGCAGCTATACACACTTATAACTATATCTCCCCATTTACGAGATTAAATAAAAAAATACGGTAGATTCATAGTGGCCAAATAAACATTTGTGGATCCAGACGTAATTTGGTGTCATATATACTGTATATATATATGTATATATACATATATATATATATATATATATGCGATTTTCATGTCAGGTAGTTAGGGAAAAGTACATAGTCATTGCTGTTAATACCCAAAGCCATATACGTGATTGAAACTGCACAATATGCTAGACAAATTTAATTTGATGGATGTGTTTTAATATGCAATGACGTAATCTCCGTGCATATACGTCACATTCTTATGCAGTTATAGCTTGCCTTCTTTATGCAACTGCGTGCTGCATAATTTAATGACACTGCAAACAAAGCACCACAATATATAACGTGTACTGACAACAGGGGGAAAAAGGAATTTAACAACCAGGTAGATTACAAATATATACACGTTGCGTATCGCTTTTTTTAAGTCTGCCACTGTGAAATGTTTCTACGGAGAGGAACATTAAGGTTATGACGGGTAAATTTAACATAGGCAGAATAAACCTAAACATATAAAGAAGTTCTTGTAAATAAAACCAACTTGGTGCAAAATTTATTCTTGGTATATTTCGTTAGCCTCTACATGTTTCGGGCTTCTTTAGGCCCATCGTCAGGAGGAACGACTGTGTTTATACATTTGGTACTTGTTATTCTGTATAGCTGACTGGCAGATATACAGGGTGGAATACAGGGTGGTTTACAGGGTGGAATACGGAATAACAAGCACCAAGTGTCACATAAACACAGTAGTTCCTCTTGATGATAGGCCTGAAGGCGCCCGAAACATGTACAGGCTAAAGAAATATACCAAGAATAAATTGTGCACCAAACTGGTTTTATTTACAAGATTATATAGAGATGCACGGTCAACAAAATATAAAATATAAAGAAGTTCTGCACATTTCATGACAAATAACATTATCCTCTAATAATAGAAAACACATAAAAATCTACAACTATGAAGAACACTTGCTTGATCACATCTGATTAAATGCTGTAATCCTTGCCTGTTAGCTTCAGAATACAAGGATTCCGAAGACACCGCAGTATTAGGCAATACGTTGACTTGATAATTTTTTTTCGACAAGCAGACAGAGGGAAAGAAAATTCTGAAAGGGTAAGAATCACTGGCTGAAGGTACATTTATTTTATATATTTGCCTTGAAGAGGACTGGCGGAGATTCGAATATTAGACATTTATTTCGAGCATGAAACTTACGACCATTATTAATACTATGTGTGTGCACCTTCGAGGGGGGAGGTCTATGAAATCTGACTGTCAACTATCGTACATTCATATCCGCTCGATTCGCAACGTACTGTATAGAATACACCTAGACAGCAGACAGATGTCAAGGATACAAAACGAATCTTTCAATGTTGACGTCAGGCGTGCATTTTTTTATTTATTGTTCTCTACGTTGTGTTGAAGTTGACAAGCAATCAAGTTCTACGATGTTGCTGACAATTCTGATGTAAATACAAATTACACTAATGGATATTAGTCATAGAAAGAGATTAACAAACGGTATTGTTTCCATTACTGTATAGGCTGTGCTGACCTCTCGTTGTGACGTAAAATTATACAGTCGAAGGAAGTCTGAAGTGTGTAAAAGAGCTTTTTGTGTTTCTATAGTACAACAGTAGTGTTTAAGAGATCTCATCCGTTATTCTTCTGCAGACAGGGAAGATAAACGGATGTCAACAGAAGAACACCCACAACATAGTACGAAACAGCAATATTATACAGAGCAAAAGCAGTTTCAGAAATGTGAATTAATTATGAAAACCACTCAAAATAGTAAGTTTCACATAAATATAAACCGAACTCAAACTTTTGTAAGTTTCATCAAAAGGACCTTGGCCCTAACACGTGTACAAGTTGCATATATATATTAAGCTCATGGTTCGGTGCATCATAATTGAATATTAATAAAAATCCAACTAGATGCAACAGTATGCAGATATTTATTTACTGCAAAATCACTCTACATGTTTCGGGTGTTACAGCACCCATCATCAGGAGTATTAAAAACTGTAACCGCAGCCTCCGGTAAGGTCATAATACTGGTACAGCTACTTCCCTCTAACGTGGTCTGATCAGGTCATGTTGGAGGGAAGTAGCTGTACCAGTATTATGACCTGTACCGGAGGCTGTGGTTACAGTTTTTAGTATTCCTGATGATGGGTGCTGTGACACCCGAAACATGTAGAGTGACTTTGCAGTAAATAAATATCTGCATACTGTTGCATCTAGTTGGATTTTTATTAATATTGCATACACACACACACACACACACACATATATATATATATATGTTTGTGTGGGGGAGGGGGTTAATGAATAAGGTCACCAGTCCTCTACAAAAATCGGAATAAAACTATTTCAGTGCAACAAAACTACCAATCAAACAATTCATATACACAAATAAAAACTCTGGGTTTTTCACCAACATCCACGACTACAGTATGGCCAGTCATCGGACTCTGTAGGGTAGCATTTATATCCAGTCTACTTTCTAATGTATTATTTCTCTAAGGCTTACTCTAACGTCACATTTCTGCCACAGCGTACGTCTCCCAAGTTGTCAGCTCCCTACAGCTTTCCCACCCAACATTTTTACGACTTTTTGGTGCCCTCCATGCGCCTAGGACATATTTCCCAAATTTCTCTCTCTGGTTTAATTATCCTAATAGCGTTAAGAGCAGGGCTACGCAAAATTTTTCAAAAATCTAAGAACCACCTCAGAATTCTTGGCGCCAGGAAGTTTATGTGAAGACGGTTCCACAATGAGGGCCCACAAATATTAATACCTCGGTACAAGATATAGTCCCCCGGGCGACCCGGTACCCGGAATTTTCGCAACCCTGCTCTCAAGACCAGCTATTCTTAAATTCTTAAAGATCTTTCGAGTTCCTACGTAGGTAACATCACAAGCTATCAAGAGATGATAACATATGTGTAAAGTCGCCTACCTCATCAGTAGGCTCAGCAGGGCTGGAAAACAGAAGATTCCTCGGAAACGCAGGAACGGAAGAGACGTTACTATGCCCTGGTGGTGAAAAGTGCATCTTTTCTGCTTTCCCTAACACAGCGTTGGCTAGAAGATTCTTATACAACTCCGTCGGTAACACGAAGTGTTTACCGTTATTATTGTTAACGACAGTGTCTTCCCCGTTATCCACCAGTAACGAATTTGATGAAGAATCAGTGACATTCTCTGGTGACGACATGAATGACTGCAGTAGGAACTCACAACCGCTCAATGCTAACTGCTGTATCTAAATAACAAACAACATGTCATCTTCCTTTGTCGAATTCTTGGTGTGTAGTCCTGTTCATCGCTGTATTTCAACAGGCAATGTTTTCATGACAGACTGTACGCAGCACGCGACCAGTTAAGTAATCTCAAGTTCTAAGTTAAATGGCCGCTAGCAGTAATTTATTCTTCATAATTTCGTGTAGAGATTCCTCTAGTTCTTGAAATGCTGGTTTCTGAAGCAGCAGGAAGGAGTTGTTTGTTAGGTAACATAGGTGTTCTTGGTGCAGAACGAACCAATCTCTCTGTAAGTTTCTTCAGTTAAGATTACTAAATAATTTCAGGTTCAAAATCCGTGAACTGAAACAGGTTTGATGGTCAACTACTGATAGTTAACTGGTCGTAAAAATTAAAAAAAGTCAATTCAAGTCCATTAGTCTATGGAATTAATCAAGATGTGCTAACTAGCTTTTGTCCTCAAATTAAACAGTTTTTATCTCAAAGATCAAGTAAAATCGCTAGATCAGGTTGCCTTCCTATGTTTATTTATTACTCTTCACAAATAACGACATTATACCTAGACTGAGCAACATGCCGCCTGTCAACCATTCTACAGCACAGAGATCACGGTACACTGCAGCATGCCTTCAACACCGACTTCGCATCTCACTATTCACTCCTTCCACATGCGCATTATTTCACTGTTTCTGCCAAGGTTTACAAATTAAACTCATTATTTAAAAATCATTTCACATACTTCCAACGCCCCACTTTATAAATCACTACGAACTTCGATTTCTATCAAAATACACTCTATAACACCAGTGCAACATCACTGTAACAACATATTCTTTGTATTAAAACTGGCGATTTTCGTATCACTTGAAATAGGCCTTATTCTAAGACTGAAAGTCTTTATCCTGGTACATGGATTTTTATGCAGCTATATAAGAGTATCTGTAAAAATTGTGCAGCGCAATATGGAAAAAAAAAAATTGTATATTATTTTAAGAAAATTTTTATCTCAAAATTCTTAAACACTTGTCAGTTTAAGGCTAAAATTATATAAAAGGCTGGACGAATCGGGTCCAAGCGAGTATGAGCGAAGACTGAAAGAAGACACCAGAAGAATGAAAGAAAAGAGATGGGGCGGTGTGAGGCGCTCCAAGCTGGGTGGTGGGAGCTGGGTCGTAAGGGGGTGGAAAGGGGTTACAGACAGAAAAGTAGTGGGTAAAAAGGAAGACTTCCAAGGGATGAGGGGGGGAAAGTGTAGGAAACTCTTAGAGAGAGGGTGTTGGTAGAAACGTAAGGGGAGAACACGGTGGGGCGCACTTGACGTCTGATACGTACGCAAGCGCAGTCTTTGCACGTTATTCCAGTGAAATATTTTTTTTTGTGACGCAAAGGACCTACTCGGGCCTAGGCCGCCTCATTGTTGAGTTTCTGTATCACATATAGACACACACAACCGGTAGGATCCCCTGAATGAGAGACCAGCTTGTCGCAGAGGCCCCGACCTACGCAACACACGACTAACAAAAGACAAGAACATCCATGCCTCAGCGAGATTCGAACCCGCGATCCCAGCAATTGAGCGGCCGCAGACCTACACCTCAGGCCGCACGGCCATCGAGTTCGGCCCAACAAAATATACATAGGCGCATTTTTTTCGAAATGTTTCGGAAACAGGATACACAAATAATGCAGTGAAGAGTGTTGTCACCTGACGTTTATAAATTGGTGAAATCAGTGAGTCTGAAGGTCCACAGCACTGCAGGGTCTGCGGCTTTCTTGTCTACGTCACTGCCTTCCAAGTTTCACCTAACGAAAGAAACCAAATTTAATGAAAATCCATTCAGAGGCAGTCGAGATATTCCATGCGGAATGACGGACGGACAGACACACAAGACGAAGGTAATTGTCACTTTTCTTTTTTCGCAATTTTTGCGAATGCGCTTAAAAACTATCAGGTTTTGATACTATCAAAGTTTATCATTCTGGTTTTGAGTTTTGCCTACCTCCCGGTATTTAAAACGCCAGAAAATGAAGACAAAGTTTCGGCGACTGAATTTGTTATCTTCCTCAGTTGGTTCCCTTTGATACAGATACAGATACATTGTAACATTTGTAGTTCAGCCCAGGACTAAGAAGAACCCACTGTAATTGGCCCAACTGAATAGAAATCCCCCATATTCTTACCCGAAGACGGAAAGGCATAAAGTCGATAACACTTCGTCCCAAATTTTTGTACCTGAACACAATGAAAACAGACAGAGCCTACAAACTTCACGTTTCCAAATGACATAAAAATTATTTGTTGTCAAATTGTTTCCATTTAGCTACTAGCGTGACTATCTTTGATACAAATATTGCTCACAGTTTGAAGTCGGAAATGTAGGAACCATCGTTACGTGAAAGCACACAATATTTGAAATACCACCCGGGGGGTGGGGGGGGGGTGGGGGGGGGGCAGCAAAAAAATGTCTGCTACCATTCTCCTCCCATTTACAACCTGTCCTTCAAACCTGCGTAAATTATCAAGCCCATATTCGGAACAGATGGAAAGGGTGGTGAGAAATGGTGGCGTGTACAAATCCCAAACAAGCTACATTAGGAGCCACCCATAAAACATGAATACAAAAGCAACGTTAAGAAAGAAAGAAGAGGGGTTGAAATTGTACAAAAAAATAAACGTGAAGAGAGGGAAAAATCAATGCTTCAACAGGTGAAGGTGTGGAGAGGGGGCGGATGCCTGTTGGAGGTTTAGTGTAGCATGTATTTTGCTTACAAAACTGAGTGCATTTTTTTTTTGCATCTATTGACTAAATTAGCCATATATAAACCATAGTCGCTGCTTTAAGAATAGCCGTGGTAACAACATGCGAGCTAGTTTGAACTCCTGAATACGCTGTGTCTTGTAAGAAAATACCCTGACCCCACCCCCTTGTTTCACTCCCCCCCCTCCCATGCCACGCCTCTCCGTGTAAAGGAAATACCAACCGACAAGGCTTTGAAATCTTACGATATAATGTGAGATGAACAGTCGACAAAATGCCAATTCACAGGAACTACGACACTTCGAATGTATTTACACCAACTGCATGCTGTAGAACACATTTCTTGCAACGCGGATACTTTTTCTGCTTGTTGAAAAATTACATACCCTTCTGGAAACTTGAAGTTCACCCCCGTGTTCACAAAAGTCCACTATTAGTGCTACGTTAGTTTACAGTCCACACAATATTAGCACTAAGTATTTATAACTAATGTCAGTTTTTACCCTTCTATCCATTACTAGGTGTTACAAGTGGTCTTTTCTCTTCTCTGAGCTTTTCCGATTCGGGTTAGTTAAAACACCTAGTCCATTCTTTAATTGTATTATTATCTGCTTCCAGTTGACACATATTTTGCAAATTATTCTTCCTCTTTCCTCGGCCTTCCCCTTTCCCCCTTTCCTTGTAGGCATACTCCAGTATAATTAAATTCCAACTTCGTCAAACAAACCTACATGAATTTTCCATATTTCCTCCTATAATCCAAGAGGCTTGATTTTTCAATACTGAAAAAAACAATAACGATGGTCTAAAGATTTTGTAACACATAACAAGCAGTACGCCAAATAAGGTATCAAATTCAGCAACCAGATTAAATTAATACACACCCGGCAGCAGGTTGCCGCGTGCCACAGCAGATGTCTGCATCTCAGTATGGCATAATTGACCGAAGTTTCGGAATGTTTGTACATCTAGCCGAGAAAGCTGCACATACATAAGAGTGTCTCTATGTATAGGAGGAGGACTACAAACCATTAAGAGAGAACTGGTCTGTCAACCAGCATTCTGATATATTCCTCATGTCCGAATAATTATAAAATTTCTGAACAGCTTAAAACTCGCAGAAATATCTCTAGCAACAGATCCAAGTTACACGGAAACTCATCTTGCCCACTCGTAGAATGAGGCACTTTCAATCAAAATCGTGCAGTAGTGGCTTATGTATCTTGATGAACATTCTTTTGAGCCAATCTCCGGCAGAAAGACCTTTGGTCGCTGAACCAGGAGTCAATAACATAATTGGCTGCAGGCACGAGGAACCAGTTTCTTACCCCATGAGAAATGGGGGTGAAGTTGACGAAACTTTTGTTTCGACTGCATGCTGCTCTGGCATAAATCTTTTCACTATATGTCACTACATGTATGAGGTGGGCTATGTAGGTAGCATGCATAAAAATTAAGTGTTATTTTTAACAACGCTGTTAATTTCTATGGTAATGTAACGTCACTGGTAAGCGAGTGACATACGAGCACGCCAGACTGATAGAATGACAAGGACAGGGAACGAGACAGTATATATACGTATCAAGTAACAATGAAAAGCGTTTGCGTAGCCATTATTGCCGTGGAAGAACAATAAGTATTACATGTTCCGAGTGTGTATCTGTAGCCTTAGTCATTCCGTATGCGAAGAGCATGCGCCGTACTATATTCTCATATGTGGCATGTCTGGATCTACCACATTTCCACACATTATCTCATAAACGGCACGATATTCGGGAAAAAGGAATTGAACATAAAAAGTGCATTTTGATTTTCCCTAGAAATTTTATCTGAAACATTTCTCGTTCTAAGTAGGATTCGGCGAGATATTATCATAAATGTATATACGTCTTCATGTAAAGTAACCATAACTATTTTCATTTCTTAATGATACTTGAATTTTCTCGACAGATTTCCGAAAAAAAACCCACGCACCAAATTTCACGAATATTCGTCCAATGGGACCCGCGTTATTCCATGCGGACAGACGGACGGACAGGCAGACATGAAGAAACTAATAGTCGCTTTTCTCAATTTGGCGAACGAGCCTAAAAATTTCTAATTTGTTTTAATTTCAAACTGGCCCTTAAAGAACTGTGTTACTCAGGCACAACGCTAATTGCAATAACGACATATCAAGTCTAGGTTCCGGTACAGTCTTCTACTACTGTTCGTAACTACGATAAGCCTTATTTTCAACGAAAGTGTACAAAGACATAACAAAAAGCCATGGTCCTTTTCATGAATATGCGTGCGGATTATATTGTAGGGATTTTGCGAAACCACACATTATCTCAGTAGAGTTACATACGCTGACTGTGATGCAAAATCCGAACATGGGAGGCTCTGAGTAAAAAATAGGGGTAAAAGAGTGTAGTAACCTCCACAGAGACTGTCTGACTGAGACAAAGTAGCAGATGTAGACGGAAACTGTTACAAATGTACTCGGTCGGAAATACAACATTCAGAGTACTGCTAAATTGTAAGCGAACAAAATCGATTGCTGGAGGAAATGCATAGCAGTGGTCAAGCAGAGTAATGGGTTACAACAGCTACGAGCCATTCAATGTTTGCACGTTGTTGGCAAACAGTAAATCTGACATCACATTTCAATAATCTTTCTTTGTGTTGTATTTGAGTGTGAATAGGGCGCATTTTCCTGAAAATCGTGATTATTTAACGAAAAAAAAAAACATAGTGAGATTTGAGATTCTCAAGGTGATAACTCTGTAGATTAAAGTCTTGTAAAATGTGACGTCTTGTACATTCATAGAAAGAAAACATAGTTCAGAAGGAAGCCGCCAGGAGGATTAACGTTGCCCACGTTATAATCAAATGTGTCGGATTTGTAAAATCACAGACCATAGTGAGAGATTTGGGGGGATGCATACCTCCACGCCATCCTACCTGCAGTTTTGGCCACAGAGGTCGTCCTGTAAAGCTCTGCTGCCAGCCTGACCACGTGCACACAACTTGCTGCATATGCATCCGGAAATCCTTGCGGAATTTATATACGGCATTGGAATACTGCAGTATTCAGCATACATTTCTTGTTTAGCATATTCTGGAATATGGAGATATTTTATCGCCATTGATTTCCCAATTCGCTTGTCATTATGTAGATCCAAATAATTGTGGAAGGATTGAAACTGAATGGGACACATCGATATGCTGATGGTCTTTTTTACCAACTTGATGCAAAAACTCTTTATTTTAATACATTTATTATATTCCTCTACATGTTTCGAGCACTATTATGCTCATCTCCAAGAGGACAATTGTATTAGTACAGCATCTGGTATCTTCACTCTCTTTGGGTGACTGTTCAGTACACAGGTTACGAGAGGACTCGGTCACTGTATCTACAGTATCTGGCATTAATGAGACCGTTACTGCTACCTGTCGTGAAAGTGACTGGATGGGACACGTTCATGACAGGTAGCAGTAACAGTCTCATTAATGCCAGATACTGTAGATGCAGTGTTATGAGTTCCTGATGATGGGTGGAAATATCACCCGAAACATGTACAGCAGTTGCAGATATAAATAAACTCTATACTGTTACATCTTGTTGGATAATTATTGACACATATGTGGCACAGTGGTTAAGAAGCTGTGTTACAAATCGGAAGGTCGCTGGTTCGATCCCGGCTGGTGTCATTGGAATTTTTCACTGACATTAAATCCTTCCGATCGCACTATGGTCCTGGTGTCGACTCAGCCTCTAACAGGAATGAGTACCAGGAGAATTGACTTGGGGTAAAGGCGGCCGGTGCGTAAGGCTGACAAACTTACTGCCATCCTGTGCCGTTGTCATGAAATCTGGGATCCTTAACTTCTTTTTTGGGTGAGGAGAGGGGGGTGTATAGGGTCTGGCTGGGGAAACCGGAGGGATAGAGACCACTGGGGAGACATAGGCGTAGATGGGTGGATAATATTAGGATGGATCTCCAGGAGGTGGGATGTGGGTATATGGACTGGATTGGGCTGGCCCAGGATAGAGACAGGTGGCGGACGC
>Ga0131853_10013021_pt1 | contig 15238 bp, 12 predicted proteins | sample TergutLab28metaG_FD_92764 | JGI IMG/M metagenome (GOLD analysis project Ga0131853, IMG submission 92764) | Labiotermes labralis P1 segment gut microbial communities from Petit-Saut dam, French Guiana - Lab288 P1 (version 2) (version 2) | ecosystem: Host-associated > Arthropoda: Insects >...
GAAGTAAACCAGACGGGGGGAGTGATTAACCGGTTTGATAGGGGCGCAGGCCAGCGAATCATCCGAAGCGAGCAGCATGGGTGGTATCTGCATAATGTTCGTGGGGATGTTGTTCAGAGGACAGATGAGCAGGGTGAGGTAATCCATAGTTATAGGTATACGGCGTTTGGGATGGAAGTGCCGTCTAGCAGCGTGCAAGGAGGCACAGGTACAGGAGGAACCGGAGCAGGCACAGGAAACACAATAGCCCAGCCGCTGGAAGTGCCGATGTGTTCGTGTACGTCTAGTTTGACAGGTACGCTGGAGATGCTGATTTTTGAACTGGAGCTAGAGCCTGATACGGTGCATGTTTTGGAGTTTGATTTCAGCAGTAGTGCGGCTGAAGGCAGCACAACTAACACAGTAGAGGGCTATCTGCAAGTGTATATAATGCCATTTGGCGAAATACCGCACAGCAATAATCGTGAACTGGAAGAGTCACTGGCCACCAATGAGCAGAGTGCGAGGATAGAGTTTACCCCTGACAGCGAAATAATATGGCTGGTGATAAGGCGGGTTGGAGAAGATGCCGGTAACGTTTATTTGGATAACGTGGTATTCTATAGGCAGGTCGTGGCTGATGGTGGGGAAACAAGCGAATCCAACAATCCCTTCCGCTTTAATGGTATGTATTGGGATGCTCATACGCAGACTTACTACACGCCAATGAGACGGCTAAATCCACGTACTGGGCGTTGGACGAGTCCTGACCCTTTCTGGGGCATTCACAACATGCAAGGTAGTAGCGCGGCGATAGCCCAATCCGCGAACTTATTCATGTTTGTCATGCACAATCCTGTAAGATTCACCGACCCAACAGGCTTATTCGCAGCGCTTACTCAGCCTTTAATGGTAAAATCGCCTATCTTACAACGTGTAAATGAAGCGCTTACAGCATCATCTACTCCAGTTCCCACCCGTACGGTGACTCCAGATGGTGGTGGCAGTATCGTTCTATCACCTGCTGAAATAGCATCAGGTATTACAACTATTGAAATAGGCGGGGTTACCTTTAGGGATATGTCTGCGCCTGTAAATGCAATGCTAACAAATCACGCAAATGAAGCCCGCGCACAAAGAAGAGGTGTGCCTGCTGGCCTTCCCTTCGGGTTTAATGCATCCTCTATTAGATTGGCTGATAGCATAGCGGGATATCTCTGGATACTAGATAATTTTGCCGAAGGTCGGCGATTTGATTTTAAACATTATAGATCTTGGGAAGATCAATTTCCAGACACACCTTTCCACGGGGTGGATGATCTATTTGTGGTAAACGGCGTATTAATGGGTTCAGCAGATTTAGGAAATTTACATTTTGGATATGTGACATCAGCACTTGGGGTTCCCACAGCGACCCAACTTATGGGGGCAGGAGTAATGCATGTACGAGACCACGGCGGATTGCCGATTGAAAACATTCGACATTTTGGTGATTCTCCAAGATGCCGGTATTTCACTGACATGGGAAGACATTGGTATAGACACGGGAGATTCCGTTAAGATGGGGGAAAAAATGCCTAAAAAAGGATGCAATGGGTGCCTTGTAGCTATTGCGGCTACTATTATTATTTTATTATTAATGTTTAGAGCCTGTACGGGTCGCAATACGTTAAATAAGGAGCAAATTATACAATTTGTTCTTGATAACGAAGAGTTATTAAATCAAGCTATAGACGAAATCTGGGGGCTTGATGACTATGTGAGTAGTATAGCCCATACAAGATTTTCAAGACTGCACCCGAGAGATGGATTCGATTTTGAGGGCCTGTATACACGTGGGGTAATTAATTCGGAAGTTGTTAGAAAACCGCTTGATAATCCCATTTTATATGAACTATTACGAGATGGCAGAATAACAAGTATAACAATTATAAGACCTGACCCCACCCGCGGCACCACACATCACATACAATTCAATTTTAATGTTAGAGGCTTTTGGGATAGACGCGGCGGAATTTACTTCAGTAAAAATGATGAACCTACTCAACTCTATGGAAGAAGATGGGCAAATCCAGAAGAATACAGAAACGGCTGGGTAAGCTATGGAAACCATTTCTACTACACAGAAAGAATAATTCCCCACTGGTTCTATTACGAAATGCTATATAACTCAACCCGAACGCCCCGAAGATAACTACGTGTAAGAAAATACATGACGCGGGGACGGAGAAAGTGTCACACGCTTTCCCAGCGTTCGCAATGTTCTGCATTCACAAAGTTCGGCTGAATAACCAAGGCCGTGTGACAAATCTAAAATGAAACGATGCCCATGAGCCGTAAATGATAAAAACCACAACCACAAAATGATACCATGTGCTGATATATTTTATGGGTTTTGATACTTTGGTGAAAGGCGATTTTCCGGTTCCGGTTTTGATACTACCGACGAACCTTTTCCAGTTTTGATGATTGGGCCAACCCTTTTTCCGACCTGACCCGCACCGGCAAGCCTATAAGGGGCAAACAAGCCCAGCAGCGATTTTCCAGAGTGCTAACCTATTCCTCTTTACGATGCACAACCCTGTTAGGTTCACAGACCCAACCGGACTATTTGCGGTACTTCCACAACAGCCACAATACACGTTGCCGTAGCCACTGGCCCCGTGACTACTTGGAATTGGTCTATTGCTGGTGGTATTAATGATAAGCTCCGCCTCAGAGATGGTGTTGGCGGCCCTAGAAAAACACAACGAGTTGGCGGTGATAGCAGCAGGGCTAGGAGTACTAGAGGTACTTCTAAGCCAGCTTCAGCTGAGCCTGTTCCTGCTAACCCTAAAAAAGTTTCAACCGGATATTTGGAGTCACACGGTATAGATGGGCATCGGTTCAAGCGTGGAGTCCTCGGTGATAAAGCCCCTATAGCACAATATAATATTTTTGTTGATAAAAATGGAGCATTGTGGTTACAAAGAAATAACACAAATATATGGATTCCGACATTTGAGAACATTAACGACAGGAGGTAGGTGTTTTATGAAGCGCACAAGCATAAGGGTCGAGTTCAATATTTATGGCGACTACATTGACATTGATAATGTTACTGAAATGATGAAGATTAACCCTACGGTAGCATACTTAAAAGGTGACCCTATTGACCACAGGCCGATAGTGAGAAAAAATGCGTTATGGGCAATTGAAACCAACTATGAAGAAGCGATTGATATAAATGATGTTTTTCCTAAAATATTTGGGATGATTGCCGATAAATCTGATGTCATCAATAGAGTAAAGGAGTTATATGAAGCAGGGGTATCATTCTCATTCGTAGCTAATATACACAATGGTGAAAGTCCTGCCATGTACTTGGACAAAGATTTCATTAAGTTTGCAGCAGAAATTGGCGCGTGGATAGAGTTCCCTATGTATGTCTTTGGAGATTTTGACATGGAGTGACGCACGAGTGCAGCTGGGTCGAAATAATGCGGTGTTGGTTCTACAGGTATAAATCCGAGTGGACAATAGTCAATAAAGTGGACACGGATTGTCGCAAATATCTTAGAGACAGATGAGTTGACATCGTGTCTATACCTCCGCCCCTTATTTTCCCAGTCCCAGCCGCTGTCAGTTTTGATACGAATAACAAGGAGTGAGACAGATGGGAGCATGGGGTTCAAGTTTATATGCAAACGACACCTCAAGCGATGTAAGGGATGCTTACATGGGCTTTCTGAAAGATCAACTGAGCAAGCAAGAGGCCTATGATAAAACAGTTTCGTTATTTGGTGACTGTATAAATGACCCAGACGAAGCACCACTATTTTGGTACGCACTAGCTGATACCCAGTGGCAAGTTGGGCGATTAATGCCAGAGGTTAAAGTAAAAGCTTTGGAATGGATTAAAGAAGGTGGCGGACTAAAACTTTGGGAAGATAGTAAAAGCGGTAGCACCGGTTGGCAAAAGACATTGGACAAGTTACAAGAAAGATTAGAAACTGAGCAACGGAAAGAAAAAAAAATCCGCAAACATGTGGTCTTAAATCAAAATTTATGGGATATTGGTGATGTGTACGCATACCAATTCCACACCGAGGAATCAAAAAAATACGGAGTTTACGAGAAATACATGGTATTGCAGAAAATAGGTGCAGATTCTCAGTTTTCAGAAGATGACGTTGTAATGCGTGTACATGTATTTGATAAGTTATTTGATAGTGTTCCGAGTATGGATGATTTATGCGATATAAGGTTGCTACCACTCGACTCTTTACTGGCGAAACAAGAACTTCGTATGAGTAGTTGGCTACAACTTCATAAGAAAAAGGAATATCCTGTTGATCGTTTAACATATATAGGCAACATGGAGATTCCTGCAAATAATTTGCGTTATCAGATATGGAGATCAAATGGATATTGGGACTCAATAGAACGTTGGGGTATATATTTTCAGCGCTGGCATGGCATAGAGTATGAAACCGTTAAGGAAGGCGTTTTTAAGTATACGCATCCCGAAGGGCACCATATAGAAGAGTAAAAAAGTAAAATTCTATGGATAGGAGGTGCTGACATAATGTCAACACCCCCGTAGGGACGGGGCGTATTTTTTCGAGCATACACTCGAAAAAATCTCCACCCTAAGCCCTTGATGATAAAACCTTTTTCATGTGACAAGATTCAATGAAACTTTATTTGACTATATCCGCCACAGTCACAGCCACAAAATGATACCATGTGCTGATATATTTTATGGGTTTTGATACTTTGGTCAAAGGCGATTTTCCGGTTCCAGTTTTGATGATTGGGCCAAACCTTTTTACGACCTGACCCACACTGGTAAGCCTATAAGGGGCAAGGTAGCACCGCGGCCATAGCCCAACCCGCGAACTTTTTCATGTTTGTTATGCATAACCCCGTACGATTTACAGACCCAACAGGATTGTTTGCGACTATCCCCGAGCTGATTGGCGGTAGTGAATGGAGAAATCTCATGAATTTAATAACAAAAATCTACAAATTAAGATTTAAGAGGACATTAATCCCGCATGGGTTTAAGGTCTTCGGCTCCTCATTTTATAAAGTTATCAATGACGTTGTGCAGACAATAACGCTAGTAGAAAGACAGCCTACCTATACTGTTAGCTTTAGCATTATGCCACTTTTTTGGGGAATAAATAGCATATCTAATGAAGGTTATCTCATAAATCAGTTGCGCAAGGGCAAAATGAAACGCCAATGGGAGTTTCATTCATCATCCCCATTGCAATACAATGATGATGAAGAATATTTGCCAATTGTTTCTGAAAGCCAATATGTAGAACAAATGGTGAATTGTATGCTTTCGATAATTATTTCGGATGTTGTGCCTTTCTTTGAAAGAGCCATTGATTGCAAAACGGCATTAGATGAGATAAGAAAATTTGAGACATACCTATATGGAAATGAGTACGCCGAGAAAAATGAAGCATCCAACTATTTGTGGCATATTAAACTTGGTAATTATGATAAAGCCCTAAAGGCCATACGTGGTATAATGAAACATCAGCAAGCTAGTGGTGAAACGGAACAACTCGATAGGCATTATTGGATTAAGAGTACGGAGCAACTTATTGCTAGGTATAAACTACAATACGAACTAGCTACAAGTGATGATGTTCAGCAATCAAGGTTGGATATGCTCTTAAGAGAAGATATAACTAATAATTTTAGAGAACATCTCCTCTCTGATGGATGGGAGATGATTTTTTCAATAAAAAACCCATCAGTTGCTAAAAAACAGATTAAAGAACTTGAGAATGATTTGGCATTACTAATGGATGAAAATTCGCCACGTTCAAAGGAACTAATGGAACTGGAAATTTCGAAGAAAAAGGCAAGAGCCGGTATAGATGAACAATATTCAAAACTAATTGAATTATTAACTATACCTGATACGGAATATTTTCATAAGCATATAAAAGAGCAGGAAGCAAAATCACTCGAATATCTCAATAGTATAGGAAAGCGTAAAACTAAGCCCATAAGATGATTGATACTATATGCTGATATATTTTATGGGTTTTGATACTTTGGTCAAAGGCGATTTTCCGGTTCCAGTTTTGATACTACCGACGAACCTTTTCCAGTTTTGATGATTGGGCCAAACCTTTTTACGACCTGATCCACACGGTCAAGCCTATAAGGGGCAGTGAAGTAGCGCGGCCATAACTCAAGCGGGCAACTTATACATGTTTGTTATGCATAATCGGCCAGATTTACAGACCCCACTGGACTGTTTGCGGTCGTTTCTGGATTTATTATACCGATTCCAATACCAGTTCCGGACTCAGGCCGTGGGCCAATAACGTGGCCAACCCTGTTTCCACCTCCTGACCCTAATATAGTAAATGCTTTAGACCGTGCGCTAGAAACGCTGTCTCAAGTAATTATAGATTATGTTCGCTTTATGATTAATCCTCTAAGAGACCAGACGCTTGAACGCAATACTGCTTCTTCGTCTGGAGGTGGTGCTGCGCCCGGAAGCAATAATGCGACAAACAATACTAACCAGAGGGCTGATGCTCCTGTCGGCCAAATAGATGGGCCAACGTCCGGGACTCAAAATCAGCCACGTGTTCAAAATGTAGATATTAATAACTTACCTCCCGGATGGACAAGAACAGATCACAACGGTCGGACACATGTCAGGGATGCTCAAGGCCGAATAAGGATTAGAATTGACCCACCTGATGGCAGTACCCCTTATCGGCATAGACATAATTATGACGAACAGGGCCGCCCAGTAGATGCGCGGGGGAACGTAGTTGACCGCAGAAGTCCAGAAGCGCATATTCCTACTAATCCTGCTGATATTACACCATGGTGATGCTAATATGAATAGAGATGAAATGCAAAGTAAGATAGAAAGTTACCACTTTTGGGATGCGCGTGTCCTTTACTTGAATTGTTGTCATTTTGCTGATGAAATCGAACTGGCATTTTACGATGATAACAAAGAGGTGGTCTACAACTTCCTCGGCTGCTATAAATCACTCTTTAACCATGTCGTAAATTATGACAAGCTTAGACCAACTAAGGAAATGACAGTTGCTCAAGTTCCATATTTTATTCAAGAAATAAATGTTGACATGGTTGTTGAGGATAGTATTAGCTTTTATGTATGTAAAATAGATATGTTTCCACTAAACTTGGAGATTTGGTGCAAGGATATTAAAGTTATCAGCAAACCTTCACATTCGGCATAAGAGACAACCTAACCCGAACATGACGCAGGGGCGGAGGACGTGTCACACTCTTCCCAGCATTCGCAAAATTACGCGTTCCCAAAATTCGCCTAAATAGCCAAAGTCACGCTCCAAAGCTGAACCTGTCATGACCCCTAGCGAAGCAGCTCAAATAGTGAGGAATGCACCACGTGTGGGAACAGCGGCAACAAAAGCAGATGTTTTTCATCGCGCAGGAAGCTTGTTATCTGAGTCACAGCTTGCTAGCGGAAGGACCTCGCATATTGTGGGGAACGATGGTGTTACTCGAACCATGTTTAGAGTTCCGGGGGAGGTAAATAACATGAAAGGTACATTCGAGTTTATTATTAATCCTAATGGAACGATAAGTCATCAATTATTCAGGCCACACCCATAATTGAGAAATATGAGATACTGACAAAGAGAGGAGATTAATAGTTATGTTGAATGATAGTACAGGTAAGGGTGAACGATTTGAAAAGTTAATAATAGCGGAAAGCCAATATTTGATGAATACTCTTAACATTTTATTCCCATATGAATATATATCTGAAGAAGTTGATTTAAACTGGCATGACATGCTATTTGCTATACAAAACAAGTATTTAGACCACCACTCCGCCATTAATCATGCTCAAACCGAATTGGCAAAAAATGACTATCCACAAGCAGTTTTGGATTTGGCATGTATTTATCCGGAAGATGCCATCTTTTCACATTCAATATGCCCCTATATCTACGAGTTGGCAGATATGACTGAGGATGAAAATAAGCGTGATTCAAAGGATAAGATTATGTATGTTTTACTAAAATGGGTATTTGAACATGGGGTAAATTGCACAGATTCATACTATGATCATCCATTTAAAGTCCTGACAACAATCTGCGATGATTTTGGCTTCCCAGAATCAATACTTCATTTTGCATGGTACAGCACGCCTTCTAATGATGTTGAGCCTGACTTAGAAGCAGAAGAAAAAAATGAAGATCAATGGCTCAATTGCTGGAAGCAATTCCTTGATGAGCAAAAGTTAAAATGGAAAAAGTCTTTTTAGGCCGCCGCGTGACCGAAGGAAGTGGCACACTCATCCCTAGAGGAATTTTCGTGTGGACAATAGTCAATAAAGTGGACACGGATTGTCGCAAATATCTTAGAGACAGATGAGTTGACATCGTGTCTATTCCTCCGTCCCTTATTTTCCCAGTCCCAGCCGCTGTCAGTTTTGATATTAGTAGGAGGAGTTTCGTGGAGCGTTCAAAAATAAAGGTTGAGTTTAATATCTATAGTGATTATATTGACATAGATAATGTTACGAAGATGATGGGTGTAAATCCTACACTTACGTATCTAAAAGGTGACCCCATTGGTAACAGGCCAATAGTGAGGAAAAATGCACTATGGGCAATTGAAACAGATTACGAAGAAGCAAATGGAATAGATGAAGTTTTGCCAAAAGTATTTGGATTGATTGTCGATAAAGCAGATATCATAAATAAAGTAAAAGAGCAATATGCAGCGGAAATATCAATCGTTTTCGTCGTTTATATAGAAAACGGTGAAAATCCTGGTATGAGTCTGGATAAAGATTTCGTTAAGTTTGCCGCAGAAATTGACGCACGGCTTGATTTTCCCATATATGTCTTTGGGGATTTTGATATGGAGTAGATAGAGCTATAGGGATGAACTGATGCGGGGACGGAAGAGTTGACATTGTGTCTACACCTCCGCACTCTTGTTTCCCCAGTCCTAGCCACTGCCAGTTTTGATACGAATGATGAACCATTTCCGGTTTTGATACTCGGGACAAACCCTTTTACGACTCACCCCGCACTGGTTAGCCGTAAGTATCAAAAATGGGGCTGATTCGGGTTTCTATTCCCGTGACAGTCCCCTGTTTTTGCTTGTAAATTGTTGGTTTAGCTAAACCATGATAGGAGTGTAGCAAATGAGCAAGACACAGGTATTCTATTTATGTATTTTAGTTGTTTTATGTATTTCTTTTGTTTCCTGCGGGCGCGAGAATAACCAGCCTGACAATAATGATGAATATGATGAAATTGTAGACCACGGCCCCCAGCCCGGCCTTTTGGAAAGCCTGCCTGATGGCCCGATATTACTACGCATTGCCACACACCCACAATCAGGACCAGTGATTCGCCGTGCCGCCCTTGCGCTACAACGTGAACTAGCAGAGCAAGATATTAACTTCGATTTCTCGATAACCATTTATAACACTGGTTACTTTAGGGTATACGATGATCCCGATATTATGTTTAGTTTTTCTAATTATTTCTACCATTTTAGTGGAAACATTCATGATTATGACTTACTGCATTTAAAGGATATAGAGGCCTTTAACAGATATGCCCGCGCCGGTTATCTTGCAGACATTGACACCCTCATATCCGCTGACCCAAGCTTGACCAGATGGGACTTTTTTACGGATGTACTTGATTCGTTTATGAGTAACGGTGGCTTACACATACTTCCTTTGGGATTTTATTTAGAGTTTATAGGAATCAATACTGCAACCAATATGAGTTATATATCCGCGACTCTAACATAAGATTTTCGTCGCGCCACAGCCATGATTTTCGCGAATTACGCGGTTCCTTAGTTTCCCATGGTGTAAGCCATTACAGCGGTGAAGAGTTAGCACAATTTTTTGAAATGATAACTCCATTACTTTGTGATACGATGACTATAGACACATTAATAACACCAACGCATTTTTTGACTTTTACTCAAGAAGAAATTTTCAAAGATTCTGTCGCCTTTGTTTCTACAGCAAGAACTAATCGTTTATCCATAGCGCCGGCTGTGAACGCATTGCAAGCCCTTTTAGAACTTCCCAGTTATTTCGGGCATTTCAGACCCATAGCAACATCGGATGGAAGGATTGTCGTACACCCAGCCGAGTACGGGGGTTTTTTAATAAATGCAGGCGGTAATGTAGGTATGGCATGGGAATTACTTAAAAACCTCCTGCATTCTGTTATTACAGACTCACCCGCGCTGTGTGAAGTCCGGCCGTCATCATATTACAGTTTTATGCTTATACCCATTTTGCGGGCGGGGCTGGAAGATTATTTGCAGGTATTTTTTAATGATACTTTTCGCCGGGAAGCGGCTGGGCAGGCCTTCTTTCAACATTGGTATACCCCTGCTTTTGCGTCAAGGCAGGAAATGATTGATGATGCAGTAAACCGGTTAATGATATATTTAGATATGCCCCTAGCGGTAACAACGAAAATGCCCGAGGAGTTATTTTTAGAAGAGATTAATGCGATGCTAATGGGTGATATAACACCGGAGGAAACAGCCATACGTGTACAGCAAAATATAGACATATGGCACTTACAATAATGCAAAGACGTGATTCACTATAATATACCTTAGCCATGGAAAAATCTTGTTGTACACAGTAGAAAATTGTGATATATTAAGATAAGAAGAGCCAGTGGCAAGATAAAATCCAGCCATACGGCATAAATAAAAGAACCGCGGGCCGTGGCAGTGCGTGGAAACACCGCCACGGGGCTAGTAGGGATGTACAAGCATCACCTAAAAGCACAGGAATAACCTGCTCCGCGTTAGCACATTATATAACATTCGCCCAACTTCTCCAAGCACCTCCTTACTTGGGATGCGGGTTGATTTTGTTATATGTGTTTTTCGCAGAGTTTGCGTGGCTACGGTGTAGTGCCTTAATTTAGGATTTTCCCGAAATTATAGCACGTAGGTGATGATGGGTTTAGGCAGCCCATCTCCCTACGTGCTTTTTGTTTTCCGCTGGCCTTCTATCATTTCACGGCAAAGGAAGGACGGAAAATTTCATGGAGCCTTTAGCCATAAGGACAGTTGACAGGCTTAACCGCATTAATATTCCAAATGAATTAGTGCTGGATTTAGTTTAGCAGCCGCTTCACAATTGACTACAACTTATTTAACCACCGGTTCCTCTGCGTTTACATATTTGAGGGGAGCCGGTGGTTATTTTGCATAATGTATCATATTCAATCTTTGACATTTTTCACTCAAAGACGTATAACAATAAAGTAAAATCAAACTAAGGGGTAGGACATATGCAACTGCCAGAAATGCTAGACAACGTAAACAAAACAGTCAAAGATGATTTAGCGGCTACCATAACCAAAGGCGATAAGCTCTCCGTTGCAGCGGCGTGTTTTTCTATATACGCCTACCAAGTGCTTAAAAAGCAACTTGACACCATTGAGGAAATGCGTTTCATTTTCACATCCCCAACCTTTCTGAAAGAGAAAACCGCTAAAACAAAGCGGGAATTTTACATACCACGACTAAGCCGCGAACGTTCTTTATATGGCACAGAATTTGAGGTCAAACTCCGCAACGAACTTACGCAAAAAGCAATAGCCCGCGAATGTGCCGACTGGATTCGCAAGAAAGTCCAGTTTCGCTCAAACCTAACAGGCGGCAATATAAGCGGATTTATGAATGTTTCTAACAGGGAAACCGTAACAACATATACCCCCATTAAAGGCTTTACAACCGCAGACATTGGGTGTGAGCGCGGTAATAACATCATAAATCCGGTAAACAAACTGTTTTCTCCCCTTTCCGGCGAATATCTAAAGATGTTCGACCAAATATGGAACGACAAAAATCTACTCCAAGATGTAACCGATATTGTATTAGAGGGCATAACCACCGCTTATCAAGAGAATACTCCAGAGTTTATTTACTTCGTCGCTCTTTTCAATATCTTCAACGAATTTCTTGAGGATATCAGCGAAGATGTGCTGCCAAATGAGGCAACAGGCTTTAAGGAATCAAAAATATGGAGCAAACTGTACGACTTCCAGCGCGACGCTGCACTGGCTATTATAAACAAGCTAGAAAAATATAATGGGTGCATCCTTGCAGACAGCGTAGGGCTCGGCAAAACATTTACAGCACTTTCGGTTATCAAGTATTACGAACTCCGCAACCGCATGGTACTTGTGCTATGTCCGAAAAAACTGTCCGACAATTGGCACACCTTCAAAGAAAACTACCTCAACAACCCGATAGCGTCAGACCGATTGCGGTATGACGTGCTTTACCACACAGACTTATCAAGGAAACACGGCAAAACAGGCAACATTGACTTGGCAAAACTTAATTGGGGTAATTACGACCTTATCGTGATAGACGAAAGCCATAATTTCCGCAACGGCGGCGATTATTCGGGGCGCGGTGACGATAGGCGAGAAAACCGATATCTTCAACTGCTTAACAATGTGATACGGCACGGCGTAAAAACCAAAGTCCTAATGCTTTCCGCAACACCTGTAAACAACAGCTTTTCCGATTTGCGTAATCAGCTCGAGCTCGCCTACGAAGGCAACCCCACACTTATTAACGAAAAACTCGATACCAAGAAACCCATAGATATGATTTTCCGTAACGCTCAGGCAACTTTTAACAAATGGAGTAAGCTAGAACCAAAGACTCGCACAACCCAGAATCTTTTACGCGCCCTTGATTTTGACTTCTTTACCCTGCTTGACAGCGTGACGATTGCGCGTTCACGCAAGCATATAGAGAAATATTACAACATGGGGGCAATAGGCAAGTTTCCAGAAAGAATGAAGCCCATATCAATGCGCCCCAAGCTATCTGACCTTACCTCGGCTATAGACTATGACGAAATTTACGAACAGCTTACAAAGCTAAATCTTGCCATATATATTCCCACAGACTTCCTGCTCGAAAGTAAGCGTTCTAAGTACATTGACCCAAGCAAAAACATCGACCGCGCAGGGCGTGAAAGCGGAATACGCCGTCTCATGTGCATCAACCTCTTAAAACGCCTAGAGAGCTCTGTATACTCATTCCGTATAACGCTTAACCGTGTAAAAGCACTGATAAATGGAACGCTTGCAGACATAGATGCATTTTCCCGTGACGGTCAAAACATTATAAAAGCACAGGAATGGAACGAGGACGAGTTTGACGGTTATGACCGCAATACAGAATTTTTCGAGAGCACTGGGAAGAAACTTGACATTGACCTTGCAGACATGGATTACATCACATGGCGAAAAAGGCTTGCGGAGGATTCCGAAATCCTCGAGCTGTTATCCGTAATGATTGCGGATATTACACCCGAACATGATACAAAGCTGCAAGCCCTACTATCACTGATTGCCAACAAAGTAAGGTCGCCTTTTAACGCAGACAATAAAAAGGTTCTGCTGTTTTCTGCTTTCTCGGATACTGCTGATTACCTCTATAGCCAAGTTGCGCCTTTCGCCCAAAAACAGCTTGGGATTGATACTGCTATGATTACAGGCACTACAGATGGCAAAACGACTATCAAATTAAAGCGCACCGATATGAACACAATATTGACTTTGTTTTCGCCCATATCGAAAGACAAGGCTTTGCTAATACCAGACAATCCTGCAAAAATCGACATTTTGATAGCAACCGACTGTATCTCCGAAGGGCAAAACTTGCAGGATTGCGATTATTGCATCAACTACGACATCCACTGGAATCCCGTCCGCATTATCCAGCGGTTTGGGCGAATTGACCGCATAGGCAGCCGTAACAATAAAATCCAGCTAGTAAACTTTTGGCCAAACATTGGATTAGACAAATACCTCACACTCAAAGGGCGTGTCGAAACCCGAATGAAAGCTACGGTTATGACTTCTACAGGCGATGACAACCCCATCGACCCCGACGAACTGGGCGACCTCGAATACCGTAAAGCACAACTTGACAAACTTCAAAACGAAGTTGTTGACATAGAGGATATGCAATCGGGCGTTTCTATTATGGACTTGGGCTTAAACGAATTTAGGCTTGACTTACTTGACTATATAAATCGCCATGGTGACTTAGACGGTGTACCCTTTGGGCTACACTCCGTTGTGCCAAGCGCAGACGGCTTGCCGCCCGGTACGATATTCATTCTAAAAAACCGAAATGCAAATATAAATGTGCAAAACCAAAATCTGCTCCACCCATTTTATATGGTATATGTTGATGAAAATGACAAAGTGTATACAGACCACTTGCAGCCAAAGAAGCTGCTTGATACTTTGCGGCATTTATGCAAGGGCAGACAATCGCCAGAAACAGCCCTATGCGAGTTGTTCAATAGTGAAACAAAAGACGGAAAAGATATGCGGAAGTATTCTAACATGCTATACGCCGCAGTAGATTCCATTGTAGACTTGAATGAGAATGATTCTATTAATAGCTTTTTGTTGGGTAAGCAAATGTCCTTTGCAGCTAACGCCATAGATGGACTAGATGATTTTGAATTGGTTTGCTTTGTGACTGTAAAATAGCGGCGCTGGTCGTTCGCTTCACGAACTGCTTTCCTATGCATCAGAGGTGATTATATGTTAGGGCTGCCAAAGTCAACAGAACTTGCCAGACCGCTCCCAAAGAAAGCCGTGTTTGAAATGTTCAAGCCAAGCACGGCAGACCGAAAGCTATTTGATGAACAAATCAACCGCATGACGATTATAGCGGAAATATCCCCTCAAACGCTGGCGGTTACGGCAAGTGCTGAAGTGGCGGCTGTTTATGTTGTCCATATAGCGTTAAAAGTGCCGGACTGCGACAAGAAGAATATAGCAATGTTGGCAAAGTTGATAGACCAGCGGATGCTTTTTATACTCCAACACAGTACTAATGCCAAGCTTGCTACCTACCGTGCGGGCAAGGTACTTATATCAGACAGCAAACCGCTAAATGATTGGGTGCTGCCGCTCACAGGGCTTGACCTTGAAGCTATATGGGAAAACACCATTGTACAAATTGGTAACATTAGCCGAAGTGAAGGTAAAGACCTTGATACTGCGATAATTGAACGTGACTGCCGTGATAAACTGGCAAAAAAGATAGAGACACTCGAAAAGAAAACTATGAGTGAAAAGCAACCCCGCCGAAAGTGGGAGCTTGCCGAGGAACAGCGAAAAATGAAACTTGAACTGGAGGATATCCATAATGGATAAGCTTAAAATGCACACCCCAAACC
>Ga0131853_10013022_pt1 | contig 15238 bp, 9 predicted proteins | sample TergutLab28metaG_FD_92764 | JGI IMG/M metagenome (GOLD analysis project Ga0131853, IMG submission 92764) | Labiotermes labralis P1 segment gut microbial communities from Petit-Saut dam, French Guiana - Lab288 P1 (version 2) (version 2) | ecosystem: Host-associated > Arthropoda: Insects >...
AATGAAAGTGGGTGCGGGAAGGGTGAGCGGGGGGGGGGGGGGGTGGTTTGGGTGGGTGGGGGGGGGGGGGGGGGGAATTTCCATCACACTAGAGGGCTTCTCGTCCCACAAGATGGTACTCTGGCAGGCAAAGAAATTTGTGGTCTGTGGAGTAATACGTCTAGAAAACTGCCTGGAAATTAAATACAACCAGGAGAACCTCTGAAATAATGCACCAAAACTTCCCAGTGGAATAAGAAAGAGCAACAGCTTTCTCACTATAAAGAGATGAAAATAAAACGCAGGAGAATTGGCAGCTCAGACCTCCTGAACGCTCTTGGGTACAAATTATTACGTAAACGTACATCGGACACACAAAAAATCAGTCTACAGCTACAGCTCAGACTTCCTAAGTGTTAATTTTGGTAGTGTAGTAAGAGAAATAAGCCGGTCCCAGTGGCCGCGCGGTCTAAGACGTAGGTCTACGGCCGCTCGCCGGCTGAGATTGTGGGTTCGTATCCCACCGGGGGCATGGATGTCTGTTGTGAGTGTTTTGTGTGTGTTGTCAGGTAGAGGTCTCTGCGACGCACTGGTCAATCGTCCAGAGGAGTCCTACCGACTGTGATGCGTCGTTGTGTGTGATCTAGAAACCTCAAGAATGAGGAGGCCATGGCCCGCGTTGGGCCGCACAAAAGACCAACACCCATGACTTCGGCGAGATTCGAACCCAAAGTCTCAGCAGGCGAGCGACGGCAGACCCACGCCTTAGACTGCGCGGCCACTGGGACCGGCATCACTGTCTTACTCAGAGAAGTTTATTGGAAACGGCAGTGAAACTACAGGAAGAGACCGTCAAGTGATGCCACCACAAGTCAGTCTACCGTGAGAAAAAGTAGCAGAACAAATGTGGAAAAATATCACTCAGAAGAGCAACGCGCGCGTCATCACACAATCCACTCGAAAGTACAAATATAAAAATAAGAGGACCACCTTGTGAACAATGCAACACTGCTGGCGCTCCTCGAAACGTAACAGCGAAATATGGCATTGTCTAATGTTCCGATGTTCTGCCGAATGTGTGACGTGCCAGGCGCATCACCAGCAGAAGCACTGGAACAACATGCTGAACCTGGGAACTTTTAAATGGTGATATTATTTCGGAAATCTGAGAACGCTGGGTAAGAAAAGTGCTTTAACTCTCTCTCTTGGTCATTAAGGGGACAGCAGAGATGGCACACTGCTGAATACAGCAGCTGTAAGGCTGCGACACGTCTTACTGAGCAAGTGACTCTAAACACTACTGTAGATGAACACTTACTTACTTACTACATGGTGCAGAGTCCTTCTTGAGAAGCTAACTGGTTTGCAGCTAGTCAAGAAATTCCCCGCATTTCACGGAACTCGAAGGTTCATTACCGCACTCACAAGTGTCCGCCAACTGTCTCTATCCTGGGCCCGCCCAATCCAGTCCACAGACCCACATCCCACCTCCTGGAGATCCATCCTAATATTATCCATCCATCTACGCCTAGGTATCCCCAGTGGTCTCCTTCCCTCCGGTTTCCCCACCAAGACCCTATACACCCCCTCTCCTCGCCCATACGCGCCACATGCCCAGCCCATCTCATTCTTCTCGATTTTATCACCCGCACAATATTGGTTGAGGAGTACCGATCATTTAGCTCCTCGTTATGCAATCTCCTCCATTCCCCCGTTACCTTGACCCCTTCTAGGTCCAAATATTCTCCTCAGCACCATGTTCTCAAACACCCTCAGCTTCCTTTCCGAACACTAATGTCTTGAAACCGTCTCGATTCATTAACGTTAAAGGAAAACTTACAGCTGCCCTGTATGTGCAATGATGACATATCATTCTCAACCTCGGCAATAGACAAGAGGCCTATTGCCCGCACCGGGCGTTTTACCATCGCCAAGACAGCACCTTGCATGAGGGCCTGGGTGGGCCACCGGACCATTGTGGACACTGTGGAGTTGATAAAAATCTCTTAAACGTATCCGGAATCGAACCGCGCCCTCTTGTTCGCCGAACCTGCAGCTTATATCGACTGAGCTATCCCGGCACACGATTGTGCTAGGCTACAATCGGAGGCCCCTAATTCATATTTGATGTATGTTTGTCCGTGCATCGTTGTATAAGCGTACAGAAGCATACGCACAGCACATCTTACGGAATCAACACGAACACGGCACGATGAATAACCTTATGACCCTATTTATTCTATCCGCCTCATAGCCAAAGACACACAATAAAATAACTCCCACAAACACGGAACATACAGAACGCTAACACCAATTACATTTTTTCATCCTTGCAGCATTACACACCATATACGGTAATAACACAAGTATAGTCTCGAGCTCCTGATGATGGGCATATAAGTGTCCGAAACATGTTGAGCAGATTATAAGTGCAATAAAGCATATATACAGTAGCATCTAGTTGGGTTTCTTCTCTACGCCGTATTCGCATTTTAACGGTGAAAGAATTCAGAGATGATATTGCTTAAAATCGATATCGACAGCAGACATATTTTACTGAAAAACGACATCCTGTATTGTAGAGCTTCTTAAACTGAACTGCCATTCAAATTACTTATTATGTTAATGTCACGAACATTTCCGAGGCTCGAACGCCCCTCCTAACAGGCTTTAAGAAAGTGGTGGTTGGAATCGTTAACATGTTAAGAAACGCCTAGCTGTCACATGTCACTGAGCATATAGGTTAGGCTTAATATACATTCCCAGGCCGATTAGATAATAGAATAATCTACTCAGGCCGTGAAACCTGTTACAATGGTGACTTCGTTATGCACAGTGTTCTGCGACAGGGAACGATGGCACAAACGTTTCAGTGAAGAGAATGAAAACATTACTTCACAACGGTAGTTTGCGTCTCCGACATGACAGCACAGAGAGTAATATTTGCCACATAATGTGGGCAATCTTTGAAACATAACTCACACAACGGTAAGACAAATTAAACGCTATTCTTCTCTCTGCACATGGCCACGAAGCACGGTTGCACCAACCCGGATGTCTTGTCATCCAGGTAACTAGGAAACTTGCTCCGATGGCGGTTAGTGCTGTTAGCATAATGCGAGATTTTCCGCAACCGTCCAGACTGGTCCTGGGGCCCACCCAGCCTCCTATACAATGGGTACCGGGTCTTTCCCGGGGGTAAAGCGGCCGGGGCGTGGCGTTGACCATACACCCCCATCTAGCGCCGAGGTTAAGGAAAGAGTAGCGCTATACCTCTACTCCTCGCCTGGGCCTTCGTGGCCTGTGCTAGGGTCAACTTTACCTTTACCTTTACCTTGCCGATGGATGCAAAACCTCCGGTGGCATATCACCGAAGTCGGCGTAATGTCATCGTAGTCGCTGTCACCATTATCACCATCATCCTTTCTTTTTCTACTTCTAGTTCCTCCTCCTCCTCAATCTCATCACACAGGACTAATTCCAATATCTGTTCACTCTACACAGATATTTCCCATGCAGTAAGATCGCACTTTACGAGAATAACAAAACTGTACGGTTTACACCAGTGTTTCTCAATCTTTGTGAGACCGCGGCCCGGTAAGTTCTTTTTTCATAAGACGAGGGCCCGGTCCCAACAGATTTACTCGTAAACACCTTTCCATTTTTTTAAGTCCATACACTAAACTAACACAAGTATTAATAATTAATTATGGCATAATCATAAAGAGTATCAGTACACTTATTTATACGGTGTGGCATGTTGAAAAATATAAAATTACATTTAAATTAGTTATCAATCACTGGACTAATGAAATCTTGTAGCATATTGTAGTTTCCTCAGGCCATCATCTGGGTCTCAGTTTTTCGACACATTCACGAATATTTTTCTCCTCAGAATATTTCCACTATAAAACATTTATTCATGAAAACTGCTTAGAAAACTAAAATGACAAATTCCAGGAGAACCTCTCGCAGCCCGGTATAATTGATGCCAGGGCCCGGTACCGGGCCGCGGCCCGGCGGTTGAGAAGCACTGGTTTACACATTCTGGAAAAGCGAGGATTACAGATGATTATTAATGGTCTTTCTCGTAATGATACGCGTATTTGCTGTAAAATGAAAAGTGTTCTCTGTGTTACATAGAGATCTACGAACAGAAAACATGCACAGTTCATCACTGAATTATTTTAAATTAGTGATGCCACTGTTATCATCATTATCATCACATCATCGTCGTTAGTATTATTCACACTGTTATTAAGAGATATAAGCCGTCACGTCATGTTAACGAATGTCCAGTTGTTAACACTGCGTCACGAGGCTGAAAATCGCGAAATGAACGAGCTAAAGTATGAACTAAAAGTGTGATTCGTTGTCCTGTGGAATATTTTGTTAACAAAGCCGCTGACGTCTATGATATGAGGATTAGGGCTGTGACACATTACTGATAGTATCGTTCTGTTTCACGGCAAACATTGGATCGGTATCTCCGTCACTTGAATAGTGAGTGAAAGTAGCCAATAAAAAGTGAAGTTAAAGCTGTCCCTGTCCATGCCAAGGTATAGCGAGGGAGGTGGAGGGTAAATTCAATTCATTCTTAACCTTGGCACTAGACGGAAAGGCGTTCTAGTGCAGTGTTTCTCAACCGCTGGGCCGCGGCCCGGTACCGGGCCCTGGCATTAATTATAACGGGCCGCGAGAGGTTCTCCTGGAATTTGTTATTTTAGTTTTCTAAGCAATTTGCATGAATAAATGTTTTATAGTGGAAATATTCTGATGATAATAATATTCGTGAAATTGTCGAAAATTCAGACCCAGATGTTGGCCTGAGGAAACTATAATATGCTACAAGATTTCATTAGTCCAGTGATTGATAACTAATTTAAATGTAATTTTTTATTTGTCAAGATGCCACATCGTATACATAAGTGTGCTAATACTCTTTATGACTATGTCATAATTATTAATACTTATGTTAGTTTAATGTATGAACTTAAAAAAGATTGGAGAGGTATTTACGAATAAATCTGTTGGGACCGGGCCCTCGTCTTATGAAAAAAGAATTTACCGGGCCGCTGTCTCACAAAGGTTGAGAAACACTGCTCTGGTGCACATTCCTTAATAGGCTGGATAGGCCCAAGAACTAGAATGGAAGTCTGATGCAGCGAAATATGTATGTTTGACTAATGCGTTACCCTTTCGAAGTTCGAATGCCGGCACAGACAAAATATTTTCTCCAAAGCCGTCCAGACCGACCTTGCTTCTTACCCTACGTTATATTAAGTGAGTACCGACGTTCTTTCCCGGGGGTAAAGCCGCCGGGGCGTGAAGCTGACCACAAACCGAGGTTAAGAACCAGTGGAGCTATACATCTACTCCACTTACATGCCGTCACGGCGTAGTATGGGAGAGCTTTACCTTAACCACACACTGCAGAAGAAGACATTCTACGCGGTAGGGGAGATCCTGTTCAAGAACGAACTGCTCGCACCTGGCACCACGACAGCAGCAACATTGATACCCAGCCTCCAATCTCTTTTAACCCTCCGTCTCTGGCCGTCCCCTCTCTCGTTTTATCCACACCCCCTCAAACTGTTCCCACAACCTCACTTGCTTCGACTATTATTAGCTTCAGCTCCGTGGCTCATTACGGCCCGAGTCATTTCAACTGCATAATAATTAGAGAGGTAATTAGAGAAAACCAAGAGATCAGACTAGTTAGCTACTTGCCTGCTTGGTACAGACAACACTCGGGTTTGCGTATCCTCACCCCTACTCCTACCTAATTAACTGACCTCACTGTCCCAAAGGATATTTCACTCATTAACTATCAGGCTAAATAGTTAAATTACTACACACGTAAACGTATGACTAACGAATGTTTTAGTTGCAATTTGATTCAATTAGTGGCATTACAGAACTGGCATTCGAACCAAATATAAATGTGTAAATTAAGAACCAAAATTCTTCGTCACCATTTATCAACCAACGAAAACAGGCCTTATTTGCTAAGTGAGTGACGTTCAGACACTCAGCAGAAACGAAACGGTCTGTAAAGACTATTGTTTCTAAGGTGAAGAGAGAGAACCATGTGCATGTGCACGACGCAGCTCCACAAGACCACAGCCAACCACAGCCTACACACCCAGGCAGAACACCGCATGCAGTAGGAAACGGTCTTATTCTCCCGATGATGGGCATAATGATGCCCGAAACATGTTGAGATAGAAAGTTTGATAATAAACATCGAATTAGTTGCATCTTGTTGGTTCTCTCTCTTCACCTTATGTTCACGATGCACTGTCACAAGAACCTAAAACTATTGTTTCACGTAACGGACATGCGCAGAATAGTCCCAGATCTAGGTGCTGCTATTATTCACAAACCGAATACAGCCAAATCCCCTGTCTATAGAAACACAAAGCTTAAAAGACTGATGCCGCTTCTCAAACAGCATACTGTAACGTACAGTAGCAGGTTACTGTGGCGGTAGTAGCGTTCCTTTGTCATCCAGTATTGTTAAAAACCTCGTTTGACGGTCCACTTACAGCACTAGACCGCCAAAGGAATTCCAATGCCCGAAACAGAATGCAAATAGGTTAACATAGCGAAAGATTTGAGAGCACGTCAAAAATACTGGTTAGATCGCCTGAAACGAATGGATACGAATCGATTGCCTCTCCAATACCACCCCAAAGGACGACATGACTCAGAACGACCTAGACGTTAAGACACTTCATGAGGGAGGATCAGATGGACAAGATTCAGGTGCTGCAATTCAGAAGGTTATTTAGGCAAAAGTTATCCATATATAACCCCCCCCCCCAAAACACAACACTTTAGTTACACTTAGTTTTGAGTCTCCGTTCTTTGGACAAAAATCCTAAAATGTCATTCAGGGCCAGCCGGAAGTCTACTTGCGCGAGCTGCGTTGTCGCCGTCCACAGTACGGACCTATCCTTAGGGTGATCCACCTTCTGCTTATTCAGCTTAGCCGATTCTGCCTTGCACTGACAGCTAACGACATCGCATGACTGCCATACCTGCCAAGAACTCTGTACCATTAAGTGGGAACGCATGTGGTAACGACGAACGGGAACAGGATTCGATCTCGCTATTCCAGCAATTACAAAGCCAAGATTTCGTTATTGTTATGTTTATGTATTCTTACGGTTATGTATGTTCTGTTCTGTGTATTCTGTTTCATTGTGTTGTTCTGTGTTATGTTTGTGTGTAAATGTGTAACGTAGTACTCACACCGGGTGTCAACCCAACTGCAATTAACAAATATATCATTAGTCCCCAAAACCTCATAAACCCCCGCCCCTCCACAACCCAATCATCGTTGTAAAATATTAAAAGACCTCAATGTTACAAAAAGGTTGGCACACAATGTGAACAATTTTCGGATTTCATCACAACAGCCCAGTAAACACAGTACTGCGCACATGGCAATGGGTTAAGAACAATACCGTATGTTTCCACAAGTACCGATAAACTCACTGTGACCTAAATGGCTAGTCGGGCCGGAGCTGGCAGACATTAGGAGGGGCTTGGGGCTTCTGGCGAGACATGTCTGCTGACTGTCGCTAGTAATACAACGGCACGTGTACTTGGCCAAATTACTGGCATGCCTTCCGCTCACAGCGCATATTGCACTGCCTCGTAATTGACTAGTTTAGCAAGCGATTAGTCCACTAACTGGAATGACTTCCCATTCAAAGGTTATGGGTTTAGACGTAAAACATGGGTTCCGGAAGTGCTAGATGGTGGGGGGGATTTATCACCCGTTTTTTATCAGCAGTCAAAACCATGGCTCCTTAGAAGATACCCAAATAATTTCAAGCGTACAGAAAATAGCAAATGAAAGTTTCTCAATTCACCGTGCCAACACACATCACACCACTCCACACTACACCACAGCACAAAACTCCACACCACACCACACCACTCCACAAACACCACACCACACCATAACACACTACACCACTCCACACACACCACACCACTCCACACTACACCACTCCACACACACCACACCACTCCACACAACACCACACCACTCCACGCCACACAACACCACGCCACACACACCACACCACTCCACACAACACCACGCCACACACACCACACCACTCCACACCACACCACTCCACACAACACCACGCCACACACACCACACAACACAACACCACATCACTCCACACAACACCACACCACTCCACACAACACCACATCACACCACACCACTCCACACAACACCACGCCACACACACCACACAACACAACACAACACAACACAACACAACACCACACACACCACACAACACCACACCACGCCACACACACCACACCACACCACTTCACTCCACACAACACCACACCACACCTCACCACGCCACGTGTTTTGCCTAATTAATTTAGTTTATTATTTAAATTCAAACACTTTAAGGCAAGCTCATATTACCAGTAACCGTTGTTACAAGTCACGTGAAATTTCCCCCTTACGACGTGTCTCTACCGTTGTTTCTTACAGTTTATGTCAGCCAAATATGATCGCAGGAAACAGCCAAGTGATTCTCCATTTATTCTCTGCGTCGTGTATCCCTTTAAACGGCTATGTGGCATGCTTTACGGTGGTGGCACACTTACTGCAACCTGGAGAATACTTCCGGTAACCGATTACGAAGCAGAATACGACCCCGGGGTACCTTGAAGGGTGAATAGGGGCGTAAAGGGAAATCGGAGGGAAAAAAACGGACAGAGGAATTATGGGAGTAAGGGTGGAAAAGCCATGGCTGCAATAAATCGTCGATATATCGACAGTGCCTGGTGGGGGGGTGGTGGAGGTGGCGGGTTGGGTGCCCGCCCGAGGCAAGAGAAGAGCATCGATTACCTCGTTGAGAGGCGGCAGACTGGAGGCAGGCTGGCCGCACAGCCTGAAGAGCCAGAAGGGAGGGTTTGAGAGGGGGCCCGTGCCAATGTAAGTACCGCCGTTAACTCACTAAATTCTATAGAGTATGAAATGAAAGAAGCAGGCAGATGAACAAAGGCAATGAGAGCGCGTTTTAGTTTGCGAATCTAGGTCGCTAGTCTTTCGTTCGACCGCCTGTCGCTGACACCCATGGTTGTCAGTGGACACCAAGACAAATAGGGTCGACACAAATCGAAAGATGAACAGTTTCGGTGGCACGACGAAATGAAGTAACAGGCCAAATGGTGCAGTTTGCAATTCTCAATGTGAACTGATTGCAAAGATGAGAAATATCAAATTCCTCTTCATCTGAGAACGAAAGGAAATGTCTCCATACATGGGTTCCAATAACTTCAGAAAATTACCAAAACAGCTGTGTGGGCCCGGTAGCTCAGTCGCTACAGCGACTGACTATGGGCTGGACGGTCCGGGATCGAATTCCGGTGGGGACGAGATTTTCCGCCCGTCAAGACCGACCCTGTGGGCCCATCCAGCCTACTGTAAAATGGGTACCGGCTCTTTCCCAGGGGTAAATTGCGACCAGGGCGTGCTGCTGACCACTCACCCCCTTCTAGTGCCGCGGTCATGGAAGAGTAGAGCTATACTTCTACCCACCCTCTGGGCCACACCGGGCCTGTAACGGGATCGCTTTACCTTTTTACCTTTACCAAGACAGCTGTAACAAAGACGCAACAGTAAGGATACAATCCGTCAATACACAGTTCTTTTTTGTAGCAAATCTAAAACAGCTACATGTTCCGGCTGTACACCGCAGCCACCATCAGACAGTATGTTACACAGATGTAAAAATTATATTATACTGCTGTAGCTACACATCTAAAGGTAATTTAAAAAAAAACAGGCCGGAATTTACATTTCTGCATCATACGGCCTGAAGATGGTTTCCTTGTACAGCCGAAAACATGTAGCTGTTTTAAATTTGCTACACAGGGGTGGTGCTAAGTCCTTATCCCGACCTTGGAAGGAAACAAGCTACAGCGACCATGACTTACAACACTATACCAAGACTTACGGCGTACAAACAACACGAATACATTCCTGGTGTTGGTAGAAGACGAGGTACAGCAATCCCATTACAGGCCTGGACAGGCCCTAAGGGTTCCAGGAGGTTGAGACTTCCAGATTCCAAGACCGTCGGTACATGAAGGTGGTAAGTCTTGGTACAATGTTGTAAGTCGTGGTCACTGCAGCTTGTTTCCTTCCAGGGTCGGGCTAAGGACTTATCAGCACCCCGGTAATAAAGAGTTGTGTATTGACGGAATATAACCTTAGTGTTGCGGATTGTGAAGACACTTCGCAATATGATACACCGCCAAACACGGCACTTCTTGAGAAGCCAACAGTTGCTCACCTAGTCACAAAATATTCATCCTTTTGGGAATATTAAGAATTGTGTGTTAACAACAGAGCGCTATTGGATCGTATTGTTAGCAAGATAAATTCAGTCAACGACAAGAAAGATATACCACATCTGAAAACGGTGCCTTTACGGTTTCTTCCTTCCAGTACCCTTCTTTGCGTAAAGCCATATAAATCTTAAACAAGCTGGCGGATTCAACCTTAATTATGTAAACACTGTTTCCTCTTTTTCCCCCCCCCCCCCAAATGCAAGTAATAACCACGTATTTGATGTTCAAGTGACCGTGCATCGTGATAAATTCTTATAAAAAAGCCAACCAGATGCACTAATTTCTCAAATTTATTTCTTTGGAATAAAACTTTACATGTTTCGGACAGTTCCTCTGTCCATCATCAGGAGTTTTTCACTGTACACAAAGCACTTCCGTCCTGATCCTGCTCGCAAACTGTCAGCAAACCTGTATGACACATACCATTGCTGTGTGTAGAGTGAAAAACTGATGATGGACAGAGGAACTGTCCGAAACATACAGAGTTTTATTCCAAAAATAAATTTGAGAAATTAGTGCATCTAGTTGGATTTATTATAAGAATTAATAACCATGTAACTGGGTAGATAACGGAAAAGAGTAAACATCACCTCAAAAAATGCAATAAAATACAAAAATTCATGCATGACGCACACATTTATTACCCCTTTGACGCCTAACGACCCATATAGGGGTCGTACCGCACCGCTAACCTCTAAACGTTGCAATTTTATATATTTATTCAACAAATATAGGTACTGAATATTTTACACATGGTATATACTCTCCGTTTTTTTCCCTTAAAAATGCAGTTTGTTTCATAATTCTAACGTATTTGGTTCCTGTATTATTCACACTTTATACACAGGATGTGCTAAAATTTAAAAAATAATTCCGGCGCCAAAAGGTTACTCAACTTCTCTGGCTTCGGCTCCCTCAGCAATCTTGAGGAATACAGTGAAAACATGTTACAAGTTGGATTTAGTTTATATTTCATAAGAAAAATGTAGGGTGTGTGTATATATATAATTAATGAGATATTTTATATATATATATATATATCACTCAGAATTCTGAGGACACAGATCCCCTTCAAATCAGAGGCGAACGTCACGCTGTTGCAGGCAATCGAAATGTATTCTCATACTTGCCACAAACAATAATCAATTATATCAACATGACAGTGGGGGCACGTGGTGGCGCAGTTGGTTGAGGCACTGCGCTGCAAGCCGGAAGGTCGCGGGTTCGACTCAGCCTCTAAAAGAAACGAATACCAAGTATATTTCCTAGGGGGTAAAGGTGGATGGTGCGTAGGGCTGACAACCTTACCACCTTCATGTACCAACTGTCTTGGAATCTGGAAGTCTCACCCTCCTGGAACCCTTTGGGCCTCTTCAGGCCTGTGATGGGATTGCTGTACGTCTTCTTCTACCAACACCACAGTGGTGAGAATTCCTGGTATGGCAGCTCTGTTAGCACCACTTAAAACAAAGAACCCAGACATTTCTGTGTGGTGATAAATAAAGGCAGTTTAGGTGCGGTTCGCTGCAAAAGCCTGTCTGTCTGAAGGCAACACAGTTTAAGCCGTTATAAGTACGGGTCTGAAATTCGAAATGCAGATGGACAATACAGGCCCAAAGTTAAAAGTACAAACACGGAATTAACACGGTGTAGAACTGTGTCGCTGTTTATATATTTGTTTATAACTTCTGGCCCCGCGAATTCGCGGTGGCTCAGTCGGCACAATGACTAGGCTACGGTTTGGACGGGCCGGGGTTCAAATCCGGGCATGGGCAAGTGACTTCTCTCTTCTTCAAAACGTCGAAATCTGCTCTGGTGCCCACCCAGTCTCCTATCCAATCAGTACCTGCAATTTCTTCTAGGTGATAAAGCATCCGGAACATAAGGCTATGCTGCCAACTCACCTCAATGCACTTCCGAGGTTTAAGAATGAGTGCAGCAATACTTCTGCTCCCCCTCCCCCCCATATGCCAACACAGGTGTGCACGAATCCCTCCCCTCTAGGTCCATGTACGGTACAGCAGGTTTGCGTCGAGTCTGTGCCAGCTGACACATTGGGACGCGCTCCGAGCAGTAGATATTAGGAGAAAGGACGAGAGTCATCACTCGCAGAGCAGAGCGTCAGCAGGGTGAACCGAGCGATCCGTGTCGACATGGGAGAGTCTTCAAACTCAACTGAGCACACCGAGGGAGTCCCTGGGGAGTGGGAGGGGTGACCGCCGGGTGAGAGAACCAACGAGCCAGTAGTAGCATGCAGGGCACGGAGCGAAACAAAATCGATTCTTCGATGCCTCCAACTAACACACTACAGGAAGTAAGGGCGGCGGGGGGACAGGGCGCCGAGTGGTATGAAGTGTGACAGAGACAGACCCGGGGGTGGGGGTGGGGGATGCTTGAGCGTCGTATGAGTTGCGGCGAAATGGGAGCACTGAAGTCTGGACGCAGAGAGGGGTTGAAGGGAGACAAACACACGGACAGACCAATGTGGTGGGGTGAAGACCAGACAAGCAAGCAAGCAGAACACTGACCAAGTCGCACGCACAAACACAGCACTGAGGGGTGAGTAGCATAGAGGATCACTATCGAGGCTAGAAAAAGGAATGATATTCATAAGCCAGAGGGTATTAAAGCATAAAAATCGAATCGAGGAGTGGAGTGGAAGAAAAGAGAAAGTAAAACCTACAGTTTTGTTCAAGAAAAATTCACCGCAAATGCGTTACCTCAAGCGGGGCCGGTTTTAATTTCGGCAGCGACACCCCACTATCATGTAGGCTTTCCTCAGTACCACCATGTAAAAATCCTTGAAGAAATCATTCGACAGTCACACCATTACAGTGTTAGTCCTCTTAGCTGCATGAAATAAAACGGGAAATTATAAAAAAAAAATTTGCGATACAAGGACCCCCCCCCCTCCACGACACCTGAGTACCTCACAGCGAAGTGGCTAAAGGCTGAGTATAGCAGAATCTCCCACGCGCACAAGTCCCACAATATGTTAATCTTCAGATCACTCACTGGTTCCACGGTACAATGTAACACGTTCAAAGTTTCATGTTTGTTCAACGTTACGCATTTTCCGTGCAATGTACAGTCATGTGCCGCATAACGACGTTTCGGTCAACGACGGACCGCACATATGACGTTGGGCCCATAACATTATAATATTATACTATAATATAAAATTAAGAGGTAAAAAGGTAAAGTGATCCCGTTACAGGCCCGGTGTGGCCCAGAGGGTAGGTAGAGGTATAGCTCTACACTTCCATGACCGCGGCACTAGAAGGGGGTGAGTGGTCAGCAGCACGCCCCGGCCGCACTTTACCCCCGGGAAAGACCCGGTACCCATTGTACGGGAGGCTGGTTGGGCCCCAGGGCAGGTCTGGACGGACGGAAAATCTCGTCCCCACCGGGATTCGATACCGGACCGTCCAGCCCGTAGTCGGTCGCATAATATATAATAATGTAATATTATAATACCATCGTGTTACAATTGCCTGCAGTATTCAGTACAGTTACATGCTGTACAGGTTTGTAGCCTAGGAGCAATGGGCTATACCACACAGCCTAGGTGTGTAGTAGGCTATACTATCCAGGTTTGTTTAAGCACACTCTGTGACGTTCGCACAACAACGAAATCGCCTAACGACACATTTGTCACAAAGTATCCACGTCGTTCAGCGACGCATGACTGTACATCAGCACATAAATTTATTTCCCACTTATTCCGATACTTAAAATATAGAGGTTAAACTCCTACATGTTTTGACCATCTTCCAGGCATTAATATCATACAACAGTCACATATATAAGAGTTGTTTAATTTTAACTGTGTGCGTGCGTGCGTGCGTGTGTGACATGTAATACCTGAAGATGACCACAAAAGATGGCTGAAACACGTAGAGGTTACCTATATATTGAACAGGTGCAATAAGTGGGAAATGAAGTTAAATGTATGTCACATTCGTATTCATACTAAACCCTTTGCCCCTAACGGGCTTAATAAAATTCGCCCTTTACCCCACCCCCCCCCCCCCCCACTGCCGTTTCTCCAAAACGTATATTTTTTATACCGCCTTCAGAAGCCCCTGCTGCAATTATCGGTGCCCTCTGTAACGGGTTTTAGGAGCGTTCACAAAATTGCACGGAACAACTCGGCTCCCACTGGACGGATTTTCATGAAATTTGATATTTGAAGATTTTTCGAAAATCGGCCGGGAAAGTTCAAGTTTCATTAAAATCGGACAAGAATAAAGGGTGCTGTACATGGAGATCAAAACACATTTTTTTAAATCACATCTCGCTCATTTCTTCGTAGAATGCGAAATGTTTCAGACAAAAGTTGTAGAGAAAATCGAAACACACATTTTGTGTTCAGTAACTTTTTTTTTTCCCTCGAATATCGTGCCGTTTGTGAGTTAATGTGGGAAAATGCTGCAGAGCGCGGCATGGCGCACATGACAATATGGCTCATGCGCATTGCATGCTCGTTACCTAAGGCCACAAATACACACACTCAGATTGTGTAATACTCATTGCTTTTCCACAGCAACAACTGATGCATAAACGCGCCTCATTTTACGTCTATTCGTACATCGCCTGTCTTGTCGCATCTTACACCGTCCTATACAATTATTATCGGGGAGGATCTTTCCACGATAGTAAAATGAACGAAGCGTGAAACTAACTACTCAGCACCTAGTGCAGAAACTAAGACTGTGTGAAACAATGCATTCAACCCCCCACCCCCACCCCCCCCCGCCCCCCCCCCCCCCCCCCACCCCCCCCGCACCCACCAACCCCCACACCCCCCCACACCCACACCACCACCCACCCCAACCAAATCACACCAATTGCA
>Ga0131853_10013023_pt1 | contig 15237 bp, 9 predicted proteins | sample TergutLab28metaG_FD_92764 | JGI IMG/M metagenome (GOLD analysis project Ga0131853, IMG submission 92764) | Labiotermes labralis P1 segment gut microbial communities from Petit-Saut dam, French Guiana - Lab288 P1 (version 2) (version 2) | ecosystem: Host-associated > Arthropoda: Insects >...
CTATACCGACAGAGCGGCCGCCGCCGGTCGGCGAAGTTAGTGCCAACTTTTGCGGATAGAGGGGTGTCACGTGGTCAGCGCAACGGGTCCCCACAGCCGTTAATCTGTTTTCTAGACCTGGAGTCGCTACTTTTTTCATTCAAGTAGCTCCTCAATTGACCTCACGAGGCTGAGTGGACCCCGTTCCAGACCCACTACTACTCAGAAAATATGGTAGCGCCGGGGATCGAACCCGGGACCCCTGTATCTGTAGCCAGAAACTCTGACCACTAGACCACAGAGGCGGTCCTAACCCAAACAACTACCGAAATTAAAGATTTAGGAAGAAACTTGACAGAAGCAACAATATCAACTGGCACGAAACCAAGGATTGGGTCGACATAGACAGGAAAACTTCGCATATTCGAATCCCTTTCCTGCAGCAGGGAAGACATTGTTGTATAAAACCAATCTTTGGTACAATAGGAATCACAAATTGCAGTATGTTTCTAGGTGATTACATAAGCTCCAGTGGTTAATATCACAGTTCTATAATTATGGTGCAATGAGCTGATCTCCGGTGACATATTCATATAGCAAGGGAATATTGAAGGCGACATGTTGAACACCAAAAAAAATATCTTGCTTCTATAGAATATGTTAGTGAGCCAGTATACTATTTCTCCAGATAGATTACTTCATTTTTCAATATCATATCCATAATTCGTGGTGTCTTCCCAACAATATACAATGGCTAACACCGAACAACGATTAACGCCACAGTATGACTCAATAATGAACCCTGAAAGAAGAGAATGCCATCACATAAGATGCACGCCTAACAAACAATGTTACATCTGACTAAAACTGCTGCCGAATCACCAAATACTGTCAAACTAACGAAAGACTGTTACCAAAACAAAAATTTTGAAATGCAGAATGAACTCACGGCACCATCGGATTAAGAATAGTTGACAATTCTTCGTCATATGTCTGAACCAAACCTGAATTTGCGTGAGAAGGCCAATTCCTGTTTTGATGGCTCACTGGCGTCGACTGAACTGGTTTCTCGGAAGAACGTCTGGCGCATGTTTGGAATTAAGTTTCAGGCCGAAAAACAGAACTAATGGTTTCAGGGTTACGCACCGTTCTCCTCCAGACAACCTCTCGGAAGACTTTGACTATCCGCCTTCTTCCAAAATTCCAAGTCCAAAATAACACTCATACATTTACAAGCCAATTATTCTGAACTCCAGCTCTAATAAAAACAATACAAATACAATTTTATGGATGCCACTTAATTTTTTAACGTAGTCTCCAAAATGTACGCAGCATCTGTCGTACCATGAAACAGCTTTACGATTTCCCGTTCATACAAGTTCGCGTACTGGAATTGCAACCGCTCAATCGCAGCGGTTTGCACGTCACTGCCCTAAAATTTTAGACCGCCAAGACGATATTCCGAGGATAGATTGCAGTCGTTCGGTGCAACATCAAGAATGCACGACCTTATGTTACAAGATTCCGACCGCAAGTGCTGCAGTTGCTGAGCCACGTTTTGCGTCCACAAGCGGCATTGCCGCTCGCTGCTACCCTCAAGTTCTTGTGCCCGCAGATAAAGAAAGAGATTTGCACTAAAAGTCTTGTACTATATCTAGCATGTACAGGCTATTTCCCTTCATTATTGTCGTAAGAAGATGCCCTGGAACAGGAAACTGTTCCATTTCAGTAATAAATAATTCTGTGTCGAACGATTCAAATATTGCCTGCTTGCTTTTAGAAAATGTCCAAACCACACGACAGAACACAGCTAGGTCCCGCTCATAGCAGCGCGTCAAACAGCCACTCGTGGAAACGGCACAAATGCTGGCGATGCATATCGCCTAGCAGCGCGGCATAAAAACAGCAGTAGGAATCCGCGCCGTATCCCTGACGGCAGCGCTACGTATATAGCGAATCACAACTCTGGGAAAAAGATCCGATTGGGATTAGAGCTCTTGCTTGGAAAGACCAACCACAGGAAAGCAAGAACAGAGTGCGAGAACGAAGAGTAACTTCAACCAACGTACCTCGGTCCTTCTCGAAGATCGGAGCGAGCAGAGATCGAGGAAGAGGAGCTGCTGCCCATACGCTACACTGAAGCTGCAAAAATGACGCTTGAGCTTTCCGAGGCCCTTCTTAGGGGAGTGAGGAAAACAAGGGTGCAGAGCGTGGACGTATCGGTATGCCGCCACCACCACACCAGGTGGGACCGCTCCCTCACGTAAAATGACTAAGCAGATCGAACGCAAGAGCAAAACCAAGCCAGTCAGCTCGGACGACTGGACAGAGCCAGCCATCAGGCGCCCAGCACCCGGCCCACTATCGGGCGTTGATCACGCGACTCTGTCCGTACCAGCTGCTAAAATCATGAGAGAACAAGCTGCCGAAAGCCGGCGGCAAATCGAGTACCCCAATGGTAGAACGTAAGCGGCTGCTGTAGCCTGGCCCGTTGTTCCGACGCAGCCACATGGTTTGCTCAAGGCCACCAAGTATGAACTGAGTACTTCCTAACACTACACTTCCTACAGGGGCGGCTGGTCCGTGGGTAGCCTAAGATTTATTTTTGACGCTGAATATGACAGCGCGGACCAGGTGGACGAGCAGGGGGTAAGCCCTGCTACTCTCCCGTCGGAATGAGAACGGACTGCGCGGCAGGAAGCATGAAGTGGAACACTTTATCGCCCAGCAAGGTGATGATATGACTCCTGCGAGATAATTCACAGTACCAGACAATCATTCCAGCTTACCAAAAATGATTGCTACCGTACAAACAGCTGAACGAGGCACACCTTACTGGTCCGCCGTGGACGAACGACCAGTGAAAAGCAACATTGCAGTCTCTTGATCCCGAGCACCAATGTCTGTGGAGAATGAAAAAAATGGGTGATTGGTGTTCCTACTCGATCTCCTAGCCTTCTCACAACTGGAGGGGATCGATTTCTTGAATTACGAGAAAGGTGAAGCCGTGGCAAAGTCTGGAGGCTCAGTTTAAATCAGCAACCGATCCTTTGGAGACGGCAGTTGAGATTGCTGACGAAGATGTGAGGACTTTACTTCTTAACCCCTGCTTGCAAACACAAGGTAACTAACCCCGACGACGGTCAAGATGCTTTGCGGGATCCCAAGTTCGCTGAGGAACCTGGCACTAACGGCATAGCGGGTAGGGTACTGAAGCATTTTCCCTAGCGGGCGGTATACCAGTTTGTAAGATTATTCGATGCGGTCATCCGGACACAACACTTACAACCCAAGTGGAAGCACGCCCGTGTGATCTCATCCGCAAACCGAGGAAGAACACTGCATTCCCTTTATCTTATAGTTTACTGGACAAGAGTAGCAAATTATTTGAAAATAGTTACGAAGCGAAGTACAAAGCGTGGGTTAATGCACGTTGAGAATTTCGGGTTTCGACTCAAGCACAGCACGTCTTTGCAGCTGACCTGGCTCTCTAAAGACCAAGAACTTCAGCGAGAAGGGGAACACAGGCGATGTTTTCATTGATGTGGATTCAGCCTCTTGATACTGTTTGGATCCATGACTTCCTTTACAAGCTAACGATCCTTTATCTCCCGTCTACCTCGTCAAATCCATGTCATCCTACCGCCTGGAACTGGCATTGAAGCGTCCTTCCAGACTACCACGTCATCTCGACGTGGACATGGGGCTGGGGTAGAAAGTGTTTGTACAATTTCCCTTCGTTTGCCTATGTCTATTGGCACACTTACAACTACGCATCACGTCGAGTTACCCCTACCCGGACAAGATGGCTATCATGGCCTCGTCTAGCAAGCCTAACATGACCGTGAGCCACGTGGAGACAGCCCAGCGACTTTGAGGGGTAGCTAAATAAATGGAATATCGATATAAATGTCTCTAAGAGTACAGCTAAAGTCTTCCGACGGCCGAAAGGGACTTTATCAAGCCCGACTAGTACAACATTTCAGGCATCTAATCTAATGTGTCGACTCAAAGCCTTAGGGAGCGAACACACCAACACAGTCGAGTCCAATTCAGTCAGACTCTAGAGTCACTGGGCGTGCACACCGACCGAGTTGACTCCAATTAAGTCTGAGCGAGTTCCAGTGGGTTTTAGTGTTCCCTCAACAGTGAACGATTAAAGAATAAGACAATCGAAAATTTTAACATGCTTGTTTTGCACACGATTATGTGGAGGAGGTGGCGTCGGAAGAGACGGAAAACGAGGTGCGCCCAATAAACACAAAAAGACCAGAATTCGGAATATTTAGCCACTTATACCAGAATATGCTCGAGGATGATGAGAACTTACATGGCTTTTTAGAATGAACATCGAGCAATTCTACCATCTATCATAACCGGTGGCACAGGATATGCGAAAAAAAACAGCAAATACAGTAGAGCGATTACACCTGAAGAATGACTCCCAATTATTTGAGGTACGTCCTATAAAAATCTGTATGAGACAAAATAGGGATTCTCGATATTATTAGAGATATAATTTTTCTTAGTGTCCGAAATAGTAACACTATTAACTATTAATTATCTTTTATTTCAATTACATATATATAAATATATATACACAGACCTATGTCTTTTTTGTTCAGTTAGAATTGTACCGTATATTTGAACTCAGGATCACCTCCATTCATTACCGATTCCTTTCAAGGATTCCAAATTTTGTTTGCCTATATCAACAGCAGTTAATTCCTGTATTTTCACTCCTCATTTAATTCCTGCTGGCTCTCTTTTTGACTGAAACTCCTTCCATTTTCTAGTCACGAATCATATTTTGGCTTTGAGTGGCTCAGAATAGCCGGTTTCAGTTTCATCTGGATACGTGAATGAAACTTGAGTATCAGTTGCTGTCTCTGGAACAATTCCATCGTTCTACGCTGTAAGTAGTACTCCAAAAAATTCATGACACCATAATATGTCCATTTCCCTTTCAATGTAGCTCCACTTCCTGGTATTATTTCTTTTGATTTTCTTCTTTCCTTCACATAATTACTTTTTAAGTTGTGTCGTTTGTCCTTACATTTCTGAGTCCAAGAAAGAAAGTCTGTTTCGGGTAACTTTCTGATGGGGGAATTGCGTCTTTGGTAGACTTTTTCGAGTTGGAAAGAATACAGTACAAGGCATTGTACGTGAATCCGGAAAAGACATTTGGAAGGTACTGCAACGAATATATACACGTGGTGCGTTCAAATTGTAAGGTCTCCTAATTTTTTTCTCGGGAATGGAAGTAGGTAGAAACGTTAACGTTATTGGAGATGACGTGGCAGTTGTTTAGGTTGGGTGAGACCAAATGGCAACACTGCCCTACCCGTTGAATGCTTGTGACGTCGTTGAGTGACAGTAGTGTTTTAGATACTGAAAATTGCGACGTTTACTTTCGAAGAACAGCGCGTGATTATCCGATTCCTCCATTTCCGTGGCATGAAACCCATCGAAATTAATCAACAATTGAGTGAGACATGCAATGATGGCGTTATGGACGTGAAAAATGTGCGTTCGTGGGTACAACAGTTCAAAGGCCGAACGTCGTGTGAAAACAAACCGAAGGAGCCTCGGCCACGCACTAGCCGATCTGAAGACATGATTGCGCGAGTGGAACAAATGGTTACGGAAGACCGCCGCTTGACTGTGAAACAGATAGCTGCCAATGCCGGCACATCCGTTGTATCTGTAAACACCATCTTGAATGACGACCTGAAAATGCGGAAAGTCTCTGCGTTCGGCCTTCTTTGAACTGTCATACCCACGAACGCACATTTTTCACGTCCATAACGTCATCATTGCATGTCTCACTTAATTGTTGATGAATTTCGATGGGTTTCATGCCACGCAAGTGGAGGAATCGGATAATCACGCGCTGTTCTTCGAATGTAAACGTCGCCATTTTCAGTATCTACAACACTACTGTCACTCAACGACGTCACAAGCATTCAACGGGTAGGACAGTGTTGCAATTTGGTCTCACCCAACCTAAAGAATTGCCACGTCATCTCCAGCAACTTTAACGTTTGTACCTACTTCCATTCCCGAGAAAAAAATTAGGACACCTTACAACTTGAACGCCCCACGTGTATATATATATATATATATATATATATATATACACACAACTATTCGGAAGAATGGCTGGCAATTGCAGATGAGTCCAACGAAAATTGTGAAACGCCTAATTGCATAGGAAGCACAGACGTGAAACGCTGTCTCATCAAATGCCCACCACACGAAGGAATTGTCTTTTAATTACAAGAGCTTCCACTCAATGAAATTGTTGGGTGTGGTTGAAATAAAATGCTACTTCACAACTGATGGATGTAGCCCATGGACGTGAAAACGATATCACTGTTTTTAGTAACTCATGTTTTGGAAGGGTGTTTAGTTCTGGTGTAATGTGCTTGCAATTACAAATATTCCAGTTGCAAGTGTAAGTATCCCACTGCAGTCTCTGGGGGGGGGGGGATGAAACCTTCCCCCTGAAGCCACGAAACTAATCTGAATATAATTATCTTATAATAAACAAAACATCTGAAGAAGTACATTCCGTTAGTTTTATTACTTCCTTCTACAAATCCCTTTATTAAAACAATGATTATAACAATAACACTACAAACACATTTCACTATCTTTAATTTGAAGCCAGTTGGAAGTCGGTTGTCACTTTTTACTACGCCAATGGTAACGTATAAAAACTTTAAATAGAGGGCCTAATAACAATAAGAACATTACTACTATTGATAGCGATTGTGTTTTTCTTATGAACAACAAGGTAAGCCGCGGTTCCGGTGTTCACAACGCAAGGCGTCGTAAATTGCGTCGTGGTCCTTAACTGCAATAATAAGCTTCTCTACATCCACTGCTTCTGTCACGCCTGACGAAAATGATGCATACGGCATCAAGACCTCCGCAAGACTCGTGGGACCCGACTCGACTCAGCTGGTGGGTTCGCACGGCCGCTGCGCCATTGTAAGTAAGCCACAGTCACTGCAGCGTCTTTGAGACTGGACCGGATTGGACTCTCATCGAATCTATTGGTGTGAGCAACCTTATCTGGGATTGACCCTGGATACACCGTTCACCTGTTCGCCTCATAGCGATTAGGACTGAAAGAGAGCCGCCCAAAAGAAGGGAGTGTTGGGTCTTCTTAACAGAAGCGGTCTCTCCATGCTGTACCAGCATCTCATCCGTCCTATGGCATACTACGCGTGCTCCATATAGTTTCGCAGCCCTCACCTACGGTGGGAAGCTGTTCCAAAGCAAGTGCTTTATCCTTGGTACGAGTGCCTTTGCTACGTTACAAGTTGGTAGATGCACGAAGATTTTGGAGTACCATTCTTCGCCGACCACCTCAGAGCCCTAATCGAGAGTTTTCAAACCAAGTTAGCTTATGTGAAGCGCCGTAGTTCGGAAAATCGGCAGATATCTATATTGATCCAGGATTTACCCAGTCGCCTAACACGCAAGCCAAGAGCGAGAGGAGACAGGCCAGTGGAGGCCAACGCAACACGGTGCCCAAGTCGACGAAACGATTCGTACCCGGTGCTGTTCAGCCGGCCACCTTTCCGATACCCTGACTGTGGTTTTTCCGTGATTTTTCCTCGTTAAAAAGCTAATGTCACTGTATATAATACGAAGTCGGGGAACGGCCTGCACTAATCTCACTCAGGGAAAGCGGCTAAACCAATATCTATCAACGGTCGAGTGTTTCCGGATTGACGGAAGCGCAAGCCAAGGGCGAGCAGAGACAGACCAGTCGAGGCCAAAGCAGCACGGTGCCCAAGTCGGCTAAACGATTCTTGCCCGGTGCTGTTCAGCCGGCCACTTTCGGATACCTTCACTGATGTTTTTCTGTTATTTTTCCCCGGCTAAAAGGCTAATGTCAGGGTATATAATGCAAAGTCGCGGAAGGGCCTGCATTTATCTCCCTCCGGGAAAGCGGCTTCACCAATGAGTCTATCAACGGTCGAGTGTTTCCGGATTACGACTGCGCCAGTCTCGGCTCAAAATTCGGCCATTCCTAACAAAGTATATTACCCTAACAAGTCGGGTGCTGCTTGAGCACCAGACACTGGTAAGCCCTTGTCAAGGCCTTCAGTCTAGACGTAAAATCGCGAACGTAAGCATAATGCCCAATTGTAGTATAATGTGGCTCAATCCAGCGATGAAATTAAACCCAGCTATTGCTGAACAGAAGGAACGACATCGACTTGCGCTTCGCACACGTCTCCGCCCTTAGCTCTTTGGCTTCCCTTGGGTCTTTGGTTGGGAAATATATGCACTTAAACCAACGCACCTCTACCAGCGCTGATCGTCATTCAAAAGTATCCTAATACGACGCAGGGCGTTGCACTCGACTGCAGCTCTTAACCATTCCAGTTTCGTGTTGCACCCCATGCAATGATTGTCGCTCCGTTACATTTAGTCTACCAACATCACACCTTTAAAGTTCCAAAATATGGAGGCCATTTTTCCCCAGCAGAATTCAAAACCTCGGAATTCTTCGATCGCGGTGACCCAGGGTTTTTCCCTTCCTTCAATGTCCGGGGTATGGTGTTGAACCCACGTCACGTCTCGTGATATTGCGTTCGGCGAATTTACTGTTTACTGTTGCATAAATGAGGATACAAACCATTATTTTCGCCCTCGGCTGTTCCTATTCTACTTGCGGAACATATCGCCCATACGCCTTACGAAATTCTAACACCTGAATGATCCTGAGAACCGTTCCGTGCGACAGACACGTCATGCTGCAGTTCACTGATCGCAAGTTTTCTCTTTTCGAAAACTGCGTTTTCTACACGTATCTTATTTCCTGGAGTGCTTGTTCCAATGGATCTGCCGCTTCTCCAACAATCGTCTCTATCGATTTATCTTTTTCGTTTCGCACACTCTACTGACTCCAATTCGTTCTCGTAGAACTCGACCAATTGGCAGATTTCAGCTACAGACGTTTCTTGCATTCAAAACCCGAAACAATGGCAGACCTGAAGTTTGGACCACTCTTCCAATCGAGTCAACGCGTTTAAATTATAACCGTCACACGCGCGTTGCAAAGTCGACCTTCATGCCAACCCGGAGTATGCAAAAGGTTTACAACGAATTAGATCAGTCTAAAGGAGTTTGTAATTACACTATTCACTTGTAAACTTATTTTTTTAACACCTTCGTAATATATCCACAACCGATTTCTATTAATGGAGTTGCGCTCTAAATAATTATCCTATCTGCAGGTTCCTCGCCTAGCCTACAAAACCGCATGTTTATACTGTCATCTTTGGGAAATCTGTTCCGGATTTTGAACCGCTTGCCATAATGTTACACAAACTCACAACAGGTATGGATTTTCCGTGCGTAGGCAGTGTATGTATTATGCAATCCACTGAGTTCTAAATATCGCAATAAATATGCGCATTTTTTCTTCGGTCTAGGAACCAGAGTTGTCTTTGTTACTCAAGCCAGGTTCCTCCGACTGATGCTTTCGGCAAACGCGCCAATAAGTACAAGGAGCATGCCTACAAAAAAATCCACGAATGTGCTGTCGTAGATGGATGTCATCCATACTATATGGTAAATGACTACCCGGCAGAAAGTGACAAATTACGCCACATAGGCACATTACGTGAGTCTTCGTAACAACAATTTCAGATTTCCAGTGTCGGCTGTACATTGTCTTGTTTGTCATTTAGGACAACGAGTCGGAAGAAGAAAAGTGGTCGATGTTCTACAAGTACAATGTTCTTACGGTGTGGCAAGTATCCACAAGCAACAAATATTTGCTAAATACATCAGTCACCGGTACGCGGCTTAACGTACTTCGTACTTAATGTTACATCCAATCCACTAAACGGCAAGTGCTTCTAGAACTGACATTGCTACAATATGTGAGGCACGATGCGATTCTAAGTTCAATAGACAATCACTCTGTAACGGCATGGACTACACACGTTATTGAGCAGAAGAGGTGAGCATTTATTTCATGGGTCATGACGATGAAATGATCTATTACAAGCATCGACTTGGCAACAAATGATATACCTGGGCGAGGTTAGGTTCAATTCTTTGCTGTTTTTTGCTTTAAGTGTCTGGCCAGATCTGGCATGCATTCAGGGTGCTTCCTCGTAAAGCTTTAAAAATTTGAACACAACTTCCATAACAATACAATTCAGCTTCAGGAAACAATTTTTTTTTTTTTATTTTTGTAAGTTTATAGGCTTTCGTAAAACGTGATCATGCCAGTAACCGTCAATTCACCTGAATACATCAAATACAAATCTAAACAATGGGAGCTCGAAAGAAGGACTTAAGTATTCTAACGCCCTTAACGCCATGTGATAAGTGGGTCCCTGTCACCACGGCATGGCGCGTCCTCAGGTTGCTGAAGGAGGATCGGGCTCCCATGTGGAGGGTAGCTGAGAATATACAAGCAGTCGCGGAAAGCCGGCAAGGGGTTGTCCTCCAGCTTGGGGGTTGCGAGAGGGGCTATCAACTACTCCTCGTTAAAACGTATCTTGTTACGAAATATTCACAGACAAGGCATCGGGCTTGGACTGATACTTTGGTACGACCTAAGCAACGAAACAGGGACATGAGATTTGTTACTTGGAATGTTAGGAGCCTTTGAAGGGAAGGTTCATTTACGGCAGCATACAGGAAATTGGTTAGATATAAATTAGATTTAGTGGGTGTGCAGGTTAGGTAGGACAGAGGCACTGTAAGAGCAGGGGAATATAATTTTTTCGATGGAAAAGGAAATGAAAATCATCAATTGGGAACAGGGTTCTTTGTACACCACAGAATATTAGCAAATAATATTGGCAGTTACGACAGTAGTTTGCTGGCGATAGGATGTCATATATAGCTGAGAATTCGATGGTGTAATAACATTGTTCTACATGTGCATGCACCAAGTGAGGAGAAAAGTGATGATTCAAAAGACAGTTTATACGAGGAATTAGAGCAGTTTTTTTTTATAATTTTCTTAAGTACCATATGAAAATTCTATTAGGAGATTTTAATGTAAAAGTGGAGAGAATATTTTCAAACCGACAATTGGGAATTAGAGTCTACATCAGGATAGTTATGATAATGGTGTTACAATAGTAAACTTTGGCACATCAAAAAATTGTGTCCTTAAGAGCTCATGTTCCCACACCAATTCATTCACAAGTACACCTGGACCTCTCCTGATGGGAAGACTCACAACCAAACTGATCACATATTGACAGCTAGGAGATGGTTGTCGGGCATACTAGATGTTAAGATGTTTCAGGGGAGCTGACTGTGATACTGATCACTATCTGGTGGTTGCAAAAGTTAGGGAAAGATTGGCAGTAAGTAAACAAGCAGCATAGAGATTTGATGGGGAAAGATTTAATCTCAGGAAGCTAAATGAGCTGGAGGTTAGAAAACAGTATCAGAATGAGATTACGGACAGGTTTACAGCTTTGGAGAACTTAAGTGATGACGAAGACAAATAAGGTTTGGGAGAACATTAAAAGAATGTCAAAATCTCAGCTGATAAGATTCTAGGTCTGCACGAATTGAGGCAGCATAAAATCTGGTTTGTTAAAGAATGTTTAGGTTTCTTAAATCAAACGAAGCAGGCTAAAAAGCAGTGGAAAAAGGATCCAAGCCAAAGCAATGTAGATAATCTAAACAATGTAAGACGTGATTATAGCAGACATTTCAGGAACAAAAACAAAGAATATCTGAAAGATTGAGGAACTTGAAACAGCAAGATCAAAAATATTAGGGACTTGTATAGGGGCATCAATGACTTTAAGAAGGGTTACCAGCCTAAAACTAACATACTGAAGGATGACAAAGGTGATTTGGTTGCAGACTCCCACAGTATTTTGGATGGGTGCAGGAACTACATCTCTCAGGTATTGAAGGTACATGGGGTAATGATGTTAGGCAGACAGAAATTCACACACCAGAACCACTAGTATCTGAGCCAAATGCCTTTGTGGTTTGAGTTGGCTACTGAAAAGCGAAAAAATCACAAATCTCCACGTATTGAGCAAATACCAGTAGAACTGATTAAAACAGGGGGGTAAGACAATTTCCTGTGAGATTCAAAAACTTATTATTTCTAACTGGAATAAGGAGGAACTGCCCGAGGATTGGAAGGTGTCGATCATAGTACCTATCTATAAGATGGGCAATAAAACAGACTGTAGTAATTATAAGGCCACATCACTTTGCAACTACGAGGGTCATTTCATAAATAATGCACACTATTTTTTTACTTACACGTGTATTTTATTTTAGGAAGTATCTCTTTACAATCCTTCTATGTAGTCCCCATGCTTCTTAATGACCGCTTCCCAACGTTTCGGAAGATTTGCTATTCCATTTAGGATACCAATTTTGTTCAGTCCTCGGATGGCTCGGGTAACTGCTACAGAAACCTCTTCCAGAAAGGGAAAACGGTGTCCACACATGGGCTCTTATCTTGTGGAATAAGTTGAAGTCCGGTGGACTCATGTCTGGACTTATGGCACGTGAGGTAACACTACCCACTCATATTTCCTTAACAATTTGATCACAACCTTCCCCACCTGTGGGCATGCATTGTCGTGCAAAATGAGTGGCCCATCCCCGAGCAAGTCAGGTCGGTTTTTGTGCATTTTTCTATGCAATTTTTGCATCCCGTCACGATAATACTCTGCTGTAACACCTGTTCCATATGGAACTGTCATGATTCCTCGGTGATCATAAGCAAAGATAATCATTTGCTTGACCTCTGATTATGCTCGTCGAAATTTTTTGGGTGGCAGGGAGGCTGGACTTCTCCACTCGTTTGACTGCGATTTCAACTACGGTTCAAAGTCTCTAACCCACGTTTTGTCAATAGCGACAGTTCAATACAGAAATGCTTGACTTCAACGTTAAATCTTTGTTTCCATAATGTTGTAATTTCCAGGCATTTCTGTTTCTGTTCAGCAGTCAAGCAGTTAGGAACCCATTGGGCGCTAATTTTTCTTTTCTGCAAATCGTTCATCAAAATACAGAATACTGATGTTGGTGAAATCCCGGTAGCTTCTGATATTTCCCCGCACGTCGCTCAACCACCTTGTGCGAGAAAGTTCGCCACAAGTTTCATACTTCGTTCATCTGTTGATGTTTTCAGCCTTGGGTCATCGTTTATGGTAACATGTCCTTCACGAAAATGAGTAGCCCAACAGGAAACTATACTACGGTCCATTGTCTGCTAACCACAAACTTCACGCAAAGCACTGTGAGTCTCTGTAGGGTTTTTGCCAGGTAAAGTTTTAACCTTCATGTACAATCTTTGATCTTCAACTGTCACAGTACCCGAAGCGCCTCCTGCTCTCAAGGTTAACTCCATATACAGAGGAAATCATTGGGGATTATCAATGTGAATTTTGCTGCAACAGGTCAACTACTGATTATATATTCTGCATTCATCAAATACTTGAGAAAAAGTGGGAATACAATAAACAGTGCATCAGCTCTTTATAGACTTCAAGAAAACTTATGATTCAGTTAGGATGGAGATCTTATATAATATTCTCATTGAGTTTGGTATCCCCATGAAACCGGTAAGACTAATAAAAATGTGTCTGAAACATATCGCAGAGCCTGGGTAGGCAAGAATTTGTCCGCCATGTTTCCTATTAGAAATGGTTCGGAACAAGGAGATGCTCTAACACCAGTGCTTTTCAACTTTGTTTCAGAGTACGCAATTAGGAGGGCTCAGGTAATCCATGATGGCTTGAAATTAAATGGTCCATATCAGCTTCTTGTTTATGCTGATGATGTTAATATATTTGGAGGAAGCGTACATACTATAAGGGAAAACACAGAAGCTTTGGTAGTGGCTAGTAAGGAGATTGGACTAGAAGTAAATGCTGATAAAACTAAGTACATGGTCATGCCTCAAGATCAGAATGCAGAACGAAGTCACAGTATAAAAAAATTATAATTGTTTCTTTGAAAGGTTGGAGGATTTTAAATATTTGGGAACAACTTTAGCAAATCAAAATTCTAATCAGGAAGAAATTAAGAGCAAACTGAAATCAGGGAATCCTTGCTATCATTTGGTGCAGAATCTTTTGTCATCCTGTTTGCTATCCAAAAATATAAGGACTAAGATACACAGAAATACAATTTTGCCTGCTATTTGTATGAGTGTGAAACTTGGTTGCTGACAATGAGGGAGGAACATAGGCTCAGGGTGTTTGAGATAGGGTACTGAGAAGAATATTTGGGCCTAAGAAGGATGAGGTAACAGGAGAGAGCAGAAAGCTACACAATGAGGAGCTTAATGATCTGTACCCTCACCCAATATTGTGTGGGTGATAAAATCGAGAATGATATGCGCGAGGCATATGGCACGTATGGGGGAGGAGAGAGGCGTGTACAAGGTTTTGGTGGGGAAACCTGAAAAGACCACTTGTGAGACCCAGGCATAGATGGGAGGATGATATTAAGGTGAATCTTTAGGAAGTAGGATGTGGAGGTATGGAATGGATCAGGCTGGCTCATGACAGGGACAGGTGGCAGGCACTTATGAATGCGGTAATGAACCTTCAGATTCCAAAAAATGCAGGGAATTTGACTAACTGCAAACCGGTTAGCTTCTCAAGACAGACTCTGCTACATTTAGTAAGTAAGTAGGTAAGTAAGTAACACCCTTAACTGGACAAAAGCAGCCCCCTGTACACTGAACCTTAATTAAACCCCACACGAACCACCCCCGGTATCAATCAGGGATGAAGTGTCTGCAAGAAACTGCTTATTAATTTGGCTATGTCAGAGCCGAAAAACTCTTTCCAAAGAGTTTATATTTTTGGCAAATATTTTGCTTTACAGGAATTTCAACTGAACCCCCAAAAACTGTAAGGTCAGCAAAGTTAAATAAAAATCACAGAAATAAAACCCTGGCACTTAACATTATTACATTATGTGTACTATATGATTACATACAGGGTGTCCCAGGAGGAATGTTCCAGACTTCGCGAGGGTGTTCCTTATGTTAAAGTATACCGATATAACCCAAAACACCAATGTCCAAAGTTGAACGGTTACGGAGATAATGGCCAGAGAATTTTGAAACTTTGACAGCTGTTAACACACTAATTGATTACCAAATACATATTAAAACTGGCAGGAATATGTGGTTTCTGTAATGTTAATATCTGTACTTAACATCAAACTAACTTGTGAGTGACATAAAGCCATTAAATTGAACTACAAAAA
>Ga0131853_10013024_pt1 | contig 15237 bp, 7 predicted proteins | sample TergutLab28metaG_FD_92764 | JGI IMG/M metagenome (GOLD analysis project Ga0131853, IMG submission 92764) | Labiotermes labralis P1 segment gut microbial communities from Petit-Saut dam, French Guiana - Lab288 P1 (version 2) (version 2) | ecosystem: Host-associated > Arthropoda: Insects >...
GGGGGGGGGGAGTGACAGTGCTTGAAAGGTTGCCACACGCTTCAAAGCCCAGTAGCTACTGCAAGTACCACCAAGTTTAACGCTATAAATTCTGTATTTTGCCAATACAATTTATTTACGTGTTCTGCACGGGTCCCGCAATACAAAAGCACCACTGTCCTATGCAATATTCACAGAATGGTCTATCTAATGGAAGTATACGCTGTTCCTTCCAAAGTATGGGCAGAATCTGTGCACACAATGTGGATTAATTTTAGTCTTCAAAGGGTTAAATTGAATCCTTTTTGTGATGCAGAGTGTGACGGACACAGCCTCCAACGGTTGTAGAAGACAGACAGAAATATGAGGGAATTTAATAAGCACTTCACCAGAAAAGGGGCGGACAGTTTTGAGTGAATTAAAAAAAACTAAGGCAATAAGGTGTCAAACAAAACTTTTTATATTATTTTATAATCTTTGGTACCTTCTTCTAATTCCACTAATTACCCAGGCACCTCTCCAAATAATGCAGTAGGAGTATAACATACTAATTTTCAGAACTGACTGTATATCTACCATTTTCACACATCACTTGTTGTGGTGACAAACGCCATGTTTGACCATCATTGCGGTTCCGTTTTCTTAACAGTTCTTTTTTTTTACTCAATTATTACACCAACCACTGCACATATATAACATTTATGAAATTTACACATTAAAACACTAAAACTGCTCCGACATGTTTCGGTACCAAGACCATCATCAGGGAGCTATATTTTCCTTGCTAAAGTCACATTGAAAATAGTCACTGATTAACTTCGTTGTTCTAATAGTATGTTGTGGCAGCATGCCGTGTTGTGTAAGGTTATGTTGCGCAGAGTGCCCTGCTACGGATGTGCATTCTGTGCTTCGTTGCGTGATAAGCAGCGAAGCACAGTATGCACATCCGCAGAAGGGCACTCTGAGCAACATAACCTTACACAACACGGCATGCTGCCACAACATCCAACTTGTACAACGAAATTAATCTGTGACTATTTCTAGTGTGACTTTAGCAAGGAATATATAGCTCCCTGATGATGGTCTTAGGATCGAAATATGTTGGAGCGTTTTTAATGTTTTAATGTGTAAATTTTATAAATTTTATATATGTGCAGTAGTTGGTGTAATAATTGAGTAACTCGACAACATGCACGGTGCAACATTAAAAAGAGTTCATTCTTTTTTGTTTCTCACAGTAGCATCGTTGATAGTGTGGGCTAATAAACACATTTCTAGCTATCTACATTTCCGAGAGCTTGGTGTCTCCATCAAAGAGTTAAAGAATATCGTATTATGACTTAATCTTACGAGTTGGAAGTTCTATGACCTTACTAAACGTGGGTTAGCTATACAGCAGTCGGCACGACAAAATTTCCCTGAAGACTCGAATCTTGTAAACAGTTTTCAACTTCAGAATGTCAAAACCATCTATGCACATGTTACAGGTTTAAATAACTCAGGACCAGTGAACTCAGAAAACAGCCCACAAATTTTACTGATGTCCTGGAGGCAATGATTTTAGCTTTGGAATAGGATAATACATTTACATAAGTCAAAACAAGTGTCCTCACATTCCTGTAGAGGTCAAACAAAACTCTCGCTTCGCCAAACGGAAGATACTACAGAGTGACACGCACCCGACTTACACTCTTTACCATGCGACAATATTTCACACCACAACGAAGGGATGAAACGAATTTCGCAAGTTGTGTTTACAAAGCAAGCAATTTATTCCCTATTACGTTTGGCAGATAACGTCTTGAAGGTGGCCTCCATTTGCAACACGATATTATAAAGATTCATAAAAACTGTGACAACGGCCATGCAAAATCTCTTGATTTATGATCGCAAATTCATCCCGAATGTGCGTTTTTCAGCTGCTGTATTGTGTGTGTGTGGGCAATTCGTGCAAAGATATTCCTTGAAGTATCCCTATAAGATGGAATCCGGTACCGTCAGGTCAGGCGACCGTACAGGCCATTCTTTGCTAACACATTACATATCCCAGCGACCATGTGCCACTGGGCAGATTTGCAAATGGCCTGACCTTATATCTTTCCCTGTGTGCAGAACCTCCCGCTTCCCCTCTTGTAGGGCAAAAGTGGGCTCTTAAATGTGTCAGTCGGTTCTGCGCCACCCTGTATTCTGAAGGAACTAACACGGACCCTACCCCAAGCCAGACGATTTCAGTTCACTTCCTCATAACCCAGTCATTTACGAATGACGGCAATATAAGCTTTCCACCCGCGATGGTCTCAATCCTTCTGGACATTCTGACTAAAATTTTGTATGCACTTCGTAGGCCTTCCCGTGCTGCACGTGACTCGTTTACCTCACTATCATCCTTCATCATCCCAATAATTGATGCTGACCAGGCACACAAATTGCTACAGACTAAACAGCAACAAAACCTTCAACCTGAGGCAGTAATCCACCGTTCCCATACATGTTAAAGCTACTTGCTTTATTTACCTTGCATTATGTCATGAGTTTAATCAGTCTGAAACTTCCGTTTCCCAAGGTGGCGCCGAAAATTGGGCCAATGAGAAAGATGATTAATGGTTTTAATCCTAAAGTCCACACGGGATTTATTGGAAAAGAACTTCGCTAGATATCACTAAGGCCATAACAGCCGGAGAGGCCGGGATAGCTCAGACGGAATAGCGACTGACTACAGGCTGGACGGTCCGGGATCGAATCCCGGTGGGTACGAGATTTTCCCAACCTCATGTAAAATGGGTACCGGGTCTTTCCCGGGGGTAAAGTGCGGCCGAGGCGTGCTGCTGACCACTCACCTCCTTCTAGTGCAGCGGTCATGGAAGAATAGAGCTATACCTCTACCCACCCTCTGGGCCATACTGGGCATGTAACGGGAAACCTTTACCTTCACCATAACAGCCGGTTGTTACTGTATTGACGGCTGGGTTTTAGCACTAAAAACACAGCATTCTGACCAAACAGTAATTTCCTGCGTTTCGTTAGATTCTGAGTAAAGAGCGGTTATTTTCCTGTACAGCACTGACTGGTGTGTTCCACGTAAAAGTTTATATACAATGTAGATTCCTTTCCGTCTCTGAAGAGCTATTTTATCCCTAAACAAATTACTTTTTTCAAATTCGAAACACAGAAACTTTCAATTAAGGCTGATGGGCCTGAAGATTTTATATCACATCAACGGAAGGTCACATTAAAAGAGTACGGGGACCGCTGGTTTAAAACCAGCTGGCCAGTTAATCTGTGACGGTGCAACATTTGCATAGAAAAAGGCAGGGGAACGAATGGAGCTTACGGCCTGAAATGCCGAGTGCTGTGCTGGCTGGACGTTGAAAGAATACGAAACAAGGGTGAAGGCAACCCCTTTCAACCACGTGACCAAGAGATAAATATTTAAAACTGGGTAAAAGGAAGGAAAGTCAAGTCTAAGATGTCAGAACTGAGGAATAAAAACACCGAAAAGAATGATTTCGTGGCGCGAGATGCAATGTTTGTAGGCGCTCTATATTAAGTCCCATATAATATAGTGGCCAATCGTTTTGGTATGCAGAATGTGGTACTGTCACAGACGGAAAATTTTGTATCAAATTATTCTGCGCTGTGGGTAACATCAAGAGAGCAGTTATTCATAATGGCGGGTGTGCAACGTAAATAGCAGCAAGTGGGACTAGCAGTGAAACACACGCAATGTTGGAGATTCATTTGGGGTGTTTCATTTTTTTCTTCCGTAAAAAAGGCACTAAATTATAGCGCAAGTCACAATTTATGTATGCAGAATAAAAAGCGATTTTTGTTAGGATGTAACCCGACATATGGCCACATTTAAACAATTCCAAATGACGGAGATTTCTGTCCACAGTTTCACAGCCTGACTTCCGTATGGAGCCAAAAAAATTCCGGAAGATTGGAAAAATTCCACTGAGCCATGTACGGTGGACAGCGTACGATTAAACTTTAAAGACTGTTCTCAAACTCGCATACCGTTATGTAGAGGGTAAAGCAATCCCATTACAGGCCTGGACAGGCCCAGAGATTTCCAGGAGGTTGAGGCTTCCAGATTTCAAGACAATCGTCACATGAAGGTGGTAAGGTTGTCAACCCTAAGCACCGGTTACATTTACCCCGCCCCCTTGGAATTCTGGAAACCTCAACCTCCTGGAGCCCTCAGGGCCTGTCCAGGCCTGGAATGAGATGGCTTTTACTGATGACATCAGGCACCTTAGTAAGTCCAAGCGTTCCGGAAAGACTGACAATGCATCAACGTGGACGGAAAGCACTTTGAACGTTTCAGATAGTCAATAAATGTTAAGTACTGTCAGTAAAGTCGCCTCTGGTGCCAAGTGAGTTTGGCGCCAGCCTGCATTTTCCATTTAAACCCTAAATGTAACCTTCCGAAAAAGACAGCTAAGTTCAGTAACTTTATGTTCCTTGTTCCGTGCTCTTGTGTGACACTCAAAATTGTTAAAAGCTCCAACAAATGCATTTGAGTGGATAAGTGTAAGTTTTATTATACAGTATAGTAACCATCGACACGTTTCGGCCGATCATGTGACCACCTATAGAGGTGGAACAAGAATACAATTACAATTATGATGTGTTGCAATCAATCTATGGTTAAAAACTTTGTATAATTTTGGTTAAATTCGCATGTTAAAAGAGTATCTTATGTATGGGAAACAATATTAGAAAAAGATGGCCGTTGAACGTTATGTTTCTATCATCACCCACAATTCACTACATGTGTCATCTATGTACATCAGCCACAGAAACATAATTCATGTAAAACAACTTTTATCTAATATTTTATCCAATAATTTATGCCCATCCACAAGGTACTATTTTAATTGTGAATTTAACCAAAATTATATGAAATTTTTGTGGTCCAGGTAGCTCAGTTGGTATAGTGACTGACTACGAGCTGGACGGTCCGGGATCGAATCCCGGTGGGGACGAGATTTTCCGCCCGTCCAGACCGGCCCTGGGGCCCACCCAGCCTCCTGTAAAATGAGTACCTGGTCTTTCCCGGGGGTAAAATACGGTAGGGGCGTGCTGCTGACCACTCACCCTCTTCTAGTGCCGCGGTCACGGAAGAGTACAGTTATACCTCTGCCCACCCCTGGACCACACCGGGCCTGTAACGGGATCACTTTACCTTTCTTTACCTTTATATGAAATTTTTAACTTCGATTGATTCCGAAACATTGTAATTGTATTCTGGTTCTTGCCAACCTGAAGATGGCCACATCAGCGGTCGAAACATGTAGGTGGCTGCTATACAATAAACTTACGTCCATACAATAAAGTCCATTAGTTGGTACTTTTAAAAATTTCATACTTCCAGCTAAGTGTTTACTGCAGGTAACGCTGTAATAAGAACTTACCAATATTCAGTACAAAAGCGAGTTTAATGACAATGAGTTTTCCGACTTAATTAATCGTGTCCAACAAAGTGGTCAGTGCATGAGCGACTTGTTTCGGCTTTAAAAGAACTTTGAATTTTGTCCACAGAGTGTATTTAATGGTTCGTACGGTCCTCACAATGGACATTAACATTTCCCAGTACAGAATTCAACCAGTGCATATCTAGACGTAGAATCGGGTGCCTCACATTAGTGCAAATCTATATGCTGAATGCCTAGACACATAGCATGGGATGTCTCTCATTAGTGCGTATCTAGACGCAGAATGGCTAGAGATAGTACATGGAGTGTCTAATACTAGTGCGTATCTACACGTTGAATGTCTAGGGACATTGCATGTTTTGTCTAACATTATTATGTATCTAGACGTAGAACTCCTAGAGACAGTACACGGGGTGTCTCACGTTAGTGCTTATCCAGACGGAGAATGCCTAGAGACAGTAAATGCGGTGTCTCACAATAGTACGTACCTAGATAGAATGTCTAGATATAGTACATGGGGTGTATCACGTTATTGTGTATCTAGACGGAGAATTCCTAGAGGCAGTACATGGGGTGTCTCATGTTAGTGGGTATCTAGACGTACGTGTAGAATGACTACAGAGATTACATGTGGTGCCTCACATTAGTGGATAACTAGACGCTGAGCGCCTAAGACACATTACATGAAGTGTCGTATATTAGTGCATATCTAGACAACCAGTGCCACTGACCAGAAAGGTTAATGAACTCCCTGGTTTGCCAACAGAACTTCACAAGGAAATTTACCTAAAGAAATAAAAGGTTTAAAATTCAATTTACTCGGCTAATAACAGCTGGCTTCGTCCATCTACAGGTCGGACTCACCGTACAGCCTCAGGGTGCCCTCTGCCCGACCCAAAGAGTTGGTAGACACACAGTTGTAAGTCCCGATATCGGTGCGCCCGAAACTACGGATCACCAGCCACATGTACACTTTGTAGGCCGATCGGTTCTCACGGATCGAATACTTGGGCCTGCAGAAAAACAAGAACAATAAAATTGGTGATCACTGGAAATATTTCTTTGGATGGGAGATAATTCATACTTTAGTCAGTAGTACTGTTTTATGTGTTGTGATATCGTGTAGCCTTGTAGATCACTAGGGGAAGTCTTCGTGTTACCTGCTTTATACACATTAAGGGCAGAAAAAAGAGTAGGATACAGATAGCAAGTTCCAGGTAACTTCGATTACATTAAGCCATACGGAAAACGATAGTAATATTCAGGTTCTACACCCTGAGACCTTCAATGTAACATACGTTAGTGCTGAATTCTGAGGATTCGCTTATGTCTGGGGATTAACATATAGTACAACACTCTCCCTCTTACTGCGCGTAAGACACATTAGGAATGGATACATCCATACTTTATAGTCAGTAACGACGCAAAACAAGCAAGTCATTTAACCCACTGGTATAATAATTTCCACGATAAACAGACCATATTACTTTATTTAACATTTAACAAGACAGTCAATTTACGTATAACGTAACACTGAGGTGCGTTCGTTCAACCATTTTTGCAGTGGAAAAAGCAATAAGTATTACATATTCTGAGTGTGTGTTTGTAGTCTTGGGTATCTAGCATACAATGTGCATGCACCATATAGTCATATGTGGCCTATCCAGCTTTACAACTACCTCCCACACTATTTCATAAACGGCACAATTTAAAAAAAAAAATTTGAAAAAATGTGTGTTTTGATTTTCTCTGCGACGTACGTCTAACACACTTCTCATCCTAAGACGAAATGAGCAACATATGATAATACAGGTACATACGTTTCCATGTAAAGTGTTCATTATTCTCGACTGATTTCGATGAAACTTCAAATTTCTCGGCGCATTTTTTTTTAAAATACTCAATCATGAAATTTCATGAAAATCCGTCCAGTGGGAGCTGAGTTATTCTATGCGGACGGATAGACAGACAGACAGACGGGCAGATATGACGAAGCCAATAGTCGCTTTTCGCATTTTTGCGAACTCGCCTAAAAGTTCTCCATTATGTCCACACAGTGCATTTCTGTGTTTCATATGGATCTTGGAACAAACAGCGATTATCTCCCTCTACAGCATTAACTGACGGCTTTGTATAACCGAGAGCTTATATAAATACAACGTGTCAGTCAATAACACAACACTTTATTTTATATACAATAAAAATAGTACATTGTCAGGGCGACATGTTTCGACCTTTATTAGGTCATCTTCAGGTCCTCTGGGATAACAGATTCTAGAGCTCTTGGATCTGTTTTCCCAGAGGGCCTGAAGATGATCTAATGAAGGTCGAAACATGTCGCCCTGACAATGTACAATTTTTATTGTACATAAAATAAAGTGTTGTGTTATTGACTGACACTTTGTATTTATATGTTATAACACTTCGGGATGGAAAACATTAAATTCATAGCGAGAGCTTATATGTTTACTGCGCGGTACGAGCTAGATCATTATATGTAATTAAAGTTAACCTGAACCTTTACAAGTTTAAAGTTACATATTGGCACCCAAGAGAGGCTAATGGATCCTAAAGGAACATGCAGTGTGGAGTTGTGGCCTGATTTCTCTGCCTCAAATCAGAAAACAGAAGCGGGATTCTGTAAACATGGTATTAATTAGATTTCGCGTTCCGTCCAACGCGGGAAATTTCTTGACAATACGGGGATCTGTTGCAACGCGTGGCCCGACATGTGTTATACGGCCTGTACCCATATTTGTAAATTATATATATATATATATATACATACACACACTAAAAAATTACATAACAATTTAGGCGGTCAGGTGTGTCACTGTCAATCTTGAACGTGCGGAACGCGAAAGTCAAAAGTGAAGGAATAAGAAGCACAATCAGTAACCCTTTAACGCCTAACGACACCTATAGGGGTCGTACCGTGCCGCTAACCTCTAAAGTTGCATTTTATATATTTATTCAACAAATATAGGTACAGAATATTTTAAACGTGTTATATACTGTCCGTTTTTTCTCTTCAAAATTCAGTTTGTTTCATAATTCTAACTTATTTGGTTCCTGTATTATTCACATTTTATATACAGGGTGTGCTAAAATTAAAAAAATAATTCCGGCGCCAAAAGGCTAATATCTACCGTTAATAGACAACAAATAGTTCCTGGTTTCACCATGTTCGTTACAACCAAAATATTAAGACTCCAAGGCCTAATTACATGTGTTGTACTGTGCAGTTTCAAAGCTGGAGAGGAGCGTTCTCTGCCGCCATATTTTCAGTTCCCTTCACACATTTCAACAAAATTACGTACCACCACAAAGAAAGCTCAATAACCCGTTCAAACATTCTTCCTTAATTCAACGCCAGTAATCTAATATTTCTGGCGGAAACAAGCTTCAAACCTCTCTGTACCCGTCACCCAAATACAGTGTAATCGGACATGATGCCAGTGGCAGCGAACTACTTATTTGCTTTTCAACTTTTTAACTATTTCACGCTTTTTGTAGTTCTGAACGAAGGTGTTTTGTGTCACAGCGTGACAATGCTCAACGCTGATTACGGTAAGTCATCTCGCGCACACATTATTCATGGAATTCAACAGATGCATACGGAATTCTGCACATACAGAGGCCCAGATGATAAGCTTGTAAAATTCATGAGCTAGTTCCCTTCCCTTTCTTTCCGTCTATTGGTCAACCGTCTCAGACAAAGGCAAAAATAATTGTGTGTGTATGTGTATGTATTTGTGTGTAAGTAAGTATGTATGTATGTGTGTGTGTGTATGTATTTGTGTGTATGTATGTATATGTGTGTGTGTGTGTATGTATGCATGTACGCACGTATGTATGAATGTATGTATGTATGTGTGTGTGTATGTGTGTATATGTGTGTGTGTGTATGTATGTACGTACGTACGTATGTACGCACGTATGTATGAATGTATGTATGTATGTATGTATGTACGTACGTACGTACGTATTTATGTATTTATGTATGTATGTATGTATGTACGTATGTGTGTACCTACGTATGTATTTATGTACTATGTATTTATGTACGTATGCATGTATGTATGTGTGTATGTATGTATGTATGTATGTGTGTGTGTGTATGTATGTATATATGTATGTACGTATGTATGTGTGTATTTATTTATTTATGTATGTATGTACATATGTATGTGTACGTACGTATGTATTTATGTACTATGTATTTATGTACGTATGTATGTGTGTATGTATGTACGTATGTATGTGTGTATGTATGCATGTATATATATGTATGCATGCATGCATGTATGTATGTATGTAGGTACGTACGTACGTGTATTTATGTATGTGTGTATGTATGTATGTACGTACGTACGTATGTATGTACGTACGTACGTACGTATGTATGTATGATGTATCTGTGTGTGTACAAGCATGCCTGTACGTCACTAGCGACATGCACGTGCCGATGTAGGATGACACGTTTATTTATTACAACCACGGAGAAAGGGCAGGAGTTCAGATGTAAAATGCGGTACTGACAGTTGCTGATTTTAAGATTTTAAATTCACAACGCCAACAACGAATGCGACTAAATAATTAATAATAAAAGTAGAGTTGTCTCTCTGCACGCCATGAATTCGTATGGGGCAATGGAGGCACTGTGCCACTTATTCTTAACCTTGACACTAGATGAAAGTGACTAATCAGCTTCCCACGCCGGGCCCTTCACTCTCCGAGAGAAACAACGCAGCAATATTGTAATGGTTACACAAACAAAATATAATTAAATGGATTATCAAGCTGGTGTTTCATAGGTACATTATTGGGTGAGAAATGAATAATAAATAAAAATAATAGTGGCTGGCATGGTGCATTAATTATTATATTTTATGACATGTTAATAGATCGCATGTTAATGTTATATACCTGAACACTGTATAGGGACATTTCGATTCTAGTGATCTGGAAGTTAAAATGGATGCGATGTTTGTTGTTCTCACAGCGATGCTGCAGAAGACCCAAGTCTTTTGAATGTGACACCGTACAGATCTGTCTATAGGTACCAGTGTTTCGAACAGTGTTGTTGCTTCCATCTTCAGGGTTTACCAAGAAGGCTATTCTGCAGATGGAACCAGCAAGCTACTCTTCATCACTGGCAACTGTATACCAATGTACACGGCGTCATATCCCTGGAAAATCTTCATGCCAAAGGTTTGTAGCATGACTGAAAAATCAGCTCCACAAACTTAGAAAACAATCGTCCTGCTTTCAAACAAATACGTCCAATCAAGAGCAATAAGAAAGCACATGTTCATACTAACGTCGAAACCCATGCAAACGTATTTCAAACCCTGAAATTGGCATGTTCAACATCTGGGATGTGTAGCAGCTGAGCCTGTGTTCTGGAATTTGTTTCTAATACAGCTTTCATGAGCAAAATCTTATATTTGTAACTGCGGCACGCCAAGATGTAATGAAGAATAGTATCTGAGCCCCCGTTTTAATTAAGCATTCAACAAAGTTATTGTGTTACTATCCACAGAGAGTTCTGGGTGTTATCTGCCATCCGCAGACAAACCATTTTGTAGTTTTCGACAGAGAGTCGTTGTTATTATAGTCTCCAAATATTCTACACCACGCTGTACAAACACATTTCAGCTTGGTTTGGTTTATTTATTATTGTCAATTTAACAACACTGTCAGTATTCATAATAAACGGCGTCTAATGCTGGAATTGGAGAAAAATCAATTGCATATAATGCAGAAGGAGGTGTTAGTCGCATAATTTGGAGTACTATGCAGACATATGGAGTACAACTAACCGCTGGAAGTTCTTGTTCTGCTATTAACAAATAAGAGTCCCTTGTGCCTCTACTAACATTGCGATTCCTGTCTTGCTACTAACATCTCAGAGTCCTTCAACATTTCGAGTCCTGTGTGGCTACTAACATCCTAGAATGCTTCGGTTGCTACTAACATCTGGGTGTTCTTCCTTCTGCTATTAACAACTGAGAATCCTTTGTGCCTCTACTAACATTTCGATTCCTGTGTTGCTACTAACACCTCAGAGTCCTTCGTGTTGCTACTAACAGCTGGGAGTTCTTCCTTCTGCTATTAACAACTGAGAGTCCTTTGTACCTGTACTAACATTTCGATTCCTGTGTTGTTACTAACACCTCAGAATCCTTCGTGTTGGAGTTCTTCGTTCTGCTATTAACAACTGAGAGTCCTTTGTGCTTCTACTAACATTTCGATTCCTGTGTTGTTACTAACACCTCAAAATCCTTCGTGTTGCTCCTAACAGGTGGGAGTTCTTCGTTCTGCTATTAACAACTGACATTTCGATTCCTGTTTTGCTACTAACACCTCAGAGTATTCTTCGTGTTTCTATCACAGAGATTCCGTGATGCTACTCACAGCATAGAATTCTTCGTTCCCTTACAAGATCAGAGATTCTCATGTTAAGTTAACAACTGAGATTTCTTCGGATTGCTATTGACAGCTCAGAGTTCTCGGTATTGCTACTAACAGCGCAGGATTCTTTGTTCTGCCGCTAACAGCTCAAGCTTCTTCGTCTTCCCATCAATCGTAAAGTGCAGCTGCCTTTCGCTTAGACGGCCGGGTTCCAGCGAGTGACATTTCCCCTCAGATTTACTGATTTCCTCAATTCATAAAACGAACGTCTTGAGTGACACGTAATGCACTGTAAAGTCAATAATAGAAGGAGGTGTGGTGCAGGGTCCGTCAATCACAGTGTCAGCGAGTAGCGGTGTTTAATTCAAAGTGGAAGTCTTACGATCTAGACTGACAACTTGAGGCGTCTAGATTATTCAGGCTGAACACCCTAACGTCTACACGTCAGCTACGATTTATTTAAAACCTAAGTGCATAGTAATGTCCCTGTGCTAGTTCCATAACATCTGCACAAAACATATAACGATCCTGCCTAATTTCGACAGACCTTCCTGTATCACTGCAATCCAATTTTACGATACGTTCTGATGGTTATTTCTTCAACACATAATTAATTTAAAACATTTATTAGTTTCCTTCTGATAATTTACACAATATAATATTAAGTCTGAGTGTCTTCTTTATGCCGTATTGCAAAAATGAACCTTTTCATTTTCATCCCATTACTTTCCTACATTAAGAAAATGTGTGGTGCCTTGCAGTAAGCGCATAAAGGGCAGATTTTCTGTCCGTCATCATGTTTCTTGATAGACGATCATACAAATTTTGAGGGAATATGGTTATGAGTCTACATTTCAGAGTAACAATAATAACTTCTATCGTTACCAACGCAGCATAACTCACAGCTTACGCAAAGTTCAAACAGCGAAACAATTCTACAAAATGTGGCCGATAATAATATATATTTGCAAATAAAAAAAATTATAGAGGTCGTTAAACTAAAATTTATTCGAGATATTCAATATATTGACCAAAAAAACTGCACTTAACAAAATACAATAAAATACACATCACAAAACACAATTCACGATAAGTACCATGATGATACTTACCATGAATTGTATTCTGTGTGTTTTATTGTATTTTATTAAGTGTATTTGTTGGTCTATATACTGAATACACGAAACTACGCTGTATCCGTAACACAGAATGTATTCGAGATGATTTTCAAAAACAAATTATATCCACACAGTAGAGTCTTCCTTCAAATGCTAACCGGTTCTCGGCTAATCAAGAAAGTACATTACTGTTCGCAGTGCTCCACCATTTGCCCCAAACCTGAGACACAATTAGCACACGACCTACAAGTTTATTTCATTTTACAATGGCGCAACAGCCACGGTGGGTCAAGTCCTTTTCATTATCGAGGATTCATTATCATACTCAGACACATCACAGTCGGTAGGACTCATCTGGACGAGTGATCAGCCCTACGCACAGACCTCTACCGGAAAACACACAACACTTACAAGAGACATCAATGCCTCCGGTGGGATCTGAACCCACAATCCCAGCAAGCGAGCGGTCGCAGACCCACGCCTTAGACCGCACGGCCACTGGGATCAGATTGTATTTTTTAAGACCAGTTTTAATATTATCCTCCAATTTACAACAGGGTATTGCTAGTGATGTACCTCCTTAAGGCTTTTCAACTAAAAACCCCGTGTGCATTTGCCTTTATCACATGCCTACCCTCATCACACATTCCTTGACATTAGCTCCCTCTGCTGGGCTTAACCGGGTAGGAAGCTATATCCGTGATGACGTGAACATAATGCATTTTCCAAAATTTATGCTTGAAGATACCCACAAGTATGCACAATCGCCAAAATCATGTTCATGTTGCACTTTTACACTGTTTATCGTGTGCATTATGACGAAGTAACTCATGTAACACCAACTAAAGAACTTTTCTATAATTTACGCTTACATTCCTTTACATAGCTCCTACATGTTTCGGTGTTGTTATATCGCCATCTTCAGGGGCGGACACCAATTTTTTTTAAATATTCAGCAATAAAATAGGTAACAAAGAACACGCATGTATCGTCTTATCAATACGGCAGAATTTTACAGGTTTTGTTTAAAATTATTTACATAAACATAATATAATATTTGTAAATGGTTAAATATGCACATGTCATTGAACCATATTGTTGTGTCAGTTTTCTATAACATTAGATTATGTTCACGTAAACAATTTTAAACAAAAGTTGTAACATTCTGCACCCCAGATATAGGTAGGAGATTCATTGTGACCCATTTCTATTGCTGTTACGTTTCAAAGAAATTTGGTGTCAGCTCCTTGATGATGACGACATAATAGCGCCGAAACATCTAGGAGACATGTAAACGATTATTCGCATAAATTAAAAAGACAGTGTATTTGTTGGTGTTACGTGAGTTATTTAGTGTTCATATATGTCAAGATACCATCGTCACAAACATTTAGAGAATTAGTTCAACCGAGCTGTTTCTATGGAGTGCTCCATTCTCGGTTGAAAAACGCGAATTGAAAAGGCAACCACAATCTCCCCCCCTCTCTCTCTCACACACACACAAGAATGAGAGTTCGAAATGAAAACTTAGCGAGAATAAAATTACTCATCCGTATGAAAAGAATGGTGGGACGTGTTTTTGACATGGCGCAGAGGGGCGACTGTGATTTCAAACAGCGGTACCGAGCAGAGTAATTGAAGCCTCTGGCGTGATTAAGGTCCAGGAAAGGTATTACTGTTGAAACCACTTCTGGTAATGGGCACACAGTGTCTACTGCAGTTACCGTTGTCGTCATATTAGGAACAAAAGCTTCTACTACGTACTTTATTTTTATCCTTCCGTACCTCTTTTTTTTTACCACGCTTCCAACATCGAATGAACTTTTCCTCCCTCTCTCCCTATCCGGCAGTAAGAAAATTCAGACGAGTGTTTTCCGATAATTAGTCAGCCAGTCGAGGTTGAGTGAGCAAATGGCCGAATGAAGGGGTGGGAAAGGGACAGAGCGCTCCAGCACCCTGTTCATTATGCCACCTCTCCATTCTCTCTGCCCTGTTCACTCTGCCTGCTTAGTACTGAATTTGGGACAGGCATTACTTTTATTCGCCAGTTCTTCTATATTTAATATTCATCACAGTTTCACAAATCACAGGAAAAGTTGGCGTAACAAAATGTCATATTGCCGCCGCCGCCGCTGCCACCACCACCACCGCCACCGCCGCCACCACCACAGCCACCACCACCGCCATCGCCACCACAACCACCACCACCACCACCACCACCACCGCCACCACCACCACCACCACCACCACCACCCCCACCACCACCACCACCACCACCACCACCA
>Ga0131853_10013025_pt1 | contig 15237 bp, 15 predicted proteins | sample TergutLab28metaG_FD_92764 | JGI IMG/M metagenome (GOLD analysis project Ga0131853, IMG submission 92764) | Labiotermes labralis P1 segment gut microbial communities from Petit-Saut dam, French Guiana - Lab288 P1 (version 2) (version 2) | ecosystem: Host-associated > Arthropoda: Insects >...
TCTATGTTGTTTGCTGGCGATACAAGTATACTCTACTCACTCAAACACAACCGCACTGAAATTAAATACCAGTAGAGTCTTTGAATCTACAAACATTTGGTTTAAAAACAATTATCCCTCATTAAATTAAAAAAAATAAAAACTCACTGCATTCACTTGAAGATTAGGAATAGTCCAGCAATTGACATGAAGATTGGTTATAATTATAAATTAATCCCCCTTGTTCCATCTACCAAATTTCTTTGGTTCACTATTGATTGCACACTAACATGGGGAGTAGAAAATGGTAAAGTTAAAGTTTTTCTGTTACAGGCCCAGTGTGGCCCAGAGGGTGGGTAGAATTTTAGCTCTACTCTACCATGACCGCAGCACTAGAAGGGGATGAATTTTCAGCAGCACGCCCTGGCCACACTTTACCCCCGGGAAAGACCCAATGCCCATTGCACAGGGGGCTGGGTGGACCCCAGGGCCAGTCTGGACAGACAGAAAATCTCGTCCCAACAGGATTCGATCCCGGACCGTCCAACCCATAGTCAGTCTCTATACCGACTGAGCAACCTGGCCCACAACATGGGGAGTACATATAGATAATGTAACAACTAAATTAAGCACTGCTTGCTATGTAATCAGAGCCATTAAACCACTTATATCTCATAAAACTTTACTATTGATTTTTCACTCTCGTATTCATACAGTCGTGAGTTACGAAATAATACTTTGGGAAAATTCTTGACACAGTATACATATTTTTCAGATTAAAAAGCAGAGTAAGCAGAATTATTTCAGGTTGTGGGCCTAAAGACTCCTGTAGAATCTTACTCAAAAAATAATAATTTTGCCACTTACATCACAATACATCCTCTCCCTATTTATAATTGCAGTTAACTACAGAGAACAATTTTTTATAAATTCAGAAATTCATAATATAAATACTAGACATAGTTCTAACCTTCATTTACATTCGGCAAATTTAGATATTTATCAAATTATTACAATTCAGTTATTAAGACTTTTAATAGTCTTCCTTTCAACTTTAAAATATGTTCTGATAATCCAATGACATTAAACGCTGCTTTAAAATATTTCTTATATATGAACTCCTTTCATTCATTAGATGAATATTATAATAACAATGGCAAATAAGTATGATAATTATATGATGTAAAATATTTAAGCCAGCATTGAAAGATTATTTCTTACTCCACTATTTTGAATTAGGTACATTTTCAACTAAGGGCATGCACATTATTCAATATTTACTGCCACAAATACCTGGTTTTATTTTGATATGTGTTATGATTTGTGATATTTTTACAGCTGTACAAACAATGTGTTTCCTACTGAATTGTATTTCAATGCCTTTTATTCATGTTATGACCTGTTCCACATCGTTGTACTAAAAAGAATCTATGGAATTTAAATAAATTCTATTCTAATCTATCAGAAGTGAAAGTAAGGGAAGTAAATAAACAAGCTAATTAAATTCTACAATTATATTACAAATTCATATGTGAATTTGTAATATAATTTTCTTTTAAATGTACAACAAAACAACAATATTAAAATAAAAAAATAAAATATCACAAATTAGAGACAAAGTCACAAACAACATATACTTTCTGAACCAGTGCCAAGTAATCTCCTTATTTTCTGGACAGTGTGAATAACTTAGAATTTAGGAGGAAAGTTTTAGTGAGACATGCAACACCCTCAGAATAAAACATAAGGAAACTGCTGGCAGCATTTTCCTGGATGCATACTTCATAATCCAAAAACACCATAAGAATACATGAATGCATTTTCTGTATTCATCCACACACACTGTTTACATGGAGAGAGGTGGAATGAACTGAACCACTTTAAAGTAGGGTAAACTTTTGTCACCAGAATAACATCCACTAATGCATATAATAATGGTTCCAACAAATTCACATAAGTGTATTAAAATTAGTTCGTATACACAATAAAAGAGTATTAAAGGAGGCAAAAAAAAGGGACAATGATAGGTATGTCACAGAGGCATCCAACAAAACTGAAGCCATGTTTCAGTTAATAAATAGAGAAATTGGTAAAACTCAAGAAGAATTTGATTATAGGCTGGAGTTGAAGATAGGAAATAATATCATTTCAAACCCCATTGAGATTACTGAAAAACTAAATACGTACTTTACGAATACTGTGACAGAATTGGTAAAGCAAAATATTAACAAAGGAAGTTATAAAAATTTATGCTAAGTAACAAAACACTGTCCAAATTCCATTTTTATCTCTCCAGCAACTGAAGAAGAAGTGGTCAGTCTGGTCAAGAATTTGAAAGACAAGCTTATAGCAGGTTATGATGATATGCCTGAAAGTTTACTTAAACAAGGTATACAATTAATTATAAGACCACTGACACATATTTGTAATGTATCACTGAGGTCAGGGGTTTTCCCAGATGAATGGAAATCAGCAAAAGTGAAGCCTTTGTATAAAAAGGGAGATAGGTATGATATTCAGAACTACAGACCAATACCAATAATATCTGTATTTGCAAAATTACTGGAAAGATTGATGTTCAATAGATTGATACACTTCTTATATGAAAATAAGAATTTAACAGAAGCTCCAAATGGTTTTAGGAAAGGAAAATGCTTAGAAACAGCTGTTCAGTTGTTTGTTGAAATAATTCAGGAAGCTTCAGGTAAAAGAATAAACTCAATTGGAATTTTTATAGACTTAACAAAAGCTCTGTTCTCTGATACATTGAATTATATAGTACTATTGGAAAAATTATCATCATATGGAATAAGGGGCATCATGAACATATGGTTCAAGTCATATTTAACAAACAGAAGACAATGTATAGAGATTAACCAAAGTGACTCCAACGATGTTATGGTAAACAGATACAGATCTTCCTGTATGGAAATTAAACAAGGTGTGCCACAGGCATCAGTACTTGGTCCACAATTGTTCTGACTGTACATAAACGACCTTCCCTTAAATATTCTTTGAGGAAATCTGGTCATGTTTGCAGATGATATTATTGTGCTCATTACAGATAGAGATGTATGTGCTCTTCAAAGAAAAATTGATAGGGTGAGTGCAAAGTTAGAAAGTTGGTTTAATAAGAATGATCTTATAATAAATGTAGGTAAAACACGAGTTATGTCATTTCACAATAGACAATCAAAGTTTCCTGTAAAACCTCAAGTGAGCTTTAATAAATTAAGCCTGGAATGAACAGCTGAAACGAAATTTCTCAGAATACACATAACAGAGATATTAAAATGGAACAATCATTAGCAAAGAAATTGAGTAAGGTATCATTTATGATAAAGTTCTCAATGGGGATTTTAAGTCCTTATGTGATTCGAAGTGTTTATTTTACTAAATTTCAGGCACTTCTACGGTGTGGGATACTATCCTGGGTGGGAATAGGGGGTGAATTAAATATAAGAATATTTAGAATACAAAAAAGGGTGATTAGGTCAATGGTTGGAGTAAGTTCAAGAACGTCTTGCAGACATTTCTTTAAAGAATTAAATATTCTAACGTTGGCTTCTTTATATATTTTGGAAGTGAATTATTTTATAAGAAAATACTGTCAGTCTCTGGAGCAAAATTCTGAGGTCCACAAATATAATACATGAAGAAATATGGATATCCATGTTAAACTGCATAAAACAGAAATATACAAAATGAGTGTAATAAATATGGGCACTAAAGTATATAACAATCTGCCTGGATTTATAAAAGAAATAAAAGATTACAAGGCCTTTAAGAGAGAGTTAAAACTATTTCTTCCTCTTCTTTACACTTTTTATTCAGTGGAAGAATTTGTATCTTCCTAGCGTTTTACCTATGCAAAACATAATTAGTCAATTTATGGGAATTATTTGTTAATTACTATTTCAGAGGTTTGAGAAAGTATCTCATATGTGTTCAAAATATATTACAGACTGGCAAGTCTACTATCATATGTATGATATTTGGACTAAATAAATAAATAAATAACAAAATATAAAACTGACATATACAAAGAGAGTGCAATAAATATGGAAACTGAACTGTATAACAAGATGTCTGGTTACACAAAAGAAATGGACAATTATAAGGCTTTCAAGAAAGAGTTGAAATCATTTCTTTTATATCATGCTTTGTACTCAGTGGAGGAATGTCTCTTTGTAATTTATAAAACCTAATATTTCATTTAGCTTCTAAGTATACATATTTCATAAATGGTTTTTCCTTTACAATACTTTGTTGAGTTTTAATCTAAGTGACATTTAAATGGCAAGTTGAATTATGTGTATTTAAATTTATATTGTTAGATGTGGATGAGTCTATTGCCATATGTATGATGAATTGGACTGAAAATAAAACTAACTAACTAACATGTTTTGGCCAACCATGTGGCCATATTCAGGGATGTAAAATAAAAAAGACAGACACATAAGAAATATAAAATGTCATTTTAAAAGTATCAGAATCAATCCATATGTGTAGTTACAATCACAAGACAAAAAGCATAAAAATACATAAATATAGCTTATTACAAAAGGAATGTGTTCATATTTGATTAGATGCCATAAGTAGAGGGTTTCAATTAGTAATTCTCCTTCCAAGAGAAAGAATCATGATGTAAACTGTATGGCAAACAACAGTGGCATAAAGAGGGAGGGGGGGTTGTTCAAACACCTCCCCCCCTGAAATTCTGAAGGCCCTCCAAAATTGTGTCAAACTCAACCTGATTGTGAAAACTGTTAAAAATTGCTGAATTTAGGATGCCAACACTCCAAGATGTTCAGAAAAAAGGCAGCAAAATTCTAAAACTACCCAGGTTTGCAATTGTTTTACATTAGCAATGACAAATAAATTGGTTGTCATCATAAATAGTCTTAAAGTACCAAAAATTAAGAAACTTTTACTATATGAAATGAAACTTCTTGTACCAATTTACAGCTGCCTCCAGAACCCTTGACAAGGGGGTAGGGGGCTACCGCCCCCAGATCCCCATTCTCTGTCCTCTGTCCTCAACTAAATTTGTTGAACCCCCCCAAACAAAATTCCTGAGTAAGCCAATGGCAAACCACAATATCAACACATTCTTATGGTAATAACTTGCATTTATATATTTTTAAACTATTGGTTCTTATAACTGTAATTACACCTATGGACTGGTTCTGATAATTCTATAATTTCATTTTATACTTTTAATTTATCTCACCTCTGTATTTTGCATCCCTGAAGATGGTCGCAAGGTTATTATTATTATTATTTATTCAATCAAATCATTCATACAGGGACTCTAGACATATCAAGTATGTCATAAATATAAAATGTAACAACATTATCATACAATAAACAAATGTTATAAAATAAAGCTAATTTAAAACATTCATCTCTACATATCATCATCATCAGCATCATTGGCACAACAACCCCTTTTGAGCCAAGGCCTTCTTCAGAAGCTTCTGCCAGCTGTCCCTATTCCTTGCAGCATTCCTCCAATTTCTCTCCCCCAACTTCCAGGCATCTTCCATCACACCATCTTCCCATCTTAGTTTCAGCCTGACCCTCTGTCTTTTTCCTTCTACCACTGCAACGAGCACTCTTCTTGTAGGGCTCTGTTCCTCCATATGAATAACATGTCATGCCCATTTTAATTGATTAATTTTAATGTATGTTACTATATCACTTTCTCATCTCTATATATACTTCATCTTATTGATAACATCTCTATATTACAATTCATACTGACTCAATACATGTACACATTACTGCAGTTACTTATTTTAACAATTTGTACATATACAACATTAAATGTTATTATCATTTTCTTTAGTGCAAGCTGCTTACCTACTTACTTACTTACTTACTTACTTACTTACTTACTTACTTACTTACTTACTTACTTACTCACTCACTCACTCACTTACTCACTTACTTACTTACTTACTCCATGGAGCAGAGTACTTCTTGAGAAGCTAACTGGTTTGCAGGTAGTCAAGAAATTCCCTGCATTTTATGGAAACTACCCCATTCACAAGTGCCGCCACCTCTTCCTATCCTGAGCCAGCTCGATCCAGTCCATACCCCCAAATCTCACTTCCTGAAGATCCATCTTAATATTATCCCCCCATCTATGACTGGGTCTCCCCAGTGGTCTCTTTCCTCCAGGTTTCCCCACCAAAACCCTGTACACAACTCTCTCCTCCCCTATACGTGCTACATGCCCCGCCCATCTCATTCCTCTCGATTTTATCACCCACACAATATTGAGTAGGAAGTACAGAACATTAAGTTCCTCATTATGTAGTTTCCTCCATTCCTTTGTTACCTCATCCATCTTATGCCCAAATATTCTCCTCAACACTCTTTTCTCAAACACCCTCAGCCTATGTTCCTCCCTTAGTGTCAGCGACCAAGTTTCACACTCATACAAAACATCAGGCAAAATTATATTTCTGTATATCTTAGTTATTAAATTTTTGGATAGCAAACTGGAAGACAAAAGATTCCGCACCGAATGATGGCAAACATTCCCTGACTTCAATCTGCTCTTAATTTCTTCCTGAATAGAATTTTGATTTGTTAAAGCTGTTCCCCAATATTTGAACTCTTCCACCTTTTCAAAGGAACTAATATCAGTCTTCATACTGCGACTTTGTCCTACATTCTGATCTTGAGACATGATCATGTACTTAGTTTTATATGCATTTACTTCTAGTCCAATCTCTTCACTAGCCACTACCAAAGCTTCTGCATTTTCTTTTATAGTATGTGCTCTTCCTCCCAATATATTAACATCATCGACATAAACCAGAAGCTAATTTCAAACCATCCTGGATTCCTGAAACCTCCTAATGGTATACTGTAAAGGAAATTTGAAAAGCAATGGCGATAAAGCGTCTCCCTGTTTCAAATCATTCCTAACAGGAAACATGTAGGACAAATTCTTGCCTACTTGGAACCTGCTATATGTTTCATTCAGACACTTTTTTTTAGCCCTACCAATTTCATGGGGATACCAAACTCAATAAGAATATTATATAAGACCTCCCTCCTAACTGAATCATAAGCTTTCTTAAGTCTACACAGAGCTGATGCACCACTTCATTGTATTGCCATTTTTTCTCAAGTATTTGACGAATTTGACCTGTTGCGTTGAAATCCACACTGATGTTCCCCAATAATTTCCTCTGCATATGGAGTTAACCTTGACAGCAAGTCCAAGCTGCTATAGCATCAAATCAATAACATAAGACTGCTTCTACTGAATAAAACACATGATCTATGAGAAATGACTTCAGTTCTCTTTTATAGGGTTTATATTCCTCCAACATCTTTATATTAATTGGTACCTTATTATACGATCGAATTCCCATATTAATTACACTTTTTATAGAGATTTGTATTACAAGGTTTGATATGTAAATCCATATTTGTCCATGTATTATGATCATGAACCTGTTTACTTATTTGTACTGCAGATTTATACTTCTTTAAAAAAACGTAACACTTCATATACGTATAATGAAGTGACTGTTAGAATCTTGCAATCCTTAAATAGTTGTTTACAAGTTGTACCTGTCCCAGCACCACACACACTCTGGATCACCCTCTTCTGCAGCTTACACGTAAATATAGGTACACTTTCATTATCTGTACCCCAGAAAATTATACCATATCTTACAAGTGATTCAAATTTTGAATGGTAAAAACTTCTTATCCTACCAAACCCCATAATTACTTGAACTGATTTAATAATGTGACACATTTTACTTTGTTGTAGTCTTAATACGCATATGTGGGTAGTCCATTTCAGATGTTCTGTAATATGAATAGCAAGAAATTTTGTGTCTGATTTATAAGCTATATCTGTATTTCTGTAGGTCATTTTTGGTCTCACCAGAAATCTAATCTCTCTGTATGATAAGACATTGATACTATTTTTCCAATGTTTATCATGAGATCATTTTTTTTAAACCAATATTCTAACTTCTTCATAACATCATTTACCTTATGCTGTAGAACATTTTCATCTCTTCCAATGATTAACACATTAATATCATCCGCAAATAAAACCAATTGTCCATTCTCTACATTTAAAGGAAGGTCATTTATGTATATTAAAAACAGAAGAGTTTCAACAACTGAGCCCTGTGGTACTCCCCATATTAGCACTTTGCATGAGGGAATATATTTATGTCATGTAGAATTTATGTGACTGCTTTTATTTATTTCTACAACCTGCTTTCGGTCTGTTAAGTATGATTTAAACCATGAGTTTATGTTTCCTCTCACCCCACAAGAATACAATTTATCCAGCATTACCCTGTGGTTTAATATATCGTATGCCTTTTGTTAAATAAAAAAATATGCCAATTGCCTGCAACCCATTATTCAGTGCTTCTTGTATTCTCTCAATGAATGACTGAATTGCTGTAGTGGTGGATTTCTGTTCCCTAAACCCTTTCTAAACCTCTGTTATGATGTTTTGTTTCTTTAAGCATATTGTTAATCTATTATATATTAACTTTTCCTATATTTTAGAAAGAAATAGTTAAAGTTGATATTGGTCTATAATTTTGTATACTATAAATATCTCCTTTTTTATACAAGGGCTTTACTCTAGCTGCTTTAAACTTTTCTGGAAACGTAACTGAATTTATCGAAATATTGTAAATATGGGCTAAAGGTCCTTTTACAAATTTTGTACACTGTTTAACTACATATTCCAGTATTTCATCATATCCTGCTGAAAATTAACTTTGAATTTTTTTATAGCACATTCTACTTCATTTTCAGTAATAGGTAACATGAATGTTGAGATGGGAAAATACTCTATCTTTGACGGAGCTTTATGAGTCTTTGAAGGGTAGTTATTTTGTCTAATTATTTCTTCCACTGTCTCTACAAAATATACATTTAACATTTCTGCCAACTTTTGCGGATTTGTTACTATGCCTGTTTCTGCTTTAATTCAACTTCTTTATCCGATGAAGAGCACATTTCAAATTGTGTATTTATTAACTCCCATTTTTTTGTTTTTTTTATTGCCTTTTTGATATACCTATCATTATCTCTTTTTTTTGGGATTCCTTCAGTATTTTTTTGTGTGTGATATGGTTTTTTTAATATAAGCCTGTGCTTCTCTTGAAAGACTAAATTTCCTCTTTACTGAATTCAAAACACACATTCTTTTACTAGAAATTTTTATACCTCTAGTAATCGATTTGCTATTATATGCCTTACTGAGATTTATTAGTTTGTATGGGAATGCTATAGTGATGTAATAAACAAAAATATCCATAAATACCTGTAGGGCGGAATTTACTTCTGAAGTTTGAAATAATTCCTGCCATGATTCCTTATTTAACAAACATTCAAATTCCTCTTTACTTTTTTTCAGAACATTTCCTTGATTTAATTTTCTTACATTTTCTCACTATTGTTTTCACATCGAATTGCAGTGTCTATGCTTTATGATCTGAATACCCCAAATCCATCACTGTTGCTAATTCACCAATACTATCCTTGTTTGTTATAAATACATCTATTAATGATACCATATCTTTTGTAAGTCTAGTTGGGGATCTTACTGTGTTAACCAAATTATGTGACAGTAACTCCTGTATGCATAAAATTTATGTTCCAATCACCACGTAAAATTAACCATTTATTTCTTGCTTGCACTTTTTGAATCACTGATTCTAAACTTCTTAAGAATGGAGAGAAATCATCATCCTGTGATCTATACACACACACACAATAATCAATTTATAATCCAATATCTCCACTGCAGTCATTTCAAAGTCTTTTTTCTTACTAATCGCCTTCAGGTAGTTTATTTCCTTAGTTTGCACATGGTGTTTAACATAATTACAGGAACCACCATGATCACTTTTGGTTCTACTGAAATTATGAGCTAGTTTAAATTTATCAACACTAATTAATCTTATATACTCTTCCCTTAGCCATTGTTTTGACAGGCATTAAACATCTACATCTGCTAACTCAAATTAAAATAACATATTTAATTCTAACAATTTATTATTTATGCTTTGTACGTTATGATGAAGGATTGATATCACATCAGGTTTTGGTTTTTGTTTCATTTTCCCCTCCTTTTCTTCCTTGACTTTTTTTGCTGGTGGTTGTCCACAAAAAATCATCTCTTCTTGTCACAGGTATCTTTCGACATCTTCTTGAAGCTTTCATAGCTGTCTCATCCTCTTCCCTTCTACTATTATTATTTTCCACTGAAACACTGTCGTTATGGTTTTCGATTAGATCTCTTCCTTCTCCAGCTCCATTTTTTGCTTCCCCTAAACCTTGATTTTCTTTACTTGGATCTTCTTTCCATTTCATGCTGATTGGTGTCCTTTCACATACCTTTAACATATGTTTCATGACCGCCGCTATTCTTTTTGCCATCAATTCTTTTCCCTTTGCATTCATATGCTGAACGTGTTTTGTGAAACCTCTTCTAACTAAATTGGCCTTTATTACTTCTGTATTTTCAAATACTTTCATATGCTTTTGTAACCTTCTATAATACTTATTCACCTGCTTATTTACAAATGAGATCTGTTCTAAATCATATCTATGAGGGACGTCCATTAGTATAACATTTGTATGATTTTTTGTCTTAAAAAATTTATGTATACAGTTAAAACTCTTTTTTGTTTCATTTTTTTCCTACATCCATTGAGCCTTCTCATACTACTATCACATCTTGTTTTGATAGATGTTGAATATCAATTTTTGCAGAGGTTGTAACATGTAGGAGTTCACTCTTTATATAAACTACTATCAATACATTTATGTGAATTTGTTGGTAAAATTATTGTTTATATTCGAATAATGAACGGATCATGGATCATATAAAAATCCATTAACGAATTCTAGATTAGTCCAGTCCAGATCACCACAGCTTTTAAGATCTTGAACATAAGGGCAGAAAATCGCTCCAAGTTGTAGAGAAACCACCTACCAGACTACATTATGTTATAACCCAGAAGAAGCAGAAATGCCATGAAAACTACAAATGTATGTGGATAGAAGAAAACTATATTTTCAAGATGGAAAAATCTAAATTTTTTGCCAAGGCCTAACCACTACAACCCACCCGGCTATACAATTGGTAGGCATGTCTTTTTCTCAAGGAATCTAAGTGGTCTAAGTGGCGGGCGGTGATATTATTAACACTTTTCACTATTGATGTTGTTTATTTTAACTACCGATGTTAACATTTACAGATCGCTGCATATGAATGCGCCCTTGAAAAGGTATCCACTGTTAGCTTTGTTACGCGAGGACAACTTGTCACTTCCGAGTTACAGAACAGACTCCTTTTTCGTTAAGTTTCCTAAAACGCGCAAGTTTTAAGTTCATCCCTTCTTAAAATTTCTTGCCGTACCCAATTGGTCGAATGTTAAATTTTGCTGCTCCCTAATGGGTCCAAAAGTCAGAATTTTGAATACGTTAACCTCATTGGCTTCCATTTATGTAACATTCCTCCATTGTTGTCGCCTGAGTGAACTCCTTCATGCGTCTCACTAATTTCTTTAGAGTTCAAGCGTGCCTAACATTGTAAATCTTCCCCACACGATTTAAAGTGTCCCAGAAGCTGTCAAGGTTTTCAAAGTCAGTCTTCTTCTTTTCCTTTTCCAAATTTTCTTACCCCATACATTTGATTCTGACAAAGTCCAAATTGTTAGCTTGCTACACCTGCCATAAAACTCTCTTCCCCTGTAAGCTGTAATACTGACACTTTCCAATTTCTCCCCATCATAAACCAAACCAGCAAATTTTTTAAAACAGTTCTGACCTGGGCTTTAAATGTACCATTTTGTCTCTTAATAAAAGACTTACACCCTATATCGGTTATACCACTAAGACTCATTTCTGTGAAAAGGTTCAGCAGTATGTGCTAAAATAATGTCTCTTGTGCTGACAATATATGGGAGAGCAGACCATTTACAATCTGTGTCATTCCTGACACATAACTGCCTACCTGGTATTGTAAGGCTTGAGGAACAGATGTGCAGAAAAATATACAATGAAACAGCACTGCCAAACATCTTAAAGAATTATTTGTGGCAAAATGAACTTGTTTCATTCCCATGTACACCTGTTCCATACATACTGACTGCACATAAAATGGTTGATGGTCAAATCTGAAACTGAAAAATAGAATATGTTACAGGTTATTTCACATTCATCATTATTTATAATCAGTAAGGTTCTGGTTTCTAAGCTTAAAAATATGAACAACTTTGCTGTAGAAAACAAATCTCAACTGATATAATTTATGTTTTTTGTATTGTGCATTGTGATACAATTATGTAACATTAACCAACAAAATGCACACTTTTGTTGGTTAATATTACATAATCAACTGATGAAGTTTTAAAACAAAACACTCCACAGAATGTTTGAATTTCAAAGTAGTGCAGTAAGAAGAAATGGAAGATATTGGATAAGAGGGTTTATGTTCTGTATGATTCACCTAGTATTATTACAGAAATTAAACCAAGGTGGGTACTATTGGTTCGAGAGGTAGCTTATTTGGAAAAAAAATATGCAGGATTTGGCTTCACTTGAACTGCATTAATTGGCTGGAAAACCATATTGCATAAACTGCAGAGATTATTTTGTGTCAACTGGCACTATGATTATATACAACTGACTGGGGAGATATGCTACAAACGCAAGTTCTTATTTACTTTATTACAATATGTTTCCATCAACACAACTAACATTTAAAGTATAACATTAATGCAACATGTTTCGACTTGTGACAGTTATCATCAGGCTGATCTAAGAACCGTTTAACATTTTTCAGGTTTTATTTTGTGCATTTGGGATCCCATATGCCTTACACTGTATAATATTGTGAGGTAACTTATCTATATGATATTGTATGTAATATTAAGCACGTGGTGTGAGCGAAGCTATTTGCTGGCCGTTGTTCTTCCACTTCACGACTCTCTGCAGGGGCGGGGGGGTTCTTCCTATTGTTTCGTTCACTTGCGCTCCTGCCTGTCTCTGCTCATAGTGTTGGTGTGGTCTTTTATACTGTTTTCTCTAATCTTTCGAGGTGGCTGCCGGCTTCTTTAGAGTGGTGGTGGGTCAGGTTGGGCTCTTATCCCTTTGTAGCATACCCATCCTGTGGGGGAGAAGCCATTCACCCCCACAGGAAGAGTACGCTACAAAGGGATAGGAACCCAACCTGACCCACCACCACTCTAAAGAAGCTGGCAGCCACCTCGAAAGATTAGAGAAAACAGTATAAAAGACCACACCAACAATATGAGCAGAGACAGGCAGGAGCGCAAGTGAACGAAACAATTGGAAGAACCCCCCCCCCCTCCCGCCCCTTCAGAGAGTCGCGAAGTGGAAGAACAACAGCCAGCAAATAGCTTCGCTCACACCACGTGCTTAATATTACATACAATAGCATATAGATAAGTTACCTCACAATATTATACAGTGTAAGGCATGTGGGATCCCAAATACACAAAATAAAACTTGTAAAATGTAAAACGGTTCTTAGATCAGCCTGATGATGACTGTCACAAGTCGAAACATGTCACATTAATGTTATACTTTAAATGTTAGTTGTGTTGATGGAAACATTTTGTAATAAAGTAAACATTCAGATAACACAACGGGATGACTTCATTCAAAAAGCAAATTCTTGTGTTCACTGATTGACACTATATGAGTTTTAAGGGTCATACCAATTAGTAAGATTGTAATCTTCATGAACGTAACATCAAGAAAACTGGTTGATACTTTCCACTGTAACATTCGCAACTGGCTATCAAACTACACAGTATGATATGAGGAAAAATCCAATACTTGATTAAGATTAGGTCAGTTGGCCAACTAATCCATTATATTTGGTCCCTACATTACTTTTATTTGATGACAGTAGCAGAACCATCTGCCATGTATTATATCTTTGTTGTAAACCTAGTTGCTGGATAACATTCAGGATAAAAGAACTGACTTAGAAAAATGTTTGACAGCAGAAATTATTTTCATGATCTGTAACACTGACAAAATGTACTTCAAAAGTACAGCAAAAATTTATATTATAGAGATACCATACATAAAGCATTAAGAACTGGATTTTGTGTTTATCTTGAGACTGGAGAAGTTTTGGGAATTTTGATTTTTGCATGGTTGGAGGTTACATTATTCCAAAGGCATTCTTGGTTAAAATATATATTAGAAGTGCAGCTGTGTGATTTTCTTCTTAAATTCTTGTACTGATGAATTTGGGTGTCCAATATTTTAAAACTATAAACATAATTATACAAATTCTACTTCTAAGGCTGTTCTTCCATGTTATGTACACCCACATAATAACACAATTTGTGAGGCTGAAAGATCTGAATTCCACATAAAATGTGAACATATATTCTTTTATGCTTGTGTTTATTTATATTTGTATTTATTTAACGTTCCATAGATCCACAAACAATTTCAAAGTTTAGGATATAGAACATGTCAATAAAAGTATAAAAGTATGTAAGTATAAGTGTAAATACATTGGTCTTAAGAATCTAACTGTTTCCAAGTCAATACATGCAGTCTGGGAAACAAAGTTTGTATATAAGGTACATAGGACAGACATAACTATAAGCAGACAGTTTTATACATAGTCATAAACAGAGAAGCATATCAGATATGTAAGTCAACATTTGTAGGTAGTAAATCACAGAACGTAGATTACACATATTGATAAACTAGTACAACAATCGCTGAAGAAATATTTTCAGTTTGTAAATAAATTGTATTTTAAGTATTCTTCTAAGCAATAAAAGGAATGTATATGTGGGTATCATTTTAAACAATTTTCAAATTTCTTAATATTATTAGATATCTCTTTAATGTGTGGGGGGAGATTGTTAAAAATCCTAATACCCATGTAATGTGCCCCATTTTGGTATACAGTAAGATTAGTAATTGGATGGTAAAGGTTATTAAGTTGCCTTGTACCGTTAGTATGGTTCTCCAAATTCAATATAAAAAAATGTTTATTTTTAACTATAAAAAGCATTAGTGAAAGGATGTATTGTGAGGTAACAGGCAAGATACCCAATCTTTTGCACAGACTCCTACATGAGACCATATTTCTGTATCCCATCATGATTCTAACTATTTTTTTCTGCATTTTAAATATTTTTTTGCTATGGGGTGAATTACCCCAGAAAGGCAAGCCATAAGTTATAA
>Ga0131853_10013027_pt1 | contig 15236 bp, 12 predicted proteins | sample TergutLab28metaG_FD_92764 | JGI IMG/M metagenome (GOLD analysis project Ga0131853, IMG submission 92764) | Labiotermes labralis P1 segment gut microbial communities from Petit-Saut dam, French Guiana - Lab288 P1 (version 2) (version 2) | ecosystem: Host-associated > Arthropoda: Insects >...
ACCAGGGTCGCCATTTCGGATAGCGTTACCCACATCGAGCGTAACGCATTTAAGAAGAACCGGCTTGCCAGCGTCGTCATTCCGGCAAGCGTTGTTCAAATCGGGCGCGGGGCATTTAAAAAAAATCAGCTGACAAGCGTTACCATTCCGGAATCTATTTCTCGCATCGAAGCGGAGACGTTTGCCTTCAACCAGCTTACCAACGTTGTAATTTCTGATGCCGTCAAATCGATCAAGCGTAACGCTTTTTTCAACAATCGGCTTGGAAGAATAACTGTTCCACTAAATTGCGATGTGGATTTAGACGCATTCGACTCAGAGGTTCTGATATTCGCCAGGCAAGCCGCCTCTGGGCCGGAGTGAATTAATCGCCTAGTTGAGAGTCACGCAAGAGTGACCGACACCAGGCTTCGGCCTCAGTCACGAGGCCTGCGTGTCCGGCACCCGCGCCTGTACGATCAGGCCCACATCTAAAGTCCTGCGCGAATGCCCTGCGGCCGGCGGGCGCGGGCGCCGAGAGCGGGCCAAAGCGCCTGCGGCGCTTTGGCCTCGGAGTTTTGCGAAGCAAAACTCCACGCATGATTGCCTGACAACATAAAAGCTTTGCACAAGGCGCAGGGGCGCCTTGTGCAAAGCTTTTTTCTATAGAATAGCGGCCTTTCTTGCCAAAGATCCCACCGCGTATGCCCAGCGCTCCGCCGCGCGCGGGCGCCGAGGCATTTGGAGCGCAGCGACATGCCGAGGACCCGCGCGCGGCGGAGCGCTGGGGTCCACGGATCAACGGCCCTAGATCCAAAAGGCCGCGCGGCCCCCGCTTGACAGAATTTCCGGCATACGGTATTCTCAAATGAGAATGATTATCATTCAGGAGGATTCAGTATGTCATTGATTGGCAAGAAGATCGAAGGCTTCAAGGTCGAAGCCTTTGTAGACGGCAAGTTCAAAACGGTTTCCGACGCGGACTTGAAGGGCAAATGGTCGGTGTTCGTGTTCTATCCGGCGGACTTCACCTTTGTCTGCCCCACGGAGCTTGGCGACCTGGCCGACCAGCACGAAGGCTTCAAGAAGGCCGGCTGCGAAGTGTACAGCGTCTCTACCGACACGCACTTCACCCACAAGGCTTGGCACGACGCGTCGCCGACGATCAAGAAGATCAAGTACCCGATGCTCGCCGACCCGACCCACTGCCTGTCGAACCTGTTCGAGGTGCTGATTCCGGAAGCCGGGCTCGCGCTTCGCGGCTCGTTCATCGTCAACCCGCAGTGCGAGATCGTCGCCTACGAGGTAAACCAGCTCGGAATCGGGCGCGACGCCAGCGAGCTTCTGCGCAAGGTGCAGGCCGCCAAGTTCGTGGCCGAGCACGGCGATCAGGTCTGCCCCGCCAAGTGGCAGCCCGGAGACGAGACCCTGAAGCCCAGCATGGATCTGGTGGGCAAGCTGTAGAAACTGGAGGGGATCGCCGCTCCCGCCTCGGGCGGCTGGCGATCCCGCTTCAAAACGGAGGCGACATAATGGAAAAACTTTTCGACCTAATCGTGATCGGCGGCGGTCCGGCCGGATACAGCGCGGCTATTTACGCGGCGCGCGCCAAGCTGAAAACCCTTGTCATAGAAAGGTCCGACCTTGGCGGGCAGATAAAAATCACTTCCGACGTGGTGAACTATCCCGGCATCCCTTTCATCAGCGGAAAGGAATTAATGGAAAAAATGAGGCAGCAGGCGGAGGGCTTCGGGGTGGCGCTCGTTACCGACGAAGTCGTTTCAGTGGATTTTTCCAAGGACATTAAGGAAATAAGCACTAAGTTCAACGAGACCTTTAAAGCCGTCGGCGTGGCGATCGCCACCGGCGCCAAGCCGCGAAGCCTTGGCTTCGAGGGCGAGGCGGAATTTTCCGGGCGCGGCGTGGGCTTCTGCGCGACCTGCGACGGCGAGCTTTTCGAGGGCAAGGATATTTTCGTCATAGGCGCCGGTTTCGCCGCCGCGCAGGAGGCGATTTTCCTTACTCGCTTTGCAAGAAAAGTAACGGTGATCGCGCGCGAGCCTGAGTTCACCTGCGCGAAAACCCTGGGCGACAAGGTTCTTGCCAACGATAAGATCGACGTAAAATTCAACACCGAAGTTGTGTACATAAAGGGAACCAACGTCCTAAAAGAAGCGAAATTCATTAACAACCAAACAAAAGAAACCTGGATCTACCATGTAAAGGAAGAGGACAACACTTTCGGCGTTTTCGTCTTCGTCGGCTATGAGCCCATAAGCGCTATTTTCAAGGGCCATGTGGACATGGACGCGCAGGGCTACATCACCACCGACGACGACATGCAGACCAACGTCCCCGGCGTTTACGCGGCCGGCGACATAAGGCCCAAGCGCCTGCGCCAGCTTGTAACGGCCGCTTCCGACGGCGCCATCGCCTCGACCGCCATCGAAAAATACATCGAGGACAAAAAGCGCGAGCTTGGAATCGCCGTCGAAAAGGAGGAAAGCTCCGGGTTTATTTCCGAGCAGGCCGCCGGGCAGATTCGCTACGTGATGGAGCGCTGCGAAAGCGCCGTGGGCCTTAGCGCGATTCTGCCGGAATCCGGAAAGCTGGCCGACGACGTTAGAAACTTCCTTGGCGAATTCGGCGCCGTCGCCGACAAAGTTTCCGTGAACATTTTCGCAAAGGGCGAAAACCCACAGCTTGAATCTGAAATTGCCGCCGATCACTTGCCGGTAATCGCGCTGCTCGATAAAAACGGGAAATATTCCGGGCTTAACTTCCACGGGATTCCCGGCGGGCACGAGCTTGAGTCCTTCATACTCGCTATTTACAACGTCGCCGGCCCCGGCCAGCGCATAGACGGCGATCTATTGGAAAAAATAAAAAGCCTAAAGCCGGCGAACGTAAAAATAGGCGTCTCGCTTTCATGCGCCGTTTGCCCGGACGTGGTTCAGGCCTGCCAGCGCATAGCCTCGCTTAACGAAGGCATCGTCGCCGAGATGATCGACATGCGCCACTATCCCGAACTGCGCGACGCGCACAGCATCATGAGCCTTCCGGCCGTGATTATCGACGACAGCGCCGTTTTGTTCGGCAAGAAGTCCATAGAGGAGATGGTCGAGCATCTTGCGAAGCGATAGGCGGCCGTCGCGAGACACCATCCAGCGCCGGCTGATTCTGGCGGCGCTGGGCGATTTGGACACGCACGCGACCGCCGAGCAGATCTACGCGGAAGTAGCGACGAAGCATCCGTCGATAAGCCGCGCGACGGTTTACCGCAACCTTGCGCGAATGGCCGAGGCCGGAGACATCGCAAACATAGGCAGCGTTGACGGTTCCGCGCATTACGACAACCGCTTGCACGGCCATTGCCATTTTGTCTGCGATTCCTGCGGACGCATTTTCGACCTTTCCGGCGACATAAGCGCAATCTGCGCGGAGGTCGCCGAAGCTCACGGGCACGAGGCGCGCGCGCACGGAATCTATCTCGCGGGCGTTTGCCGGGACTGCAAAGGCCGCGCGCAACAGGAAAACTGCCAATGAAAGAAAACCTGCAAAGCCTGCACGACGAAATAGCCGGCATACTGGAAAAAGAAATCGGCGCGGCCGGCTACGACTTCGCCTGCGGCAAGTTCGAGGGCCTGGGCTGGATCGACTTCCACTACAAATGCTCCACGCACGACGGCCCTTTCCCGCGCATCGCGCTGAAAATACAAAAAAACGCCGTGCATTTATACCTCATGCTCTGGCTCGAGGGCCAGCCGCCGCCCTTGCAGCGCTATGTCGGGCTTTTTGGAAAGTCGGCCATCGGCGCCGGCTGCCTGCGCGTCAAGTGGCTCGACGATGATCGCCGCGAGGCGATCGCCGAAATCGCGCGCCTGGCGCTGCGCGAGAGCGGAAGGCAAAAAAGCGGCCGCTAGCGCCAGCTCCCCTTCATAAATCCGTAGGCCTTACTCCGCGCCGGCTTTTCCGGTAGAATGGCTAAACGCGCGCGCGGAGCCTTCCGGCGCAAACGAAGGAGAAACGCGAATGAAACCACATGTGAAAATTTTGGCCCTTTGTGTATGCCTTGCTTTGCCGGCGACATTTTTGCCGGCGCAAAACGGCTTTGTCGAGCTAAACCTGCGCAGCCAGAGCCAGGCCAGCGCGCTGCTTTCGTCCTCTGCTCCGCCAACATTTCTGAACGCGCTCCTAACCATAGAGCGCGCCGCCGGCGACGATCAAATAGCCGGAATTGTTCTCAATATTTCCAATCTTACGGCTGGGCATGGAACAATGTGGGAGCTTCGAACGGCGCTCGAGGAATTTCGCGCCACAGGAAAAAGCGTTATAGCTTTTATTGGAGACGCGGGAATCAACCATTATTATCTTGCCAGCGTCGCCGATAAAATTATTATTCACGAGCGTGGAATGCTCACTCTTCTTGGCTATTCCTGGGGAAGAGGTTTCATGAAAAACGGGCTTGAGATGCTTGGCATAGGAATGCGCGAGCTGCGTTTTTTTGAACATAAGTCCGCTTATGAAACCTACACGCGCGACTCGCTTTCGGACGCCGACATTGCGCAGTACGGCGCCTGGCTTGACGACGTAATGGCCGTTACGCGCGATGCGATAACTTCCTCGCGCGGCCTTTCCACGGAAGAATTTTACGCGATTATTAACAATGAATTTATGTTCTCGGCAAACGGCTCCCTTGCGCGCGGCCTTGTTGACGGTATAGGAGGAAGACAGGCAATTGTCGGCGCGGCGCGCGAATTATTGGGCGGACGCTCGCCTGAGTTCTTTGTTTTCGGCGATCAGGAGTCAAGCGTTACGAGCGCCGCGCGATCTTACGGGCCGCCCAGGGCGCCGCGCGGCTTTTGGAATCGCCCGCCCGTAATTGCCGTTATTAACGCAAATGGCGCCACCGACATGGACACGGGCATTTCGGCCCGCGCGCTTGCGAAAAATATCGAAGAGCTTTCGCGCAGGGATCGCGTCAGCGCTATAATCATTCGCATAACTTCCCCTGGCGGCGGCCTGGAAGCGTCCGAGCTTATCGCCGACGCGATACAAAGCGCGCGCAGGCGCATGCCAGTGATTGTAACCATGGGCTCGGTCGCAGGCTCCGGCGGCTACTGGGCATCGGTGACCGCAAGCCATATCATGGCGACGCCTGCCACGATGACCGGCTCCATAGGCGTAATTTCCGGCTGGATTTACGACAATGGCTTGAGCGAGAGTCTTGGACTAACCTTTGATGTAATTAAATTGGGAAACAGCTCCGATATGTATTCGGGCTTTCTCCTGGGGCGCGATCTTACGGAACTGGAAGTCGAGCGTTTTCGCCTGGTGATACTCGAGCTTTATGATTATTTTGTCGCGCGGGTCGCGCGCGAGCGAGGCCTTACGATAAATGAAGTCCATGCCGTCGCGCAAGGACGCATACATTCAGGCGGCGCGGCGCTGGAAGCCGGCCTTATAGACAGCATCGGCGGCCTAAGCCACGCGATCCGCGTCGCGCGCGAGCTTGCCGGCATTCCGGAAGGCCAGGAGGTGATCTTCGAACAGTATCCTCGTCCTACTTTTTTTGATAATTTAGTTGACAGGCTTATGCGTTTTCGTATTTTTGCATGGCTTGCAATCCTTTTCCATAATGCAAGCGCAAATCCCGCCCTCGTGGCAATCGAAGCCTTTCTTCCCGCGCACGTCGCGCAGGACATTCGATTCAGGCTTGCGCGAAACGGCAGCGCGATGCCCATTATGCCCTTTGACGCTTGGGCGGAATTGGGCGCGGCTGAAACGTTGAGGTAGCGGCATTCGCCGGCTAGAATCCGGCGTTCGCCGGCCAAGTCCGGCGTTCGCAATCGCGCTTATGATGTCGCCTGAAAAAGAAATCGCCGCCGCCGGCTTTTCGGTAACGCTGCGCGGCTTTAGCGCCATAGACGCGTACCTAGAGCGCGCGCCCTCGCAGGCCGTGCGCCTGTTTTTTGATGGAGATATTTGCGATCTCGCGCGAATCTTCGAAGGCTTGCGCTACCCCGGAGCGGCTTTCGCCGACGCGGCGCTGGACTGCAGCGAAAAAACCTGGTACTTCCGCTGCGCGCCTTTGGAGTCTGAAGATATCACGCGCGGCGGATTCGACTTTCTTGATTTTTACATGGACTGCGAAACGCTCGAATTTTCCGGCGGCGAAAAGACGCTCGCCATTTTGCGCAACCTAAAAAGCGGCATGCAAAAAAACGAGGACGCGCGCGCCGCGCTTCTAGATCGCGCGGCTTTTTCCGACGGCCCAAGCGCGGCCATTGAATGCGCCCTAATCCTCGCGCGTTTTTTTCCTGACTTTAGCCCGCGCGAAATAAAAGCCTTCGCGCAAAAGTTACGCGACAAGATCGATAGCCGCGAACTCGGAATCGAGGAACAGCGCCTGGCTCTGATCGAACTTTTGGAAGCGCCAAGCCCTGCGGCCGGCTTTGAATTTCTAAAAAGCGCGGGCTTTGTAGGCGCGCATTGGCCCGAGCTTGCCGAAATGGACGAAGTGGATCATTCAAAGGAATTTCACCCTGAAGGAAATGTCTGGAATCACACCATGGAAACCCTGCGCCATCGCAAGCCTTCCGGCTCAGGCTTTGACCTGCGCCTTTCGCTTGCCCTTTTGCTGCACGATGCCGGCAAGTCGGTCTCGCAAAGGCTTTCAGGCCGCGCTCCTTCAGGCGCTCCGACCTCGCGCCGGCCCTTCGAGGCGCATGCGCAGCTTGGCGAGCGGGAAGCCGCGCGTTTTCTTGCGCGCCTTGGCTTCGGCGCCCATATCTCGCGCGACGTTTGCTACCTCGTTCGCAATCACATGCTTCCGGCCGCGCTTCCACGCCTGCCGCTTTCATTCACCGGCGAAAAAATGGCGTCGCCGCTTTTCCCTCTCCTTATGGAACTGTACCGCTGCGACGAATCCTCGTCGTTCAAGGGCTTGGACGGCTACTACGAAAGCAGCGCCGCCTATCAGTCCTTCCTTCGGCATAGGCGCAATCCCTTTAGATCCGCGGACGGCAAAAAACTCAGGCGCAATTAATTTCGATAATTTTTCGTGCGGACTAAAGCAAAACGCGAATTCGCGCCATGTATATAATATGAAAGACTATAAAATTAGAATGGGGCTGGCGCTGCTTGTCGCGCTGGTATTGACCGGCTGCGTTTCCGGCGACGGGCTGCGAGCGCGGGATGATTCCCTTGTCATTATGACCTGGAATATGCATCTGCTTTTCGATCTCGTGGAGGAAGGCACGAGTTTTCGGGACTTTCAGGCATCGGCCGGCTGGACGAGGGAAAAGTACATGGGGCGCATAGGCGCGATCTCGCGAGCCATTGGCGACATGGAACGGCCGCCGGACGTTATCGCCTTTCAGGAAATTGGATCGGCGCAAGTGATCGCCGACCTTGCCGAGGCGCTTACGCGACATGGCTATCTCTGGGGACACTTCGCGAACGCGCCGGGAGCTGCGTTGGGGCTTGGGCTTTTAAGCCGCTATCCGCTGGAATGGGTTATGGCGCACGCGATCGACATAGCCGGCGACGCGATCCCCAGGCCGATTTTGGAAGCGCGAATAAGGCTACCCGGCGGCCCGGAAGGCGAGATGGACGATGGCGCGTCGCTTGCGCTTTTCGTCTGCCACTGGAAGTCCAAGCTGGGAGGCGCGGACGAAACCGAAAGCACTCGAATGGCCGCGGCGCGGGTTATCCTTCGCAGGATGAGAGAGCTCGCGCTGAGCAATCCTGAACTGCCGCTCGTCGTTGTTGGGGATATGAACATTCCTTACAATGAATTTTTTGTTGCCGGCGCGACAATGATGCGCTCGCTCATGCCGGACGATCCGTTGGCATACAATTTTGCGCTTTCGCGCGCAAGCGCGAGGCTTGGAACAAACATCGCCCAGGAAATTGCGCCGGAACAGCTTCAGATGGATTTTTTAGTTTTAAGTCATGCCAAGCCGCCGGAGGCCAGTTTTTTCCCGGAAGGAATTCTTGCGCTTTACTCTCCATGGTCGGTGGAAAAAGACGGTGGCTCGTACTATTTCAGGAATTCATGGGAGACCATCGATCACTTTCTGCTATCCGCGCATTTGTTCGGAGGCGCGCCCTGGGAATTCCACGACAGCGCGGCGCTTGGCGCTCCGCCCTTCGCCGGCGCGGACGGGCTTCCCATGCCCTACAATCCGAGAACCGGGCGCGGCCTGAGCGACCATTTGCCGCTTCTGCTCTTTCTGCGACTGCGCGTCTAGTGTTCCGGAATATTCAAATGACGGTATGCAGGTTGAGGTAATTCCTTGCCTGCCAAGGAATATTCCGGAACACTAGGGCCCGCTTTTATTCCAAAAGCGTAACGCGCGTGGCGCGGTAAACGGGCCTTTCCTCCTGTTTGCTGCGCTCCTCGTCCTCTTCGATCGTGTAGCAAACCTTCATCCCCGGCCTCAAATCCGGGAACTCGCAATTGGCAAGACGGCTGTAGTGGAAGAAAATATTGTTCTTTTCCTCGTCCCGAATAAAGCCGAAGCCGGCCGGATTCACGTTAAGAATTACGGACGTATATTCGCCCTCACGCAACGAAGGCTCGGCGACAGGGCTATGCGTGAATGCCGGCTCCTGCGGCCGCTCCGTAACGAAAAGGCCGTCTATCTGCTCCGGGCTTCCCTGGTTGATTTTCTGGCTCATCTGCACGGGATAAAAGACCTCGGAAAGGAGCTGCCGCGAGGTTTTCGTCTCGACCGGATCGCCGTGCTCGTTGTGGTACGCAAAATCCCAGCAAATAAGCATGACCTGAGTGCCCAGCGTGTGCAGCTTGCGCACGAGCGGCACGTAGTCGCCGTCGCCGGCAATCAAAACCAGAATGTCAAAGCGCTTGTAAATCGCAAGCTCGTAGGCCTCCAGCGCCAGCCAAACGTCAATCCCCTTTTCCTGCACGAAGCTTCCGTCCCCGCCCAGACGCAAGGGCAAATAATGGCTGACGATATTCTCGCGCATCAGAATGTCCTCGAAAATTCGCTCGCTCTGAACCTTTTCCCCCATGTCCCGCGCCAGCGATCGTCCCTTGAAATAGTGCGCGTCGATGATCTGGCAGCGCCGAATGTCCATGCCGCTAAGCGTCGCAACTTCCCCGCGAATAAACTCGTGCAGGCCGCTGATGCTGATGCGCGACTTCTTCTCGTGCTCGTACTTATAGTAGTTGCTAATCTTATAGAAATAGTATCCATCGTAGAATATTCCTATTCTAAGCACGTCCAACAATTTTTTTTCCATAGCTTCTCCCCTTCTCTCAATTTCGCTGCTCAAATGATAAACCCCCAAAAATGCCCTTGTTTTCAAGTCGGCCGGTCGAGCCGGCCCCATTGGGACATGATAGCGTAAACTGGGCGTTTAGTCTATGCGCCCCCGGAGATGCTCGTGGAGAAGATTATTGATTAAAAAAGGCCCGAAAATGCGTCGACGCAGCCCTCAAAGCCCGGACGCACCGTCTTCCTCATTCGCGCGAAGAGTTTTTTTAGCTTCCCGGCATTTGAGCGCCCTCTCCGCTATTTCCTTCAGCGCGGCGACAATGGGAATCGCCGCGATCATCCCCAAAACTCCGGCGGCCGCGCCGCCTATCGTTACGCTGATGATTATCAATAAGGGGCTTAGCGAAAAAGAGCCGCCCATAAGCTTGGGCTGAATGATGTTCCCGTCGATCTGCTGCGCGACCAAAAGGACCGCCGCGGCGATCGCCGCCATTCCAATGCCTTGGGTAAAGGCCACGACGATTATCGCGACTATCGTGCCGACGATCGAGCCGAAATACGGCACGTAGTTAAGCAGCCCAAGCATGACTCCCAAAATAAGCGCATAGGGAGAGCGCAGGATAAGCAGGATCAACGTGGCTATCGCGCCGAGAATAAGGCCGTCGATACTCTGGATATACACATAGCGCTTAAAATTTTTGTTAAGCCTGCCGGCGAATTCGATTATCGCGACGGCGGCTTTTTCGGGCGCGAAGGCGCAGAGCGCCCTGCAAAGAAATTTTTTGAACTTGCCTTTTTCGATCATGATGTAAATCGAGGAAATAAACGCAAGCGCCGCGGTAAAGAGCGCCGCCGGAACGCCAAAGATAAAATTCAGTGGAACGGCCAGTGTTTCAAAGCTGATGTCGGAAACGGCGCCTTGAATCATCGCCATAATTCTTTCCAGGCTGATATAAATACCGAAAAGATCCATTTCATTGAATCGCTCGATGCTTCTTAGCGTCATGTCCAAATACACGGGAAGATTCACCACAAAATACGCCACGATGCTTTGAATATGCGGCACGAGAAGGCGCGTTATGAGGAAGACAAGCAGCGAAAAAAACGCTATCGTTAAAAGCGCGGCGAAGATTTTTTTTTGCTTGCGGAAAAACTTTACACGCGATTTTTGTAAAAGGCCCTTGATCCCGCTGTAGGGAACGTTGACGATAAAGGCCAGCAAAAAGCCGTAGAAAAAAGGCGCAAGAATGGCGCGTATCGCCGAGGCCGCCCCTGAAAAAGCGCTAAGGCTGGCTATAATTCTATGCGTGATCAAAACCGCAACGGCAAGAAGGAAATAAGGCAACATCGCCTTGAACTTTGATTTTACGTTTTTTGACATCGGCCGCCTTCTATAAATTCAGCGTGATCGCCCCTTTCGGCGCTGATTGCGTAGCCAATTTTTGCTAGCCTTGCGCGTAAAAGTTCGAGGCCTTCGGCGGCTTCGGCGCCGCGCCCGGCCTTGTTGTCGTAAGGCCTATACTTTTCGCGCGCCCCCGCCGGCGACAGATTCGGCATTACAACATTGGCGCCGGCGAGAATGCCGCGCTCGCGCCCGTCATCCTCCGCCGTGGCAAGCGCCGTCGTTGCCGGGATTAACGCGTCCGGGCGCATAAGGCGCAGGATCGCGATTAGGCGAACAGTGTCTTCGGCGCTGCCGGGCTTTTCGCCCGCAAAGGGCGTGTCTCGGCTTGGAAGGTAAGGGCCAATGCCGATCATTTCAGGGCGCAGTTCGGCAAGAAAATAAAGGTCGTCAATGATATTGTCGATAGTCTGGAAAGGAGAGCCTACCATTATTCCGCTTCCCGTTTGAAAGCCCGTTCTTTTAAGCGCGCGAAGGCATTCGACGCGCGGGGCAAGTTCCATTCCCGGCGGATGAAGTTTGCGATAATGTTCAGGGGATATCGTTTCGTGGCGCAGAAGAAAGCGGTTGGCGCCGGCCTTAAAGTAGGCACGGTAGGTTTCCTCGTCCTTTTCGCCTACGCTTAAGGTGATCGCGCAATCTGGATGCCGCGCGCGTATCGCGGCGATTATTTCCGTCATTTTTTCCGCAGTATAATAATTGTCCTCGCCGGATTGCATAACAAAACTGCGAAAGCCCAGTTCGCGCCCGCGCTCGCAGCATTCGAGGATTTCGTCTTTTTCCATGCGGTAGCGTTCGACGGCGCGGTTTGCGGCGCGCAGGGCGCAGTAAAGACAATTTCTTTGGCAATAATTTGAAAATTCTATAAGGCCGCGCACGTAAATTTCGTTGGAAAAATTTTCCCGCGCCGTTTCCCTTGCAAGCTCGCGCAGGCGGTCGTCGGCCCGCGCATCGGCGCCGGAAAGAAGGGCACGGAATTCTTCCCTTTCAAGGATTCTTTCTCGTTTAAGTTTTTCGATTAAAGCCAGCATTAGGCAATGGTAGCGCGCCGCGCGGGCGCCTGTCAATCGGCAGCGTGTTAATGCGGGGCCCTGGGCAGCGCCCCGCGCGGGGGGTAGCGTAAGACTTGCTCCGGGCCGAAGGCGGGCCAATGCGCCTACGGCGCATTGGCCTCGGAGTTTTGCGGCGGGCTTTGCCCGCCACAAAACTCCACGCTAGAATTGGAGCAAGGCTGGAGCGAGGGGGGCTTGGCCCCCCACATGGTATTGTCGCTTAAACTTCGCAGGAGCACGAAGGTTTTCATAGATTTTTTTTTCCGGATGCGCTAGAATGTCGGCATGAGTTTTGGAAATTTTGCCCTGAGCAATGGGAAGGCGCTGCCGCTCGGCGCGTCGCTGGCCGGCGATGGGGTTAATTTCGCGATTTTTTCGCGCAACGCGACGCTCATTACGCTTGTTCTTTTTGAATCGGCGGAAAAGGACAGCGCTTTTGTCGAGATTCCGCTGGACGCGCGCGGCGCCAAGACCGGCGATATTTGGCACTGCCATGTTCATGGGCTTGCCGCCGGCGCTTGCTACTTGTACAAGGCGGACGGCCCTTACAGGCCGGAAGCCGGGATGCGCTTTAACAGGCACAAGGCGCTGCTCGATCCTTACGCAAAATCTATTCACAATACTTCGAATTGGGATTTTGGCAACTGCTGCGGTTTCGACAACGCTTCGAAGCTGGGGGATATTTCTTTTTGCGACGAGGAAAATCTTCGCGATCTTCCAAGGTGCGTCGTTGTGGACGACGGTGATTTTGATTGGCAGGGGGACGCGCCGCTTAATTATCCTTTGCGCTTTAGCGTTCTTTACGAAACGCATGTAAAGGGTTTGACGGCGCATCCAAGCTCTGGCGCGAAAAATCCGGGGACGTATCTGGGCGTTATCGAAAAAATTCCTTATTTCAAGGAGCTTGGAGTTACGAGCCTGGAATTTTTGCCTATTCAGGAATTTAACGAAAACGAGCTTGCTCGCGCGAACCCAAAAACTGGAAAGGCGCTGACAAATTACTGGGGATATTCCACGGTGGCGTTCTTCGCGCCCAAGGAATCTTACGCCGTGGATCGCAGCCCCGGCGGGCCTGTCAATGAATTTAAGACTATGGTACGGGAGCTTCACAAGGCCGGCATCGAGGTAATTTTAGATGTTGTGTTTAATCACACCGGCGAGGGCAACGAAAACGGCCCGACTTTTTCTTTTCGCGGTCTTGACAATTCCATTTACTACATGCTTGACGACAATAGGCGCTATTACAAAAATTATTCCGGATGCGGCAACACGATGAACTGCAATCATCCGGTGGTTCGCGCTTTTATTATGCGCTGCCTTTCGTATTGGGTCGTGGAGATGCACGTTGACGGCTTTCGTTTTGACTTGGGTTCTATTTTAGGCCGTGATCAAAACGGAAACCTAATGGAATCGCCGCCCATGCTTGAAAGCATTGCCGAGGATCCGGTTTTAAGCTCGACGAAAATAATCGCCGAGGCCTGGGATGCCGGCGGCGCGTATCAGGTCGGCTGGTTTCCCGGCGGGCGATGGGCGGAATGGAACGACCGTTACAGGGACGAAGTGCGCAAGTACTGGCGCGGGGATCCCCTGCAAAGCAGGCATTTGGCGACGAGACTTTCCGGTAGTTCCGATCTGTACCTGCGCGACGGGCGCAAGCCTTTCCACTCGATTAATTTTGTTACAAGCCATGACGGATTTTGTCTTTGGGACTTAGTAAGTTACAATAAAAAGCGAAATGACGAAAACGGCGAGGAAAATCGCGACGGCGGAAACCACAATTACAGTTTCAATTGCGGAGTCGAAGGACCGGCGAAGGATCCTTTGGTCAACGATATTCGTTTGCGGCAAACAAAAAACATTTTCGCCACTTTGCTTGTGTCGCTAGGAACGCCGATGATTCTTGGAGGGGATGAGTTCGGGCGCACCCAAGGCGGAAACAACAATGCCTACTGCCAGGATAACGAAACTTCGTGGTACGATTGGTCACTTCTTGAAAAGAACAAGGATCTTTTCCGCTTTGTGAAGGAAATGATCGCGTTCAGGCTTAGCCATCCAGGTTTTATGCGCCCGGAATTTTACACGGGCCGTGGCGGAAATTACAATGCAACGCCGGACATTACCTGGTACACGGAAAAGGGCGTAAGCCCGGACTGGGACAATATTGGCTATACCTTCGCGCTGCACATTAACGGCAGGCAGGCGGACGTTCTGCGCGACAAGGACGCGAACGATTTTTTCATTATGTTTAATTCCGGCGCCGAGGTGACGACTTTTGTCATTCCGCCGGCCAATAGTTTTAAGCGATGGTTTGTCGCCGTGGACACGGGCATGGGCGCGCCGAACGACATTCTGCCGGAGGGAAGCGAAAAGCCGCTTGGCGTTCCCTACAGGTACAGGGTAAAGGCGCGCAGCATGGCGATTCTTATTTCAAAAAACGTCGAACCTTAAGGAGGAAAGAATGAAGGAAAACGATTTTATCTTTGGCGTGGATCTTGACGGCGTTGTCGGCGACTTTTACGGCGCTGTGCGGAAGATAGCCGCGGAATGGCTTAACAAGCCGCTTGAAAGCCTTACCACTGAGGTAAGCTATGGGCTTTCCGAATGGGGAATAGACGAATTTGGCGGCTACGAACGCCTTCATCGTTTTGCCGTTACGCAAAGAAATATTTTTTCAGCGATGGAGCCGATAAAAAATGCGCCGACTGTCTTGCGCAAGCTGTCGAAAAAAGGCATTCGCATACGGATAATTACGCACAGGCTTTTTTTAAAATATTTTCACCGTGCCACGATCACTCAAACAGTTGAGTGGCTTGATAATTTCGACATTCCCTATTGGGATATTTGTTTTATGAAGGATAAAAGGGCCGTTGGCGCGGATGTTTATATAGACGACGCGCCGGGCAATATCGTCGGCCTGCGCGAACAGGGCTGTAACACCATCGTTTTTAGCAATTCAACAAACCGTGGCCTGCCGGGGCCGCGCGCCGACGACTGGCACGAGGTGGAAGAGCTTGTGATGGAGGCGCGGGAGGAATGGCGCACCGGCACTATCGGGCTTTTCGCCTGAGGTGGATTATGCGCTTTAGAAAAATGGTTGGGACTAAATGCTATTTGTCTCCTATGGACGCGCGCGACGCGGAAAAGTTTACCGCCTGGCTTAACGACCTGGAAGTTACCGAAAACCTGCTTCTGTACGAAAAATCGATAAGCCTTGCAGCCGAAAGGGAAATCCTGGAAAAATTGTCAAGATCGCATAACTATTCGATTATTGACATTGCCAGGGACGAGATTATTGGGAATTGCGGATACGCGGATTTGGATCACGTCGATCAGGCCGGAGAGGTTGGCATTTTTATTGGCGATAAAAGCTATTGGAATAAGGGCTACGGAACGGAAGCGCTGGGACTTTTGCTGGACTTTGGCTTCAAGGCTTTAAACCTGCACAATATTTTCCTGCGCGTCGCTTCCTTTAACGAAAGGGCCATAAAATCCTACGAAAAAGTCGGGTTTAAGGTTTTCGGCAGGCACCGCGAGGCGCTGTTGCGCGGGGACAAAAGG
>Ga0131853_10013028_pt1 | contig 15235 bp, 9 predicted proteins | sample TergutLab28metaG_FD_92764 | JGI IMG/M metagenome (GOLD analysis project Ga0131853, IMG submission 92764) | Labiotermes labralis P1 segment gut microbial communities from Petit-Saut dam, French Guiana - Lab288 P1 (version 2) (version 2) | ecosystem: Host-associated > Arthropoda: Insects >...
ATGTACTAAGTATGTGTATGTATATATGTATATATTTGTATGTATGTTTGTATGTATGTATGTATGCGTGTATGTATGTGTGTGTATGTGTGTATGTATGTGTACGTATGTATGTACATATGTATGTATGTATGTATGCGTGTATGTATGTGTGTGTATGTGTGTATGTATGTGTGTATGTATGTATGTGTACGTATGTATGTATGTATGTATGTACATATGTATGTGTGTATTCGAATCTTTACTTCTCTGTGGAAGTATTTTTTTTTGCGTGACTTCACTACCTGATCGTCTGAATATGACTTGCTGAAGAACTCGCCCTTGACCGTGTTACTGCTGTCTGTCTGCCGTCTTAATCTGTCCCAATTCCTTATCATTTCACAATGTCCACAAAAGCAAACGTGTGCCCAGAGCAACGGAAATAAGAGCTCTGTAACAGTGACGAGTTATTTGTACAGGAACAGACAAGTAAACAGACAGAATCCCCAGAATCTTTATTGTTTCGCATAGCACGTGTCATCAGATTTCACGTGGAGTACAAGTCATGTGATCATGTGTTGGTGGCGTCTGTTTATGTGCTTTGGATAGCGCAAAAAAATGTTTTAAGACTTTGTTCTTGTATACTGTACTAGTCCGTATCCGCTGAAAGCACACTGATTCTTTGCGAGAGTGCGTCAGTGAACATGTGTGACTACAAGGCACGTGGGGACAAGAAACTTATGCTGTGTGTTCTGGAACATACACAAAAGTGACTTAAAAGACAGAGAGCAGTGCAATAACACATGAGGTAGACAGCTGTATAAATAATCAATTATTTTGATTTGCTCGCTTCCCTCCGAACTCTTCGTAATCCGCCCGAGTGTTTTGATATATGATATTATATGAAGATATGATATGATATATTTGTTAACTACAGTTGTGTTGATGCCCGGTGGCAGTAGTACAGTACACATTTACACACATACAATACACAGAACTACACAATTAACAACAATATTTGGAGGGTTTTCTGGGATTCGAAACCAGAGTGGTCAAACTATGATGAACGAGGTCAAACTAAGATTATAGTGAGCACTGCGCTGTAAAGATTAGCGTCTCTGCTCTACGTTCAGCTGAGTGACCTTCACTATCACCTTCGGACACCTATCATATTGTTTTAATCATCACCTATAACAGATATTAACAACCGTCTAGGTTCAACAGCCACAAACCGTCACGTTTCTTATTTTAGTCCGACATGTTTTGGTATAAATCATCATTATCCAGGGCGGTGGTATCAAATATCAGAAAACAGTCGCAAGTTTCACCTTCCAAACAACAAACTTCATTCTGTCCTATAAAGCTTAGTTGTTGTACACCCCTATTATCATGACATATTTCTGCTTCTCTTTCTCCACAGAGGGGGGGGGGGTATTAGTGTGTGAAAATAAACAGCAAATATTTTCGAAAGCAACTTTTTTAATGGCGTTAACCGACTGTTCTGTATAATGGAGACACTGTGAAATGTAGAAACTGAAATTTTTATGATCACAAAGACTAATTTTGTAGCATGCAGTTCTTTGACAATGGTGTAACATGCGGAACACCATTGACATGTTTTTGAACTATTTCCATCGTCACTGCAAGTAGCTCAAAATAATATCAGTGAGGTTTCTTAAAGTAATTTTATTCTTTAAAATGTTGACTTGCGTTTTGTTGAAGTGGAGAGTGCCTTAGAAGTTGACTCGCCCCAATCTCTGGCTTAACACCCATAAAAAAGAGCACACACACACACACACACGCACACACACACGCACGCAACCCAGCAAATACCTTCTCTTATATTTTGATTTCACTGTTTGGCAGAAAAATTTTAACATTTTGCTGTACATTGTTGCCTTTTTGTCTACCGTACATTATTATTATTATCATCATCATCATCATCATCATATTCTACGCAAAAATGTCCAGACAGGCTCTGGTGCCCACCCGGCCTCCTTTCCAATCTGTACGAAGGGCTGTCTCCCCGGATGTACAGCACCCGGAAGGCGAAGCTGACCACTAGCCTAAGCGTAGTGCCAAGTTAAAGGATGAATTACGCTAACTTCCTACCCTGCGCCTTTATGGAGTTCACAGTGCCAGCTTTATCCTTGCTTTACACACTTCTTGCTATACCAAAGAGTTAAAGTAATTTTAAACATCTCAGTATCATTAACTATTTATAAAACATATTTTGTTTCAACTTCTTCTTTATATGGCAAAGGACATAAAACCTTATGAAATCCTTGTATGTTGGTTTTCCTTGACTTCATTCATGTTTAGTGATTAATTTGTAATGCACTGCAAGTTAAGTTAAATTAAATTTTGAGGAATCTTACAGGTGAACAAAGTGGTAACAATTTAATTCGAATAGGTATAATTAAATTGGTGCGGAACTTGATTACTCCTACCCCCCCCCCCTAATATTATTCGGGAAATAAAGACGAATGAGATGAACAGGGCATGTAGCACGTAATGGGGAGAAAAAAAGTGCGTACAGGGTTTGGTGAGCGCATCTGAAGGAAGACTAGATGTGAGTTCGAGTATAAGAGAGCATGTACTGAATTCATGTAGCTCAGGACAGTTACAAGTGGCGGGTCTTGTGAAAGCGGTATTGAATCTTCGGAGTACGTAACATACGGGTAATTTGTTGACTGGCTGATTAGTTGTTAGCCTCTCAAGAAGAACTCCGTTGCCTGAAGTTATTTCTTTATAATCTTTAAGTCAAAATTCTGTGTTTATTTCTTACTTAAGAGCCTACATTTATAATAGCAATATTAATTATAACCATGTTGAACAAATAGGGTACTTGCTACAGGCAGGAAGGCCAGCTTTTTTTTCTGCAGGTACAAGAAAATTTCTCTTTTGTCCGCCCTGCCCACACCTGCAACACCGTCCGGTCCAACGGACACTGTGGACTCTGTCCCCGGAAGTAAAACTTCTGACGCTTGAAGCCGATCACTGCTAAACATAGTTAGAGGAGAATGTGCGGTCTTTTCTTTCGATTCCCCATGCACGCCTTTCATTTACTCGTGAGTAGTCACAAGGGACATTTTCCATTCTTGTTTTAATGTAATAAAACAATTTCTAATCTATAATAGAAGACTGCTTTTGATGATTAACTTCATTTGGTACTTGATTTACTAGCAGAGGTCTTCGGTATTCTGTGCGTCTGACAGGCCACGTCAATTGCCCTATGGCCTTGTCATGTTCGACATATGCATACTTTCACGTATGAGAGATTCTCAATGTCAACTGATGGTGTTATTCACCACATCGTGTCAGTTTTTCATTTTATCGATGAGGGACTTCCCGATGACTTTCGCACAAAAGCTCAGATAACAATTATTATTATTATTATTAATTTGCAGCAGTTTTGAAAGAGTACTGGTCACTCACTAAACACTTTGCATTCATTATTCAGCTGAAAGTTTTTCTAAATACACGGAATATGCAGAGTATTACTGCTTTCTGCATGAGAATATATATACCATACTATTATTATTATTATGCGCCTTGACTAGCGGCTATGCCTCACACATTTTTACCTGTCAGAATGTTGAATATTAAAAAAAAAAAATTGTGCTATCTTTTGTGTCAGTCTTGACGCTTTCCTTGTGCACTCATTCCTTGCCAGAACGAGCCGAAGCACGTGTACATTGCTAAAAGACTTTTTGTTTTATTTAGCAAGAGCTACAATAAACTTTACTGAGGAGTCGGCAGCTCCTGCAGAGACTTCCCATTAACAAGTGTTCAACAAATGTAATTTCAAAGCGGTTTCGCGTATTTAATTATAAAGAAAACATAATAAAATTCGCCGTGCCAAAGGCACGGTCTGCTGGCTACTTTATGGTCTGACACTCCGGCAGGAGTTCACAGTTTGCGCGTTACTTAACACAACAAAGCGGAAAAGGGGTTTGCGATCATCAGCAATGTACCTAACCACTCTACTGGACAATCGGGGAGAGCTGATTTGGCGAAAGAAGTTTACAACGGAAACAATAAATTCACTGAAAGTACCCGGAGACGTTACGTGTTTACGTTAGAGACAGCAACAGGCTCCTGCAATCTGTCATTTATTTTTCTAAGCAATTTTCATTAATAAATTTTTTATAGTGGAAATATTCTGAGGAGAATAATATTCGTGAATGTGTTGAAAAAGTCAGACCCAGATGTTGGCCTGAGGAAACTACAATATGCTACAAGATTTCATTAGTCCAGTGATTGATAACTAATTTAAATGTAATTTTATATTTGTCAACATGCCACACCCTTATGTACTAATGCTTTTTATGATTATGCCATAATTAATTATTAATACATACGCTAGTTTAATGTATGAACTTAAAAATAATGGAAAGTACTGACGGGTAAATCTGTTGGGACTGGGTCCTCGTCTTATGAAAAAAGAAATTACCGGCCGCGGTCTCACAAAGGTTCAGAAACACTGCTGTAGAAGGTACATAATTCATCCAGTTGGTTAACATCGAGAAGAAGTGTCCTGGAATAATTTTACGTTATTTTTTCTTCAATTCTCATGCTTAAAATCTTCGTTACCGAAATACTGTGTCAACATTAAATGCCAAGTGATGTCGAACCGTGTCTCCTTTATATTCCAGTATATTACCCGCAGGTAACAGAAGGCTGGGTGGCTCACACACCTGGCCGTGACATTTGCAGAAGAGAAATATAACTTGCCTCTACTGAGAATCAAACCACGATTCCTCGATTGATCCGTCGTTTATACATACCGAGTTACCACAGCAGCCACAAATGGGAGGATCATAAGAAAACTTAAGGTAACCGTGTGATGAGTGTGACGCCGTATATCCTGGTAGATGTGTAACGAGGTTCCAGGATAACTTGCTGCTTTTGTCATTGATCAGCAGTTTTTTTTCCCTGAAATTTCATTACTTACCCGCCAAACTACACTACGCACATCACAGAGGATTATCCTCGTAGTCGCTGTCGGGAGAATTGTGAATGTGAAAAAAGGAAACGGTTTTCATCAGTGTCAAATTGTATACAACCATATTGTTCATGATATTTCAATTCAGATTACCCGCAAAACATTTATGCCAGAGCAGTTTCCGCACTCGAAAGGCGTTGAAATATTTAATGAAAACAATCTTAGGACAACCCTGAAATAAAAGTGTGATTTTTTTGTTGCTATAGCTAATGCAAAAATATCCTTTTTAAGATGAAAGCTTACCTACAAATGTGGAGGTTCTTTTGCAACTGTCAAATGACTCGAATTTCCCTGCAATTGATTTTTTTTATTTTGAATTTAAAACTATTAACTCTAAATTAATTAGACTGCACAGTTAGTGTGAAGCTTCGGCAAACGATAAAGGCTGCTGTGAAACGTGACATTTCGCTACTAGTGGATCGTGGACCGGCTGCAGGTCTGGTCTTTCATATGTTCTGGCAACTGGACGAGGGTTTACAACGGGCAAGTGCTGTACAAGCCTGCATCTAACAACGGGCAAATAGTTTATAAGCCTGTTCTTACAAACGACAAATTATATACAAGCCTGCATCCTACAACAGCACCGTGCTGTCACTTTTATGTCAGTTTCGTAGATGTAATTGCCCCCAGAAATATGAGGCAAGAGGTACGGCCAATGAAACTGCTGGCTACGGGTTTATACTTTATTTTCATTCCACATTTTAGGTGCAAATATCTGCCTCTTCTACTGGAAGAAAATTTCGATGGATTTTTTGAAAGACCAGTGTTTGATACTTTGTGGTTTTGTACGTACATCAGCAATTGTTAAGGAGTATTATATACAGATAGCTGCAGTAAAATAATAAAATAAAAATAATTCCATCATCTTTATACTCGTATCTTGGTATAAATGTGTCTCTTCCTGAGACATGTCCAAGTGATTGAGGTTAGATATGTGGTACAAAAAGAGGTTTTTTTAATTTTTCTTTTAAAATTATACCTGGCTTTGCATGCTTTGCATTTCAAATGGTTACACCTTGACCTCATTCTTCTTCAATATGACTTCAGAAATATAATACAGTACGTAATGTAACATCACTTTAGTCTGAATATTTTGTCATAATTGAACACAATCAACGGGGATTTCTAGTAAAAATGTTATAGCCATTTCATGTTACACCCGCAGGTTATTTCCTGTTTAATGTTGTTACTTACGCACATAGTAACGACTGTTTAACCTTCTGGCGCCGGAATTATTTGTTTTAATTTTAACACACCCTGTATATAGAATGTGAATAATACAGGAACCAAATATGTTAGAATTATGAAATAAACTGCATTTTGAAGAGAAAAAAACGGAGAGTATATACAATGTTTAAAATATTCAGTACCTATATTTGTTAAATAAATATATAAAATGCAAATTTAGAGGTTAGCGGTGCGGTACGACCACTATAGTTGACATTAGGCGTCAAAAGGTTAACTCGTCTCAGTTTACCTGTTACGCGCAACTCTCTCCCTCAGCACTTTGTCCCCAAAATGCCGTTAAGCTGCCTTAACATTGATACTACGTTTCTCACCCATGCAAGACTGCGCAGAATATAATAACAAAGTAACATAACCCCAGGCCCTCTGCCTGGGTTATATCAACAAGTAGCACAGAGTGAGAGGTTGCAGCAACAGCTGAGACCTCCCCAGGACCACCACGTTGCAACCCATGCAGCGCTGCTTGCACGTGTCTAGAGGAACGACCCAGCCAGAAACTGTCCTACAAAAACTCTTTCAGCCTCAGTTTTCATAATCTAAAATGATAACACAGAGAGACTTTTTGTACTGAAGTATTGCACTTCGCGATGGAAGTTGCGGAAAGACCAAAGATGTCTTGAGTGCTCACTGAAAAATATTAATCTGCCTTATTAATACGTTAAGAGTAGTGGGTTAATAAGGAAAATTGTACTTCTTTTCTTTATTTCTTTCTTTCTTTCTTTTCTGACTTTTCCCTACATACTTTTTGAAGGTGTCTAGGTTTATTGTTGCGTTTGATCACACTCAACGACACGCACACACACGCACACGCGTAAACACAATCGGTAGGACTCCACTGCACAGGTGATCGACCCGTCGCATAGACCTCTACCTGACATCACACAACTCTCAGAAGAGACTGACATTCCTGCACCCGACAGGATTCGAACCCGTAATCCTAGCAAGCGAGCGGCCGTAGACGCACGCCTACACTGTACGGTCACCGAGATCGGCTGGATTATACGTCATCAATTAAAATGTATTTTCTCGATAACTGTTATTTATCTGCACATATTATCCTTGTGTTTTTTATGTTCTTTCCATCTCTTCTTAGTTTTCCTTTCTACTTTCTTGTTTCTATCTGCCCTTTACATTAATTCAAACTCGTAAATCTTGAGTCACGTCCCTGACAAACGCAAGTCCTTGATCACTGGCCAGTAAAACCGTAATGGGCCTAATGATGACGAATTACATGCAGGATGTAATGTCATATCCAAAATTAGAAATTTTGTTCCACTACAGGAAAATCGCAATGGCGATTTTGAAAGCCATAAATGTGTATGTTGAAAGAACGTGCGTCACGGAAAGAATACGCATTGTTTCATTACAGTTAATACTAACTGAAGATCCCTAACTACTTTCAAGTTAAAATTAATGTAATTATACTTAAAAATTCAAATCTCACTATAAAGACAACACCACACACTTTCATTACAAAGAAAAATCCGTTAGTGTTGTTTAGGGAAATAACTGCTCCTAATTCTGAGAGTCATCCATCCATCCTATGGCACGACAGTCCATAGTTGAGCCTTGGCCTCCTAATTCCGAGACTCATTAAAACCGATAACTAAACCACACGGGCAAAATTCTGTATCTTGTTATATTGTCAGGTAATACAATGTGCCGGTCCCAGTAGCCGCGCGGTCTAAGGCGTAGGTCTGCGGCCGCACGCTTGCTGGGATCGTGGGTTCGAATCCCACCGGGGACATGGATATTTGTCTGTTGTGAGTGTTGTGTGTTGTCAGGTAGAGGTCTCTGCGACGGGCTGATCACTCGTACAGAGGAGTCCTACCGACTGTGATGCGTCGTTGTGTGTGATCCAGAAACCTCGTGAATGAGGAGGCCCTGGCTCGCGATGGGCTGAAGCACCCCAGGGGGGGGGGGACAATGAGCGTATTATTTTTAAGTGTTAACTGTACAATTACGTGTGCTGCATTTGTCATTTCTCTTGATAGTGTTTTAATGCAGATGAATTTGTACGTTTGTTACAGCTCATCAACAGTAGAGCTATTTCGCAGTAATTTTCCTTGGTTTCTTGAGATAATTACAACTAATAAAATACCCCAAATAATAATAAATAATAATTACAGAATTTAGCAATTTAAAGACTGGAATTGGTCTGTTTCACGTGTATTTAAAAACTCATTCCCCACTTGGCAACATCAGATTCCATCCATTGTAAAGACTAGTCCGTTGTGTGTAGGAAAATCTCGCTGTCCATTGTTAAAAATCCTGCTAATCATGTAATTATGTGGGCAAAATACAATTTGTTGGTGGTACCACTGTGCTGTCAGCCTTATGCACCGTTCGCCTTTACCCCAGGAAATGCTCCTGGTACTCATTTGTGTTAGAAGCTGACAGCCTTACCACCATCCTGTGCCGTTGTCATGAAATCTGGGAACCTTAACTTCCTGGAACCCTCTGGGCCACTCCAGGCCTGTAACGGGACTGCTCTACCTTTACCTTTACCACTGTGCTGTAGGCCATAGTTATTATGAGGTATGAAATTCGTTTCATTGGCTGAAGTAGCATGTTAAACATACAAGACGTTTCGAGTGTTGGCACTACTGCCTTGTTCACGTGTTTAGTTTTTATTGTTTTGGTAGACTTTATGTTTTGCATTTTCGTATTGTGGCTGTGGCTGTGGTCGAACCCAAGCTTCTATAGTCGTTGGTATACTAACCTTAGTATTCACAGGTTTTCGGGCTCAGTTTCAAATCATTGCCACTCTCTGAAAATAAAACAGTAATTTTCCTTTAGTATCATGAAGGTTGTTACCAGACAGCTGGAGTAGAAACCAATCTGGCACCGTCTTGTGTATTCAATATATTTCTGTCAATCAACGAACAATATCCAAAGTAATATTCGTAGAGCGATTTTAACAGCTTTCGCCGATATTCAAATAATGATGTCTACAATGCATCAACATTTCTATGAGTCGTGTTGATGAAATTGATGGCGTTTACTTACATTTGAACTTCATGTAAACTGACCGTTATGCTCCAAATTAAGTTCCCCCTTTCAGTTTCGAAGTGTGCAAAATCTAAACAAGTTGTGGTATGCTGGTTTTCTTGGAGTTCACACATGTTTACCTACCTCTCAACCTTACGCCTTTATCCCTCAACGCATATGGGTGTAAAGACGCAGCTTAAATTGTACCTGTGCATAATTAAGTTCCACACCATGAAAATTTTTACGGCTGGATGTACAGGTTCATGACCAAGTCGCTCTAATGCCAGTAGACTGGAGGACAGCATTGCACCAGATTTGGTCTGGACGTTAAGAGCAAGAGAAACGTTTCTTCTCCTAACGGAAATCAAACCCAGATTCCTCCGCCCTGCATCTGGTATCCTAGTCACAGTAGTTAATGTGCTACATAATGGCATGGATGCATAAGCATTAGTGAGATGGGTGTTTGTGTATTTATTTGGGCTCCTTAACTCTAATCAGATTAATTATAATTTAATTTATACCTAAACCATTTTCAGTCATACCCAAATCTGTATGAAAACATAGCGCATAAGATACTTGTTTTGTTCCTAGCATGCGTAGTTCTAAAATGCCAGTGGAATACCAAAGCAGCAGTCACAATAGCGATGCATTCCCAATTAAATCTTTATCTACCATAAAATCCTCATTAAAGGAGCGGGCTCCGAACCTGAGTCCGTTTGATGTGAGGTATAGCCAAGAGACAAAACGTACTTTAGCCACAGGAATCGAATCAGACACGCTTTACACCGGGTTATCCAGCAGCTTCATTTGTTCGTTCTTGTTTCCGGCAGCTCCTCTGTCCCACAGTGCAATGATGCAGAGAGCTTCAGCCAAGTTTTATAACCTCGTGATTTGATTTACACCTCATTTCCGGTTACTGTACTTCTAGTAAGTGCGATCTCTTGTAAACTGACCTTATTCTTGTGATTTCTTCTTCCCCTCTCCAGACTCCAGAATACACTTCGTAATTTTAATGTGCCATGTGTTGAAGGAAAATGCGTATGGCAGTTATGTAAACCGAAGTGTCTGGTGGCCTCTTAAGTGTTTACATATATTAAGGCGATGAAAGTTACGTATGCAGCAAGTTTGTTTTCACACTTCTTAAACACCGTGTAAAGACGGTGTTTACCAAAGTGTGTCCATGGTAAGTCACAAAAGAAACTAACACAGACACTGGGGGAAAAAGAAGAGAAACAAGAAAGAGACGAAGCAAGAAAGACAAGAATTGACGTATTTACAGATTTTCATTAAGACCTTTGTTCTTGGATCGAACAAGTGTGGAAGAACGCCATTCAGTTTCTAGTAAACATTTTGACTGTGTTTTCAGAGACTGTGTATTTCTTTGACTTTGATGTTTGTTTATTTCTGATACGGAACTTGTATTGAGAAAACTAAAACGTACGTGCTCACATAATTAAATGTGTAATCTCAGTCGTTTATATCTTCTGTTAAATTAAATCGAACTCCTAAGTTTCAACGATTTCAGTTGTACTTGACTTGCTAGATACGAGTTTAAACCTGATTAACCTCTAAGATGTGACTTGGGTAAATGGTACGTTGATCTGCATTTTAGGCTGAAAAATTTGAAAGAGAGCTCTTTTTGAACTAAGATCGATTACAATTTCTAGAGCGAGGACGTAGCCGGTTGACTGAGACATCGCAAGTTTAAGACTGCTTAGAAATTGAAGCAGTGATATTCTGTAACGAGACAGGCAATGAACCTAAAACACAACATTGAAAAACATTCGTACATATTCTGAATGTGTGTCTGTATCCTTAGTTACCCTGCACTCAATGCGCATGCGTCATATAGTCATCTATGACCTGTCCGGTTGAACCATGTTTTTTTCCATATTATCTCATAACATCAGAATTTAAAAAAAAAAATATTACAGAAACTAAAATGTCTTTTAAAGGTCAGGACAATAAGTTGGATTGTTCAGCAGTTCTCAGCGAAACAACTGCAAGAACTCCTGTGCCAGACATGGTGTATGACGGAACCTCGTGGCAGATGTCCAGGACTCTTCGATTGTTGGCTTTAATTTCTGTATCTCGAGGCGTAAATACACCGTGAATGACTCCTCCTGCATCCTAGACTCATCGCCCGTCCCTCTGTGTTTTCAGGAGCTCGTAGACTCTCTTGCTCTTCAGGCAGACATCTCGGTATCCACCGTGCGCGTTATTTGTAGTATCCCAGTTCTTCATGGACACTGTTGTGCAAAGTTTTGGTGGACAGCTCCTGTGCTGCGGATATCTCGAATTCTGGCCTGTCTGTTTTTCCAGAATCAAGTTTCTTCACCCGTGCTGCGTCCACATATTCTGCGCCAGCCGGTGCGACCTTCATCACGGATGGCCGTCCGACCATCCACGAACTTTCTACTAAATTTTCTGACTCGCTGAATCCTCATTACGCCATACTTGTACACCCCTAAGGAATGGCGTTGAATTTTTGAGGGGAGAAAAGACGTTTCGTCCACGAAAACCAAATTAATATACGAACTTTACCATTGCAGGTCAACTTCCACCGTGCATAGCACCTAACTGATACCTGCTCCGCCTATTGCAGTTTACGTCTACCTGCACAGTTACTCCCTACCGGCAAATGGACTGAGTGATCAACAAAACAGTTAAATTCTGTAGAAACTCGCTTTCTGAACGAGCCTCACAAATCTGTTTAACCCTTTGGTCCTGGAGCTGGACATTTACAGTTTAGCACACCATTTATGTAAAATATTAATATTTTATGAACCAAGAAGGGTAATAGTAGGAAATACACGACATTTTGTGGAGGAATAAACGAAGATGGTGAGAGAAAGTCTAAAAAAAATAATTAAATATATTTGTTGACTAATATATAAAAAGCGTACTCTGGGAAGTAGCGGCCCGTCTGTCCTATATATAGGATGCATGGTGCCTAAAGGTTAAACCACTCCGACTCCGAACTTTACAAAAACCTGGAAGTCCACAATCATGATTACACGAGGAGCTGTTGGGTCCTTTTTCCTGAACCGGTTAAACTCGGTTTGCACCTCTATTTCTTCTTTTTTCTGAGTTATATTTTAGTACCATTTCCCACGTACACACAGACAACCAAGCCCGAGAACAAAAATATTGTTGATACTCTTATCTTTATTTTCCCCATGCCTAGATTTGTTCATAATTCTTTCATGTCATATTTCTGGAAAACTAGACGGTAAACATATATCATTAAGCAATTCTCCCCAGTTAATTGTTACTCATCTCTCCCAGATCAGATTATTTGAGAAGAAAAACGTAATTTGCACAATTAACTTATTGTTGAAAGGATTGATCATATGAACATTTACAGTCCTCAGCAACTGGCATAGCGTCGTTACAAAATCCTCGAAAGAGCGACCCAAGGAGGATTTGAAGAAAATTATTCCGTAGTCTACCACGCTTCAGGCTCTTCTGTTCTCTGTTTGTTTTGTAAATGAATATACGCAACAGTAACAACAAGAATGAATCCAAATGAAAATAAGTTTGTGGACCGTTTCGCGCCCCCCCTGGATGACTAAAACCTAGCCTAACGCTGTATATACCGCATGGAATGTGGTTTTAGCCACACGCCATCCGCTCACATATAATAGTATAGCGGCTATCATCATTGGAAAAATTTGGAAACTGGGAGTGGAACTGTTTATTGGTTAAACGTTGCGGTTGTGAATGGGGTTTGGCGGCTATCTGCAGCTCCAGTATTTATAGCACAGATGTTCTCTCACATAACTGTTAATAAGTGGGGGAAGTGCGTGAATTTTGCATACAGATGATAGAATAACGTTGGGGAATGCGTCTTGTAGTAAAAGGATGTGTTTGTCAGTGCTCTTCAAACTCTGTTTCTCACGTACGACTGCCATAGACAAAACGTGTACGTGTACCATTAGGTATTGAAAATATTAATAACTCTGTCTACTCTGAGGATACTGGTCTTCCGGGATGTTTTGCTGGTTAAGGGGTTTAAAGTCTTCAAACCTACCAACCGGCGAAATATCGCTATGGAAACCTCAAATTTCGCAATTGCTACTTTTCTAACTTAATGTTTTGTAAAATTATCGTTCACTGTCCTTCATTGTACTTCTACAGTGTCAAAATAAATTAAGTAAAAAAAACAACAAGTAGACCTAAAAAGTTTTTATACTTATCCGTGTTAGAGACGTGAACTTACTGCGACGGTAGCCATCAGCTTCTCGATTCCCGGTGGCACAGCACCAAAAGCGAGCATCAAGTCTGATTCCATCTTCAGGCAGTTTCTTCGCTGGTGGTTTTTCTGGTTTCGTAAATCTGGCAACAGTAATTTAACTAACTGCTGTGCATTCTGGTTGAATTCTTAACTCTTTTTTCTCTAATTAAAAATTGATCCATTATATAATGAACTAACGCAAAAATAAATAAAACAGTGTAGAGCGTATTAATTTCCGAGTTCAAGTAATTTAGACTACACTTGTGGGTCCAAAACTTCCAGATAGGCTTTCGGGCCCATACCGCGCTCCAATTCAATGAGTATCGAGTGGGCTCTTCTTCTCAAATCTCGGCCAGGACACTGCCTTCGCTGGGATTTGCCATACTGTGCCGCATTTCATCCAGGCAAATCTCGGAGTACCTTATATTACTTTCAATTAAACTCCGACCACTTCCTTGCACATCTTTTTCAATTCACCATTCGCTCCCATCTAATCGTTAACGCTGTCGAATGGCAGTGAATGACGGCCTTGTGCAGTCAATAAAAAATTTCAAGGCTATCAGAATTATCGAAAGTATCTTGTGTCGGTAAAGCCCCGTACGTATATTTTGGAGTTTCCACTTCACATCTTACATAGCGGACGTTTATAGGTGTTGGTTAGTTTCTTGGCAGAGGTCATACACAAAAGTGTTGGTTGAGTATCTTTGTGGGTTGCTCACCATTCTTGGTCACGTTATATAATCTCTGTGATTGAAACAATTTATTATATAAGCTATGAATTAATTAGCCGATTCCGGTGACCGTACGTTCTAAGGCGTAGGTCTGCAGCTGCTTGATTGCTGGGATCGCGGGTTCGAATCCCGCTGAGGGCATGGAAATTCGTCTGTTGTTATTTTGTGTGTTGTGTAGGTAGCTGTCTCTGCGACGAGGTCATCACCCTTTAGAAGGAGTCCACAACAGGTGCGCGTGCCTAATTAAGCTAAACAAGGTGGCCTATTCCCGATTTGGGCTGCAGAGCCCCCCCCCCAAAGAAAAGGAAAGAAAAATCAGGAGTGATGTAGAGCATAGCCCTCAATCATGGGCGACCTTGTAGCGCGACGCCTTAGAAGTGTATGGGAGTAGCAGAGAGCTTCACACATTCTTAACCTCGATGTAGCCTGTAATCAAAATTTGGACTGATATCTGTAGCTCAATTTACACCAAAACTAATTTTTTCTGTATGTGACACTGATTGGTATATTAGATACCCACAAAAGTTTTGAAGGAACTTGGTGTCTAAATATTCGGAAGGTATTTAATTTACCTTGAAGACGAAAGCAGCACTGTCATCTAAATAATTCGTATCTCTGTAACAAACTGGACGGTGTCACATCCCACCTTTATCGCCACCACCCTGAGAACCTCAGATATTTACTTCATCTGTTGTGAAGTGCTGATTTAGAATGTGATCTTCGCAAACATTCGAGGTATACCCCATTACAATTACTATTCCTGGCAGTGGAGGTGTGTGCCTAACTCTCTAGATATTATGGCCCGGTGCCTAAGAACAAGTAAAATTTTATCTTTTAGCTGACATCCTGAAAAGTCTGAAATAACAAACAATAAAGCAGACCCTCTCTACTTGTTTCCATATCTCTCGTTTCAAAGCGAGGAACCTGGTCCCCGTCTCTCAGCATGATACAGTGTCCAACAGTTGGCGTCTAAACCTGGTCCCCGTCTCTCAGCATGATACAGTGTCCAACAGTTGGCGTCTAAACCTGGTCCCCGTCTCTCAG
>Ga0131853_10013030_pt1 | contig 15234 bp, 10 predicted proteins | sample TergutLab28metaG_FD_92764 | JGI IMG/M metagenome (GOLD analysis project Ga0131853, IMG submission 92764) | Labiotermes labralis P1 segment gut microbial communities from Petit-Saut dam, French Guiana - Lab288 P1 (version 2) (version 2) | ecosystem: Host-associated > Arthropoda: Insects >...
AGGGATTTCCTCTTTAACGAGAAATTCGATGACAGCACGCTGGCGAAACGACATATCGTTGTCGGCCATTTTTTTAGGAGTGATACTGGTCACGTGATGCAAGCTATTGACGTCACGAGACACCCAAGGATAACACAACAGCTGGTTCCATCTACCACTATACTCTCCTTCGTCTGCTGTTCCCGGTTTGCATGCAAAAAATTGTTGCTCATGACTTTCGGTATGGTCCTCGTGTATATATATATATATATATATATATATATATATATATATACACACACACACACACACACAGAGGGTGCCAAAAAAAGTACACACATTGTAAGAAAGGAAAAAACTGTGTTACAATTGTAATACTCAATTTATACCGATCACAAAAGATGAATACAAGCCACGTTTGAGCGAACGTCCTACCGCACGTTGCTACCGTAATTCAATTCAACTTCGAAAAGTAATACATAGATTACATCTCTTAAAATGCGTGTGTAATTTTTTAATGTGTATACATTTTTTTGGAACCCTCTGTATTTGCCAGTAAGACAGTTCTTTGTAATTAATTTCGTTCACAGCAAAAATTATAGACTTTAATTTACCATTGGGTGCAAAAATAGTAACACTGCAAAAACAATGTTCATGTCCACGGTGTGACAGAATACACGGAGAACAGAGCTATGGCTCCACCCACTCTTAATCTCAGAACTAAACGGAGTAGAGGGATCAAATTCACGTCCCGGTCGCTTTACCTGTGAGAAGAACCCCGATGTCCGTGGAATATTATGCTGTGTGGCCCCCAGAGACGGCGTGGTAGTTTTTGAGAAGAGAAACATCTTTTACCCCTGCCGGGATTCAAGTGCCGGTTTGTCCACTCTGTACCGTAGTTACCTTTTGGAATATGCTATAGGTTTCTGTTAGGCAGTTCTAATCCTTATACTGAGTGTAGTAACCCAGATATCCTGAAACTTGAGAGTTAACGCTGTGGTCACCTGAAATCTCACATGAATACGTTCGTTATGTGGTACTTGCCACGTGGATTTGAAATGAAACAAATGCCTGACAGTGCAAGCCTGTATATTCCTGTCAGTGACATCACCATATAACAAAAATTGCCAAAGTCTTCAACTGAAAGACGTGTTTCCTTCTGCGTTCTTTTAAACAGTGTTTAGGAAGTCCAAACTCTACAGCAAAGGTCACATCTGCCTGCCAGTTGGTACGCACGTGTCGCATCTGAAGCTAGTCTAGTGTTATTGTTTGGGTGCTGGCCTCCTGGAGTCTTCAGTACTTGGCGTTTAGACAGATTTTAAGATCACTAAAGAATGTGATGGTTGGAGATGCTGTATTTCTTATAGCTACTGCTCTGGTGCCGGAACCCGAAACTTCACTACGCAAATTTACGAGCCCACGAGCGACAGAATTTTTTTACTTCCGCGCGGTTGCCATCATGAAAATCTATTACCTTAAACGATTATTAATAGTATCCTAATCCCCCCCTCTCCGTCTTCCAAGTGCCCTTTATTCAAGATTTATTAATAGTGGAACTTATTCCCTGTTTACTTTTTCGAACTATACGTAAAGATAAGCTGCTGCTGTCTAGCACTAAATTATAACCAAGGATGCACATATATTGTCTGCAGATTTTGGAAGTATGAGCACATTCTCATACGTATTAATTGTTTATTACTATTATTTATTTATATAGGCATTCCAAAGCGTCAGAGCACCTTTCCATCCTCAGTGGTTTAACTGAAATTCCTTAAAGCTGTTGATGGTACAGGATGTACAAATTTTGCTAATTATTTGTCGTTGTACAGGGTGGAGCAGAGGAAACGTATGTTTTTCATATAAGAATAACTTTATTTATTTGCAACTTAAAAAAGTTTTAATTACACAAAAAAGAAGGTATTTTAATGCATTTTTAATGTACCTGCCAAATTACATACGGAAAATAATGTCAGTCAGATGACGTCCTTCTTGCTTCGCACGCTGCAACATTTTTTGCGGCACAGCTGCGATTTCTTGACAAAAGATCCGGTAGTTGTAAATGCTTCAACCCATCGGAGTATAGTGTTCCGATATGGAATTGCACCTCGACGCTCAACATTGAACTTTCGACGGAAAAGACTTTGGAAAGTAACTACGGAATCACTGTTTCTTAAAATCTGCTCGACGGCAAACACACGAAGCTCTACGTTCCAATGCGCCATGGCTACTGAAACTGCATTGTCTGAGCTGTCCGCCGGCTCATGCCCAACGTCATCAACCCCACCATTGCCGAGTACTAGCCATTTGAAAAACATGCGTTTCGTCTGCTCCACCCTGTATAATAATATCTGGATGTCTTGTCTCGGTATAAGTTAGCATTAGATTGTGTCATTATTGCTACTACGTAAAAGAGGAAGGGTGAGGAGGGAGGAGTAAAACAGAAAGAACAAAACGAAGAAGCGAAAGGGATGGCGAACTGAAGATTAAGGGAAGGAGAAAAGTGAGGGTAATAAACAGAAATGTGTGTAGAATGCTGAGGGAACTAGAAGAGAAACCAAAGATTGAGGGCAAGGAGTGGGAGGAGGAGAAGATGAAAACGTAGATGTACAGATTAAAAAGATAAAGGCGACAAGCCCGAGTGTAAGAAGGAGTTGTAATTTTTTCAAGTTATTGCGCGTTCTTTGACATTCACTTAGGGAAATTTGTTCCCCCGATGTATAGGTGACCCAACTCTCAGCCTGGTACGTTTGTTTGCTGCCACCTAGGCTCCTCCATACACTACCGCGCAGCTTTGCTAACAGACACATCACCGTGCCAGAGCTCATCTTCGGAAGTTTATGTACTGGCAACAGAAGATGACTTTTGCGCTTGAGGTACCGTTACAGCGCCGTTTTTTATGTCGCGGAAAGTTGGGGTGTAATGGTTAGCATTAGGAAGTTCCGAGTTTGGATCTCGGCTCTAGGTCGGTTGTCTTGACGGATGAGGTTAAAAGGTTTCCGTTAATGCATACTGATAAACGGTGCGATAGCGTCTTACAGCAAGTTAGGCCGGCTTCAATCGACGTTTTTGCATAACTGTTTAAACCCGATGGTAAGCACACTGCCACGTGCTGTAACTTTAATGAATTTTTACATTTTACCCGCCCAGTGTATTTACGTATTCCGCAGGATTCTTACAAGGAACACCTATTATTTTTCAAAAATCATCAGGTGATGTGTCTCTCTAATGGACACACACACTCTTCTGTCTCTAGGAAACAACTCAGTGGATTTGAATGTGTCATGTGGATGAATGTAAGTCTTAATATGTTTGGTGATTCTGATTTTTTCTTCGACACCGTACAGTCTGTCCTGCTGAAGAGCGCTGTTATGTAACCAAATAATTGAGCTGTCTCCTGTTTGCGCTTGGACTACGTACCTAATATGAACGGACGTGGTCGAATAAAAATATGACTGTCATCGAATGCAACAGCAGTTGCAGGGTGTCGTGTTTGTAGTATGTTTCATTCCTTAAAGCAGGGCTGACTAACATGGCGGCCCCCGAGGAAAGTGTTTGCGGCCTTCTGACAACTGTATAGTTTCGATAATACAGTTTAACGGTCGTAATATGATAGGTCTGCAAAACATATTATGGCAATTTATCTTGGTAATTAACCAACTTGATGCACAAAATTTTGTTTTACAATAAGTTTATTTCATGCCTCTACATGTTTCGAGCACCATGTGCTCATCATCAGGAGGTCAAAATTGTATTATACAGCCTCTGGTATCATTACATTACCCTATAGGTGTGATGATACCAGAGGCTGTATAATACAATTTTGACCTCCTGATGATAAGCACATGGTGCTCAAAACATGTAGAGGCATGAAATAAACTTATTGTGAAACAAAATTTTGTGCATCAAGTTGGTTAATTACTGAGATAAAGATACTGAGATGCACGGTCAGCAAAACATCAAAAAAGTGTTATGGCAACTCTATTAGCAGTGAAAATGTATAGAAACTGTAACTCATCACATCTAAGACAGCACACAGTAAAGCTATCATTCTTTGCGTTTTACAGGGTTTAGTAAGGCCTGCCACGTTGTTATTTAACCGCACTTTCACGGTAACTTGTTTGTAAGTAACGGCCTTCTAGTGTATTCATTTCCCCCCTCCCCGCTATTCGGTATGTATATATACACACACACGTACGACACTCAAGCGAGTCTTTAACGAAATATATGGCCCTCTTGTGGGTTTAAGTTGGTCAGTCCTGCCTTCAAGCGTGTAGGTTAAAAGTACCACAGTCCCACAGCAACACATTGCGAAGTCGCGTGTAAGGTCAATGAGTGCAAATATTGACTCACTTCTAAAACCCTGGCCGTCGAAATTGGTGACGAATCTTACGTTCCGCTTTTCTACCCTGTGTGAACGGGTCGTCCCTTACCCAGTGGATATGAGCCTGTGTAGTTCCGGCACACTGTAGACTGACTTGTTATGTTCTTATTGTGTGTAACGATACTTTTTAAACTGCAAAATGGAAGGTCATTACGGAAGGTTAAATGAAAAGGACGTATTTGTGACTTATTATAGGATAACACATCTAAGAATTTCAATGAAGGGGAAGAAGAAACGATTTTGTTTTCTGAATAGACCGTCTGCAGACCGAGGTATGGACCTGAAACATAGTAAATACGAAACTGGAAATACAAAGACCGAATCACAGAATTTGACCCCCTCCTTTTGAATTCTGCGGAGTGAACATTACAGCACTTGACCGCTACGTGCAATATTAGCGCAATGTGTTGTTGGATTTTAAATTTCTGCACGTGCAACCGACCGTTTACAGTGGACATGTTTATTACAGTTCGGATTTACGACGCCTTTCCATGTGATGGACGCTCGCAATACTATTCGGAAATTATCGGAGAATCTAAAGGTCAATGTCGCTTTTGCTGGTGACTGTGAATGTTAGGAACTTACTTCTAGGCATTTGTTAAAGAGGTAGGATTTATAGTATTTTTTTTTTCAATTATGATACCGTCGTTTTGAAACGTTGGTTCTAGAGGGAAAACTGAACACGTTGCTCACGAGGATATAAGAGAGATGTTACGGCGAGGAATAAGGTGACTGTCTGTAATGATAAATGAAATAAACTAAGATGTCCTTGGGAAGGGGGACGGGATGGGAGAGAATTTAGCAGTCCAGATCCCGAAATCCCAGCGTTCACTTGGCCAAAAGTATTACGGTTAGTAAGATCCGTCTTTTTAAATTATAACTTTAGAATGTTTGAAAAAAAAAATTGTTGCCTCGTAGAAGGCACTGTATAGGCAGAACTGTGCAGACTTTTGTAGAGCCTCGGACTCCATCTTCAGGGCAAGATTACCCTGATTATGGACCCCAAAGTTTTGTCCAAAATTTTGTGGCAGAATGTACGGTGATGCATGGCAGAAGGCCGTTCTTCTCAGCCACCGCCAGCTGTAGTTGGTAATGAGAATGTGTGGAACTTTCTCTCTGGATTCTATTTTTTGGCTTCTTAGCCTTTGCAGCTAAGTTGCGCGGGGGGGGGGAGGTGTATAGGCGTCTTTACGAGGGCAGTTACAGGTCAGCTAAACAGCTGGTAGAAGTCTACATCCTGTTCACTGCATAGCGTCTAATAATAGGATAAGTAGTGTACAACGAATGGGAGAGATGTTCAAAGAGCAAACCTGGCCTAATTTTGGATATTGTCCCGAAAGTTTTCTGGACAGTCCGAGGAAAAACCACAAAACTTCAGCTAGGTTAGCCAGTTTCGTGGCCAATATTTGAACCCGGGACTTCGCAGATAAAAACCATGCGTGCTAACAGTTCGACAGCGGCCTTCAATTTCCGCCCCACGTTGCGCTCTTGCATAATCCTATGCTATAAATAAATTTAATATTTCTTATTTGACTTGAAATTCTTCCGAACTTTACGAGATTACTCGTACATAACATTTATCTAAAGTTGACAGTAAAATATAACAATACGGTGTTCAAACGCCTTTTTTTTCAGACCTTCTTATCTACACTTTGTTGGGCACAACATTGTTTTTTTTTTCTGTAACTTCACTGTGACGTATCGCTATTTCCTGTCTCCTTCTTTTGTGCCCTTGTAACCCCGCCTCCCCCACCCCCTTCCACACACACCGCAGTAAGCTCTATAGGTTTGCTTTGACCCTACTGTATAAGGTCCGGCATCCCCTGATTTTTTAGTAAACCTCAGGGACGTAGTTTCCTGTGAGCCTGTCACATTCTGAGGGACAGTCTACACGCGTTTCGGAACGTGTGAACTGTACCTGTTATGAACTTTGTGGTTCGTGGACATATCGACTGTTGAAGATGAATCCACTGCGTTGCCCCCAGACTTGGGGATTATGTTACATAATGATTACGCGAGGCGTTATATTCCATAATTACAGAATCCGAGACCTATTACTTTCTATATGCCCGTTTTCAAGTAACGCCGGTCCAAATTCACCATCGATCTGAACGAAACATCTGTAATGTACATGTGCACTAAATGTTTCAGAATTCTTAGTTTATCTTATGTATATTGGACCGTGCATCATTGTGATGGTTGAAGAATAAGAGACCAACTTGATGTCACTAGTTATTAAGTTTTATTTAACTTTTTCTATGCTCAACCTGTTTCGGACATTAATACATCAATCATCAGGAGCTTGCGACTTTTCTATTGTATCACCGCATTAGTCGTGTGTTCTTGTTTCGATGAGTGTTGGAGTTTCGGTGTGGCTGGGTTGGAGTGGTATCCGTGTAGCAGACTGAAGCGAAATAAAACTTAATAACTAGTGACATCAAGTTGGTCTCTTATTCTTCAACTATCCTTAGTTTATATTTAATTTCGTTCCTTAAGGTCATAAGTAGCGTTTAGCACGAGTCTTTTGAGGGACTGCGATTAATCCTGTTTTGCTATTTGAGTCCTATACGCGAGCTTCAATTAATGTCCTACATTTTGGGGGTATGTCACTAAATATTTCCAATCACATGATAGAAAACACACAGGTGAACGTATGCTTAAATTTAACTGTTACTTATGTCTCGTATTCGGTGCAGAATTTAATAATTTGAAAGAACTCACTGGTAAGTAATAACAAGACAAATTTTCGCTTTGGAACTAGACGGAGATGTGCGACTAGCTTCATGCTTGCTCTACTTTACCCTGCGATTAAGGTGCTTAATGGGTCAAAGATACTATTTTTGCACACACAGTAATGAAAACAATTCACTTTATGATCACTGTCTGCGTTCAGGTCTTCCAATAGGCAACTTGAAGACCTGAGCCTTATAAGAACATAATATTAAAACTGATTCTATAGAATTTGAATGGAAGCGTAGACTGCATTGATCTGGATGAAGACAGGGGCAGGTTGTGAGCTCTTGTGAGTACGATAATGAACCTCTGGGTTCCGTAAAATGCGGGAATTTTCTTGACAAACTAAATACCTATTAGCTTCTCAGGAAGGACTGTAACCCGTGGAGTTAATTTAGCTATATTATTTCCGCTCTCTTTTCTATGTATTAGGAGGCATATAAAGCATAGGACACACTAAGTCCTACGAAATATCTCTGTCATATATTGAATGTTATGTAAATGTTTACATAGTGTAAGAATTATTGTTTACCTGTTTGGAAAACCTAAAAAACACGGAAAATGAGCCTTGGAACATAAAATTTGGTTTTAATTTTTATCTACATTTTTGTTCGAATAATTCGTCTTTCCTATAAACGTTTAATGAGCTCAGCTCAAAAAAGAAACGCGCAGAAATGCATGCAGTCTACGTCTTTATGTAAAGTGTGTGTTATTTATGCCGGATTTTAACAGTAATTTGTAAGTATTAGCAAATGTTCGTAACGGTGCCCCACATAAATTTCCATGAAATCCATTCAGCTGTTCTCAAGGTTTTCCTGCGAACAGACGGAAGGAAGGACGGAGCCTTTTAAATAGTCATTCCGTAATTGCGAAGGCGGTGATCGCCGTCTGCACAGAAAGTGACGTAACGAATCATTCAGGGTCTTCTGGTCGATACACGAAGGGAGGACCCCCCGAATGCTAAGCAGGAGTGCTAACCACTCCACATCAGCCTTGTAATGTGATGAGACGGAGTCATTGAGGTTTTGTAAGGTCTTTAGTGATTGGTAGAGTAAGTGGAGGGAAGTACCCGTGTCTGATTGGAGGTACTACACCCACATTTGCCTGCAGGGAGTGAGGGCAGCCATGTACAGCCTCGGTGATTATAGCTCGAGATTTGAAAAGCAATATCCACTCGATAGAAATGGCATAATGTGTTACCGGCGGTTAATGGTTGCCTCTATGGAGGCTCGATTTTTCTTCCAGGACTGGAATCGTGGTGTATAAAAGAGCACATAGGCAGGCTTATGTCTGAGTACTTCGCTTTTCGGGTGTCAGGATCATTCCTTCATTGCTGCACACCCATATCTCGTGTAGCTACCACCGACGATATGACAGCATTGTTAAATTAGCCGTTTAAAGCCTACCGGTCACGTGATGCACCGCCAGTTTAACATTCAAGAACTGTACGCTCTGCCCACGCTGTATTTATGTGCTTTTTATTTATTTGAGAACAAACAGCGACTTGTGCCACTTACAGCATAAACTGATTGGTTTTTATAACCGAGATGGAAAGTGTGTACAGCGCGGTACGGACTGGGTCTTTAAATAAAGCAGTCTGCGCTTCGTCTTTAAAGGGTGAAGCAAAATACCGAATTCCCTTCACAGGATTTCCTTACCTGCCCGGAGGGATCAAGATTTGACCGGGCAGATGTACAAAATGTGTTTCTGTATCAAACTGCATTTAGATATGCCCAAAACCGTCGATGACTTCCCGATCCCTCCACTTACTGGATTCTTTCCGTAACAACATGACAATATAGCCGATTTCCAGTCAGTATACTTCTAAACCTGCTTCCTGTTCTCGGAAAGCGAGAAAAGGTCTACTTAAGGAAGAAATTCATTGGAATAACAATTAAAACGTTGGCTTGTACCTCCTAGAAAACACATCGCAAATCCGTTACAAAAAATCAGGGTGTTAGTGTTACCACTGCTGTGTGAGGTGTCAAGCGATGTATGTTGTAAGACGCAAATTTCTTTCGCCATTCATCCCGTCGTTTACGAACAGCGCACCTGGTTCGTTGGTCGTTGACTTGTACATAAATGACTCTGAATGTTCTGTCAGCGCAACTGACGGCAGAGCGTGGGTTTCCCGCCGTGACTGTCACGTCTGGACGTGGGCCTTAATTATGTAGCAGCGAGAAATAAAAGGAATGAAGAATGAAGAATAATAAGGAAATAAACTTCTTACACCTGTTGTAAAAACAGTGAGTTCGGAGGAAGAGAGTGTATGAGACTGACAGTTCCTTCTCCATCCTAGCAGATTGTTAGCGGTGATGTAATGGAGGTTCGATTGTCTGCTGGATCACTGAATATTCCTACTCCGGTATTCGTGGTTCATCTCCACTGAATGCCGGAATGCATCTTCCAATACATTACGACCGACACCTCCTTCATCTCTCCCTCGTTCAACATTCACGACCATTTTCCACATCTATCCCAAAATATACAATTTATGCACTTGAAATGGTGCTACTCTGTATCTTTTTCATGATTTTCTTCTTCTGAGATATTTTCCCCCCCCCCGCCCCCCCCCCCCCCCCACACACACACACACTCCCATCCGGCGAGAACAAAATTGAAATAATTTTAAACACGTTTCATGATGAACTTCCAAAATACTCTTGTTGCCGAGGTAAAGCGATCAGAGATTGAATGTGATTAATCGCCTCCATATTAACCTTTTAAAGACTAATCGTAATCTGCATTATAGAAGGAATCAGCTCGTACTACGCAGTAAACACTTTCCACTACGGTTATAAAAACCAATCAGTTAATGACGTATACAGCAAAGGCCGCTGTCTGTTTAGAGATCCGCACAAAACACTCAACGCAAAGCGAGCAGCTTGTAGAATTTTTGAATGTTAAACCTGGTGGTACGTAAAGAAACCGCTAGGCTTTGAAGGGTTAAGATCAAATCTTGTAGAGTGATCTCCAATCCTATCGCAGACAACTCCTCTGTGATATCTTTCGTAAAATTCACTGCTTTTATCAACTCTTGGTTTTACTTATTGTCTGTCTGTACGTGCTGGAATGTTCGTGAAATGGTATCTGGAAGGACGCTATCTTGGCCTCATTTTAAGTTTCGATGTGCTCATTCGCATGGAGGTAGTGAGGAAATCTCGGGCTCTCCTCTCACAGAATTTGAACCGGTACATGCGCAGTCGGAGTGCAGCACCTTGCTATTCTGTTACGAATTTTCTGCGTGCACTAAACTCACCACTTACTGTCTAGGACACTTTATTAGCTGGTGATATGCTTATTTAGTGCATGTGGTGGTGATGAATAAGAATGGATGATGAATTCGGGAAAGTGTAAAGAGAAATGCCGGTCCCAGTGGCCGCTTGGCGTAAGACCTAGGTCTGCGGCCGCTCACCTGATGAGATTGTCTGTTCGAATCCTACCGGGGTTATGAAAGTTTGTTTTGTGAGTGTTATATTTCGTCAGGTAGGGGTCTCTGCGACGAGCTGATCACTCGGCTAGAGGAGTACTATGGACTGTGGTGCGTCGTGTGTGTGGTCTAGAAACCTGAAGAATGAGGAGACCATGGCTCGCGTTGGGCCGCAGCGCCATTGGCAAAGGAATTAATAGAAACTGCTGCGACCTGTCGAATGGTTTGTGCATTCGCTCCGCGTGCCTTAGAAAACCACATGGAATCAAAAGTAAATATAAACAGCTTGGGTCAAGGTAATCCTGCGTACGTGTCAGCTGTTACTGTGGCTCTGATTTCGCTGCTGTTATTTGCGGTACGCCATAATATGAGTAATGCGAGGGATCATGATTAATATGCAGCAGAAATGAAGCTCAAACCAGCGGACCCTACAGTTTCTTTTATACGAATGTTATCTTAATAGAAGTGGGATCTTGACCCCATTTTCCAATCGCGTATATACATTGTGGATTTCATCTCGCATTGTTGGCGAAATGCACCACAGCCGCAGCCGCAGCCCCAGCCCCAATCTCCCAGCTTACCCATTCCGATAGGAAACCCGTGAAAGGAATACTCACAAGAAATGGAAAATATTTTTATGGCGGTGCTAAGAGGATGGTGGAATCCACTGCTGCAGTACCGCCCTTTGTCCCTCACATGCATGACGTGGCGGTCAGATAGCAATAGCAGCCAAGGCATTGTGTTCCTTTGGGGCCATAGTCGATAATGCAGAGTGCTGTTGTAACTGAAACGCTGTGCCTCTTCTCCTGTTATCGTACGGATAGACAGCTCAAATCCCCCCCCCCCCCCATATACTGAACTGATGAGAATATGAGTATGGAAGAAAGCTGTCTTCCATATTGCTTACTTCAATCGGCATTGCAGCAGGCTGTCCTAAATTAAGAACGTATTCTAGAGGGGCTGGTTGCTGTCCGCAACTGCGGGCCGCAGACCACTGCCACTTCGCGAAACTTTTTTAAACGGTCTTTTATGACTTACTGGGAGCACATTAGAAGAAGGGAGATTTAACGTCACAACATGTACAGTGTGTCCCACTCGCTACCGAACCCGTCATTTATTAAATAATTTTACCTCTAATGAACAATTAGGCGCACTACACACACACACACACACACACACACTACAGACACATTCCTCTTCATTTCTCACACAACGAACGTACTCATGTTCAAATTTCGTTGTAATATCTTCATTGGTGTTAGAATTATTAAAGAAATGCCAGGTTCGGTAGCGAGTGGGACACACTGTATAACACTGAGAAAGAAACGTTTTTTTTAAAGAACTGAAAGTGAGGCGTATCAGCTTCTGCATAGGTATCTATCAGTAGTATCTAGCGTGACACTTGGCTGTGTTGACGTCACAACACAGTCGAGTATTCGTAAGTGCGGTGGGTATCAGCCATTAAGTGTGAGTCCACCTGAAACAGTTTTTCGTGAATCTCTTTTAATGTTATCCTTCTGTCTAAATGTTTCCAGTCATTTAAAAAATTCACTTCACACTTCATATTCCTTAGATACGAAGTAAATTTTTATGTTTAATCATCACTTCCTGAAGTTCTGTAAAGTAGGATTGACTTATTAAGTTTTGTGTTCAAATGTATTTTACGTGAAAGTACACTGCGTTAATTTTATTTGAAGAGTTCATTCCTCTGTCAAAAGTTCTGCGAAGGTTGGTTTTTTATTTGTACCACGTAATCGGATACTCTGATTGGCTGCTTCATTTGTTTTCCCAGAACGCGTGAATGCACGTTGTTGCCTTATCAACATGTGTTGTGTGTGGCAATATATAATCACACAACACACAGAACCATTCATTACGCGACTGTACGTTATCGAATGCGGGGTTTGGAGGGGGTGGAGGTGTGTAGTTAACATTAGAATTCTGCACTCCACCCTTCCGCCCCTCCATAAGTCAGCAGCACGGTTTGACATGACATGGGACATGACAGAGTGCGGCTTCATGTGGCAACACCAAATCTCCATGACTGGGCGTAAAAAAAAATCGCTCGCGTTACGCGAAAAAGTACACACAGCTTTAGCATTTTGTTGTTTGTTGATTTATTTTGTTTATTCGGAAATTGGATTCATAATTAAAATGACGATACTAAGTACAGGACTCGTAAGATCTCAATGAAAAGAGCAGTGTAGAAACAGTTTATTGATAGACGACAATATTTTTGTCTACCGGATCAAAGCAGTTCTTGGTCCATGTTACTAACAAAATACCAACACAAAGTTGAATAAAGTGAGACCAACTTGATGTCACTTGCTTTGTTATTTCATTATCTAATGCTCAACATGTTTCGGACGTATTAACATCCGAAACATGTTGAGCATTAAATAATGAAATAATAAAGCAAGTGACATCAATTCGGGATCTCTTTATTCAAGTATCATGACGATGCACGGTCCAATAAATGGTAGAAGGGGTTACAACAACTGGCTGGCTTCATTATAACCAATGGGGAGGGGGCAGCGCGGTGTGGTGATGTAATTCTCAGTTGCTGTTTACGGGTTGCAAACATGGAATTTGAATCTGACGGAACAACATATTTACATTGTTTGAGACAAAGTTCTGGGGAAGCAATATGAACCTGTGTGCAACGAAACAACAAAGTACTGGAGATTATTTCATATAGCATTGAAGGGCTTCTACTGTGTATACAACGCCCTTAATGGAATGTGAGTGACTCACTCTGGGAGTTTAGTGAGCTACTTTCCTGTTGCTACGTTTACCGGTAACGTCATAACTCGATTACCATGATTACGACTGACTGTTACCTATACGGTATGCGCTGAGCCCAAAGACACATTTGTGTGATAGTGTCTTCCTTTTGAACGAGATGAGGCACAAGACAAATTTCAACGTAGAATGTACCCTTGGTTTGCTCTAAGAATAAGAAACGAAGGATGAAAGAGGCCGTGGAGTAGCGCGTTAATATTATTGTAGCTGGTCAAATAATTCATAACTGTATTCTTTTCTGAATATTTTAAAGTGACTAAATGAGGAAAGACTGGCTAGTTGAAGTAGGTAATCCGCTCTGGATAAATGCCAAATGCCCACATTTTGGTCAGAAGCTTCAAGAGAAGAGGCTGTCTAAGCTCGGAGTGTAGTAGCCAATGCCAGTGCACGGGTAGTTAGCAAAGAATAGCACGATGATTAAAGTAAATCGACAGCGAAACCAGGACGAAACTTGCATATTAGAAAGTAACATCTCCTCGACACCAGGTGTAATGGTCATTAAAGGACGCCTTCGTCTTCTGGGGCCCTGTGTTTGTATTCCTTGCAAATCAGAGACGATGGTCATGCCAGCGTGCCTCGCTCTTCTGAAAATTCATTTCTGATAATGAAATACACCCTACGCGCTGCACTGGGGTGGGGATGTAGATAAGAATATAACACTTACGCCTTGTTGCACCCTGTCTAGTCTTTAAAGGCCTAGCGATTACTTTACATACCACCAGGTCTGACATTCAAAAGTTCTATTTGGTACTTGCATTGCGTTTATGCGTTTTGTGTGAATCTCGGAACAGACATCGACTTTTGCCTTATAAAATATTAATATTTCGTATAAGCGAGGTGAAGAGTGTTTACTATTAAGTACGCTCCGAATCCTTATATAAAAGAGATAGGTTTCGTTTTAAAGGTTTGAGAGTGACTACCAAATTTGGCTTACAAAATGAAATAATCTTTACAGCACCTTCCTGTCATGTTGGAAATTCCCGTTTTTGTCTCCGCGCCCCTTATCCGGGGTGATCAGATGACCATCGACTATACCCATTCCAAAGCATTCTCACGGATAACACCAGTCATTTGTTAAAAGATAAAACAGTTGTACGCTAAGGCCGTCTATTCATTACGCGGAACTGTAAATGCAGGAAACAACGCAGTTAGATTATCGCCAACAGCATCATATTAGTATATAAATGACTATAATAATCTGACTGAAGGCGATGCCAGCGCCTCACCAGTCGGAAATAACAGACTGACCGACTGGGAAAGCTGGCTTAAGTGAGAGGGTTGTGGTTTGTATGCGTGAGTTACTTAGCTCGAGTCTAGGCTGAGTCATCGCGTATTATGTCTGATACTTTCTTTGTGATTGTACTCGGTATCTCCCTGTGAGTGCCGGGTTAACACCATACCCGATCCGAACGGCCCCCAGTGTTTCGGTATGCTTAACGTTTTACCTTGCTAAACTATTAAACATTCCGGATACATTTGGACGTTTCGTATTGATCTGTTTATATCATACATTACTTCACATACAGTGATACTAGTAAGAAGATATAAATTCTTGTGCGTGTTATGATTTTATTGCAATCTCCACATTATTTGTAAATAAATTAAATGTTACGTTTGTATAAAACCTACAATAATATTTTTGTTCTTGCAGATTCTTACTATACACGACTACAATAAAACATAGGTTTGCAGTGTTGTTTCTGTATCCTATGACATACATGTCGTATATGCAAACAGAGAAATAACGTCTCCGTTCTTCTGGTATATCTACCCATGGACTACATATACAGGGTGTCCCAGGAAGAATGTGCCAGAATTCGGGAGGGTGTTCCTTATGTTAAAGTATACCGATATAACCCAAAACACCTATGTCCAAAGTTGAACGGTTACGGAGATAATGGCCAGAGAA
>Ga0131853_10013031_pt1 | contig 15233 bp, 7 predicted proteins | sample TergutLab28metaG_FD_92764 | JGI IMG/M metagenome (GOLD analysis project Ga0131853, IMG submission 92764) | Labiotermes labralis P1 segment gut microbial communities from Petit-Saut dam, French Guiana - Lab288 P1 (version 2) (version 2) | ecosystem: Host-associated > Arthropoda: Insects >...
ATAAAATAAAATGTTTATTATTTTATTGTTTTTTTTTTTCTTTCTGTTTTATATCACCACAAATATAAATACTCTTTTTCGTAAGGGGGGGGGGGGGGGGGGGGGGGGGGGACAGTCATTTTACAGATGCGTAGGAATAGAAAGTTAGTTCGACGGGGAACTTTCAGTGTAGACTTCAGTAGCCATTTAATCGAAATCCAATTCTCAGCCGACAGACAAACCTCCACCTTGTGCATTTTGTGCAAAGAACGTATAAAAAGCCCACACACGATTTAGTACTATAAACAGAACCACCAATCCTCACATTAACAGAGAAATATGCAGCAATGATCTGTCGGTCTGTTGGCAGCTGTGGAATGCGGAGGCATGCCCGCGCTAGGACGTTTGTTATCAGCTGGTGGGGTCAGCTCTATATCTCGAAAATTTATGGACCGGCGCCTTGTGTGTCGTTGAGACAAATTCCTAGGACGATTCTTATTGGAATTCCGGAAGGACCGAATAATGGAGCCGTGACCTGTCTAATCTACTTCGGTACAAGTTACACAGGTTATATCGCCTATATTTGACTCAGCTGATACCAAAAGAAATTTTTTTTTCAAAAGCATTAATGATATCAGGCACACACCATCCACATACGATAAAAAGACCTCTGATACATCGTGAGGTCCCCAATCCACGACCATAACATCATGACATTTCTATAAGGTACACTAACACCAGTCACATGTACACAACATAGTTCCACGTGATCACTAAGAGTATATGTTCTTCACCTGTATTTAAACCATTTTTAACATATATTTTAGAACTAACTTACTGTAATACCGCAGGATCCCGTAGGTAAATACTTCAGAAGTACCTTGTATGTTTCAAATTTTATAAGCCTGAGGATGACCCCAAGGGGTTGAAACATGTAGCTACATTAATTGTTTACAGTTTTACTTTACATCACATTGTTGTGTAAGACGGACAATAAACAACGATATCAAAACAGTTCACGTGCTTAAATTTTACGAAATGCCTCCCAAAACCTTCTACGATCGAATGCTGGGAAGGAGATAGAGAAGAGGGAAATCTACCATACTGAGGCTGAGTGGAATATGTGGGCTGAAGACAGTTCGGTAGTGGTCACTAGCGTTTACTGTAATGGGCGTTCGGCTTGTAGTATCTGAGACTGGATATATGGTTAGGTTGATATTCATTGGTTAAATAAACAAGTATCACTCGCAGAGGTCATAGAGCAACGAATATAACGCGAGGACGGTTATATACATTGAACTGAGAGATAATAACGAAGCAGTCGCCCAGATGGAGGCTGCGAGACCACAGCAAAAGCTCAACACCACAGCGCAAACTGTAAATATTTACCCGTCCTTTCCTCTCAGAATACAAGAAAAACTTTTTTATCATTGAGATAATCTGTCCAGGTCATAGACTGGTAGGTGAATAACAGGAGAATGAATCGAAATTCGATTGGGTTAGGTCATGTAGGCCGGTAAGAGAACTATCGACAAAAAACCAATGAAAAGAAGGTCAAGGGGAAACATATGGCAGATACTAATTTATATTTCACATTCGTTGATATTTTTAGCCCGTTCCTATGGTTGCGTGTTCACCAAGGATACAACCAATATACTGAAGGCACAGTAAATTTTAGTCTGATTCTTCGAACAAATAATAGATAGTTCTCTAATTACTGCATACTTTTTTTATCGACTCTGTTTATATTGACTACAGTAACAGTATTTTGCAGCACTGTTCTGTTGAAACATTAGTTTAGCCAGTTGGAGCAAGTTTTCAGAGAACACAAGCAGTGAATTTGATATCTTGAGTATTTTTCGAAAACCTGTCGAGACAATTCAAGTGTCATTAAAGTAGGACAAGAATAACGGGTACTCTACATGAAGACCAATATACATTTTTGAACATATCTCGCACAGTTCTTAGAATGAGAAATGTTTCAGACAAAGGTTTTAGAGAAAATCAGAACTTTTTTTAAAAAAAATTCGTGCCGTTTATGATATAATGTGGAAACATACTGTAGAGCGGGCTGGGCCATTGATGACAACGTGGCGCATGCGCATTGTATGCTGAATACCTAAGGCTACAAGTACACACTCGGCATACGAAATACTCATTGCTTTTCCACTGCAACAATGGCTGCAAGAACGGGCCTTAATGCTTATACGTACGTACATTGCCTGTTTTGTTTAGATCTAACTTCTTGTGCATTGTTCGGCGAATGTGCGCTATCTGCTACGGAGTTGGCAAGACATTCGTTTTCAGTGAAAAGAAAAGTAAGTCAAAGCAGAGCTCTTGTGGTAATGTGGATTCTTTAGGTGTTTTAGTGAGATTAAACATGTAAGTGAACTACATCAGCCGAGTTCATCCGACCGGAGAAATTCAGTGTTGTGTCTCCCTCGACATCAAATTTTAAAATGCTTTCTAACAATATGCCGTGTAAGAGAGATGCGTAAACCGGGTGCAGGTAATGTAAATTTAGAAGGTGCGCGTTGAAAAGCGTCAGCAGAGGTTTTCCTCACTCTGACACGAGTTTTATCGCATTTTTCAATATATGTTTAATTTAGTTAACGATTATGAGGCGTGCTGCACAACGTAAGGAAAAGAATGCCTTGTTCGGAGGTGATATCTGGCCGTCCGCCTGGATATACAGAGTGTCCGAGAAGTGACCGCACTTCTACTTACCTACCATATCGACCAGTATGTGTACACCGTGCGCCCTTTACGTTGTACAATGTCGACATGCAGGTACAGACACAGACAGCGTTGCCACACACAACCTTAGAGTCTCACAGTGTTGGCCGAATACGTTCAGATCCACATGGCAAGTAAGCAAAGGTACTGTCACTTCTCGGACATTCTGTAGTTTTAGTGTCTAAAACTTCAGACTGTTTTTCTTTGGAAATTCGACGTTGGAGACTTTCACGAAAATCTCCTGGTCAATTCTGATTTTCAGGCATACTTATCTATAAGAAAGCTAGTGTACATGAGGCAATAAATGGGTTATTTTCTGCTAATCGTCGATAGGGGGATTTCTAAGAAGAGCTGTCGCGTGATTCTGATTTTCAGGAATACAGATTTGCAATAAAACATAGATTGCAAATATATAAATAAGCTAAATGAAATAAAGTGAAATGCCAGCTTGAAGAAACTAGGTAATTTTATTGATGTATTCTTAGCTCGACATTCTTCGGGTACATACGCCCATCATCAGGAGAATTAGATGTTGAGTTTCAGCATATGGTTTTCTGCACCGGCTCTCAAGACCACCACCCATACAAAAACTCGGTGCAGAAAACCATATGCTGCAACTCAACATCTAATACTCCTGATGATGGGCGTATGCGCCCGAAACATGTCGAGCTGAGAATACATCAATAAAATTACCTAGTTGCATCAAGTTGACATTTCACTTTATTTCATGAGGAAGATGCACGGTCGAACAACCCTCAAGTATAAATGAGCATAAATGCAGCCCAGAAATTGTTTCGCGCATTTTTTTTTCACTAAAAGTTGTTGAGCATTTCCGATTTACAGCCACGAATATTCATAATAAGTCCATCTTGCGTAAGGAAATATATGGGCTTCTCCGTGTACCCCATAGAGCTTCCACAGGTTTTGTTTAAATTCGATATGATAGACTTTCACTTATTTGCATTTCGTAATCTTATTTTTAAACAAGTGTGATAAACTTAAAATAATGCCGCTGGTAATTTCGTGTACTGCAGTAGGGGATACGTCACTTATATTCTTGCTTATTGCGTTATGTAACCAGTCATAGTTGTGTCGTCAATGTTACGACCGACACTTTCGCTACGAAGTTCACTACAACGATTGTGGAGGATTTATAAAGACGAGTTGTGAAGGAAGTGACCATGGTTTTAAATTGTCACGGACTACTTTACAGCTGTGTACGTATATGGATACGGAAGTTTTCATTTACGGTCCCGTGATGCGAGGCCATTTCCTTAAAATGAAAGGGGATGAGGCAAATTACGTACTACATTGGATCGCGGTATGAGATATTCTGGAAATAAAATTTTGCGCGCAGGGATGTTTGTGGGGAAAAAATACAAGAACTGGAAACTCAGAATATGGCATATGCAATAGTGAGTATCAGTATGAATGGGAACAACATGCAAGCAACATGCAAGATAATCGACTTCCAATATTGCCATTTGTAATTACAAAAGATACTTGAAAAGTAGCACATGACTGGATAGATCTTGATCAGTTTTGAAATGTATGAACATACGAACATTGGAAAGGTCTTGTAGCATCCTTGTCTTGAGTTAGGAGGATGAGGACGAGGAGGAGGTGGAAGAAGGAGAAAGAAGAAGAATAAAAGAGGGACAAAGGTGTCTCGTCCTTGATTCGTCAAAGTACCGTCCTAGCGTCGTTGGGTGGGTAGCTCAGTCGCTATAGCGACTGACTGCGGGCTGGAAGGTCCGGGATCGAATCCCGGTGGGGACGAGATTTTCCGCCCGTCCAGACTTGCCCTGGGGTCCACCCAGCCTCCTGTAAAATGGGTACCGGCTCTTTCCCGGGGGTGAAGTGCGGCTGGGGCGTGCTGCTGACCACTCACCCCTTTCTAGTGCCGTGGTCATTGAAGAGTAGAGCTATACCTCTACCCGCCCTCTGGGCCACACCGGACCTGTAACGGGCACACTTTACCTTTACTGTCCTAGCGTCATTCACAGGCCAGTGGCGAAATCACCACAGAATGCGTAAAATGCCGATTTTTGGAGTAGGTCAGTTGATAGTCTCCAATTACAGTTATCATCTGGCAGAGTATCTGATGCAGTTTTATTGCTTATTCGCACCATACATTTGCAGATTATACACGCTGCATGACAGGCAGACAGTCCCCTTGTTTTAGCTTCCCCGTTAGCACGTAACCACCATGGTAATGGCTCCCTGCACCGTCGCACGGCACTTCATTGTCAGTTCCACATTGGATTAAATATGGGTAGTCGGCCACGGCTGTCTTATGGCTGTTATTTTAAATTCAGACGAGAGTGTCACGAAGTGCGTTTCGTAGCGAACTGTGTTCGCCAGCAGCCTCTCCTTGTGAACGCCTATAGCACCGTGTGCTACATACCATCGCGTAATTTTGTTACTGAGCATTGTGAGCATAAAATAATAATTAACGGAAAGACTGATATTTGAAGCTTATGAACTTAGAGAGCCCTCTCTGTTCAATAAGATATAGCGCATCGTGTTGTTCTTACGATCTTCAATAAAATTCAGTTGCCTGAACAGTCGGTGTTGTGAACAAACAACAATTTAAACACTTAGCTGTTTGTCGAGTGGCGCCCAAGACACTCATTTCAGCCTGGAATACCACTTTGCCCGTTTATTTATTTCGACCCGCTGTGGTTCGTGATTGTACAATGAAAGAAAATTGCTAGACTCTCAGTTAAAAGCGTACCGCTGTGATGACCTCGATCCAGAGGTAAACAGTAGGTCAGGGGTGCACAAATTGCAAGCGCCAGGTCACGCAAGCAATTAAGTTTTGTATGGTGACGCCTAATATTGGTAGGTCATCATGTGGAACTTGCTGCAGGTCACCCTTCTGGCGCCTAGAATTTTGAGGCGGCTTCTAAATTTTTGGAAAATTTATGCACGCCTTCAGTAGGTGATTTTGTACTCTTGGTCTTCTTCTGCCGACAAGGTTTTAAAAGATCCGGAAGAAGGGGTATATAGAAATAAAGCAATTCTGGGGTTTAATTTAAGTTAATTTAGGGCTGTGTCTCTGAAGTAGCAACATAGCAACATCATCAGAGCCACTGAACATGAAGTGTTGGATCAGTGTCACAGCGCTCGGCGAGATTTGATCGCTTCTTGTGGGCTACAGTTTCTGACAGCTGACTGGTTCATACGTACTGCAACGGCCTCTAAACAAGACAGCCGGATTCTGCTCGCTCTTAACCCACTTTATTGTCTACACACTTGCCGGTGGCTGTTTATGATTTGATAGCGGGGCCACTGTACGCAGCACTGCACTGAGGTCGATATGCTTCTTCTTTCTCTCTCTTTTTTTTTTTTTAAGGGAGTATGACGTGGGAACTTTAAACCCAACGTGATTTTTAAAAAAGAATCGAAAGATTAACAATTAGAGAATGAAAGTCCTGTGACAGAAATTCTTTTTACACATTAGGATATAAGCAGACAGGAAGTAAAAGCAAGACTTGTCTACATGAAAGATTATGTTGGTAGCACTAAAAATATGGCGGCTATGAACATTGTGAGTACTCTCTGGGTAAATGAACAACTGTCCGGTGTGCAGGTGAACCTGCACACCGGACGGTCACTTACCGAGAATACTATACCAGATGCTGTATTAATACAATCCGACCTCCTGATGATGAGCACAGAGTTGTTCGAAACATGTAGAGGATTATAACAATAAACGTATTATATAACACAATTGTGAATCAAGTTGGTCATTTATCCAGAGTCGTACCAGGATGCACGGCCAGCAAAACATAAAACTGTGAGTCATCCGTTGTTTACATCTGCTTGGTAGTCATTGTATTTGAGTAGTGATAATACTGTGACACGTTTAGCATGACTGCCATACAGATAGACTGCTCCGGATAAGAACAACGATCCCTTATCTAGGTGTGTGGTTTATACGACACACAGTTCAGTAGGGCTATAAATGGGCACGATGAAATTACGAGTGGTTGGATACATTAAAACGAGAACTGGTGCTTTCGATGGTGCATATTACGGCGTAACATATGTTGAGGTTTAGGAACGGATCGATCAGCATTCCAGGAACAACTGAAGCATCAGCACGGATCAAATTGTGTCTCGGAGAGCACATGCCATTAGCAGAAGCGGCGAATGAATTCTTGGAGCTTAAACCTTAAGTATTTTACAGATTTATTGTTATTATATGTTGTTATTACTATTATTAATATTTTAAACATCATACTAGCCATAATACCCACATTATGTCAATGGATAGTGCATATTTTGTAACACTACACATGTAAAATTTGTATATTAATGATATATATACCTTTGCATTGATATCTCCCTGAGAACGGCGATTTATCGCTGAAATATGTCGGAGGGTTTGTGTTTATGGATAGCTTATACTTTTATACAGTTTATGCGAGTATGTTGGTGTTTATATATATATATATATATATATATATATATACACACACACACACACACACATATATATATATATATATATATATATATGTGTGTGTGTGTGTTGTGATCTTCAGCATTTTAATCTGAACGGAAGTATAAAGGGTGTGGACCACTGGATAAAATCCACTGACAGGCAGGGGGATTATTTTGTGAAATAAAATTGACTGATGCTCAGGTGATTATCGATTCTCAAAACGTAATGTAAGGTTGCCTTTCAGCAGTTACCTTTATAGACCGCCCCAAGTGACCGGTTGTAATTTGACGTAGTGTTTTAAACATTACAAAGTACTACAGCGGGGACTGGGCGGATATTTTGCCACTAATGCTTGTTGAATGCAATTTTCTCAGTTCATGGCGGGTTTCTGAATGGCACAGCTTGGTCACAAACGTCAGATGAATACACAGAACTTAAAGTCGTTCGCTTCAACTTCGCATCTTAAAAGCGGAAACGAAATATCCTAACAGATTCCATGCGATTTTCATTTCCGGCCCATAAAGATAAGCCTCAGCGAAACGCCCTGAAACAAGACGGTGAGTATATCTGGCACATAAGAATAGAGAAAATTTTCGCCATATTAAGTTTTGAAGCCGAATGGGGAACTACAGGTTGCGAACCTCGTGCCAACTGATAACCTGCATTATGGATATGGCGTACACGGCCTTGTAGTCATTGATATTCGGGACGCACATGTATGTACAGCGTGCGATATGCAAGAACCATTCTCCCAGATGAGAAATCCGCTGAAGACGCGCGCACAATGGAAGTATTTCTTTCCTGGCATCGGAAAAAATATAGAAATGAATTCTTAGGTAGTTCCAGAGCCCACAGCAAGAACCAGTGTTCTGGAAAATGGAATGAGATTTATGAGTAAATTTGGTAACCATACATGATGCCAGTTTTGAGGTTTTCACAGCGGTGTGTCTGAGGATTCCGTTCTACTGGGATATGACGCTCCGTCGCTGCGTAATCCGTTCCAGGCCTTCCTTCGAAACGTCGGGAATCGACTACCCAGTGACACTATGTCATGTCCCGGAAGAACGGAATCCTCATCCACGAAGGAAATTAAAGACTTCCGAGGCTGGTGGCTCCTCTAATAACAAAAAATGTGCGGCATACACGGCGTAGCCCAGGACACTGTCCATGAAGGTTGACAGTTGAAGGAATAACATGGACCTAAATCTGCCCCTCTGGACATGCATAAAACGTGAAATGACTGCCGGGCTACTTACCAAAAAGGCTGTATACGACACCGAACACGAGGTACATTCCACAGATGACTGCCGTCGCGACGTCGTAGTTGTAATCCGGGTAGCGACAGCGCGTCACTGTTGTGGTGGCGACTCCGCCGCTGGGGATCCACCCTCCCGTCGCATTTGGCTGCGGCCGGGACGTGGGCAGCAGCGGCCCCGTCTGCAGACCCGACATCACCTGCCAGACACACAGCGTGTTAGTGTGGTTTCCTTCACTTCCTCCAGGCGAATGTCCGAACGATACCGCAAAAGAAGCCACGGCGATAATCTCACCTCTACCTTATCAGCATCCATCACCATCGAATTGTCGGTTGCAAAACATCAGTGTGGTGTACATTGCCAACTGATACGAGAGTGATTCTGGTTATTGATTATCACCACCGAGTTTCATTTTACTACAAAAACCCTACGCATATATGGAAGTGTAATATCAAAAACAAATCTTAAAGTCACTGTGAGAGGATGAGAACTAGAGTCATCTGTTTCAGGATACGGAACAGTGGCTTGATCTTGTGAACAGTGTAATGAATTTTTATGTTCCATACTTTGCTAGCGAATTGCTCGATAGGCTGAAAGACTACTAGCGTTTCAAGAAAGTGTTAGTGTATTATTTAACGACGATGGATGAGCATGGAGCATTGGTTTAAAGATACTGAGGCAGGAAAACCGAAGTACTCGGAGAAAAACCTCTCCCAATGCCATTTTGTAAACCCGGGCCTCGCGGTTAGAAGCCGAATGCTAACTGCACGTGCTTTTGAAAAAAGACTGCTCCATGGAGTGAGTGAGTGAGTAATGACTCACTCACTAACTCACTCACTGTACTATCTATTAGATTAAAAAAACAGTAGGACATCAAAGAAAGAAGGAAAGTAATATTGTGTTAAGAATAATCCTTTGGGAAGAAGAAGCACAACAAGCATTGTTCGAGAACAGTTTGTTACAATAGTATAAATAATCAACTAGATGCAACAATAACAAATTTATTAGCAATTTCAATCAGCTCAACATGTTTCGGGCTACAATTTCGCCCATCCTCAGGAGCACTAGACTGTGTTTACAGCTTGTGGTATAATATACCGAAGAAGCTGTAAACACAGTCTGGTGCTTCTGAGGATGGGCGAAATTGTCGTCCGAAACATGTTGAGCTGATTGAAATTACTAATAAATTTGTTATTGCTTGCATCTAGTTGGTTGTTTATACTATTGTGTCAGTGATGCGCGGTCACACAAATATCAGATTAAAAAAAACAGTTTGTTAGTTTCTTTACCCCCCACCCCACCTCATCCTCTTTCTCTCGTTGACTTCTTTTTGAGAGATAACAATTTCTCGAATGCTTCGTGACCCCTAACGGGTCATAACTAGGACAGATATTTACAGTATATTCTTTGTGTGAGTCTTTGTACAACTGTATTTTTATTTTATCCGAGCTTCATAAACTCTCTGACGGCGACACCAACGAATTGAAAGAAATGTCGACGATGGCGTGGTACCGACTGATACAATGGAGCGATAATGGAATTAGTGTAGTGCCAGCGTCTTCTGCTTCCCGATTTGTAAGGAAGGAGCAAAAACAAAGCATCCACTGTCAAGAAATGAGAGGTTGGAAACTCACGTAATAGATAAGAGAAAATTGAATGAAGGGAAATCCCACACAAAGTCGAGATAATAGACAAAGATGGCGCAGCGACGCTGAAGCTGCTAATAACGCAATGAGTATGAGGTGGTATGTGCGGTACATGATTATATTTGATCATGAGATTTTGTATTAAGTAATATCTCATCTCATGTAATTCTCTTAGAGTCGATTAGTCGTTACTGAGAAATTGACTGCAGTATCCTAAAATTGTAGTGCGCATGCCCCTTTTTGGATCATAACGATTTCTGCTACGTGGTCTGGTGCAGTCTGTTTGTATTTGGCATTTGATGAACACCCCTGTCCTTGGTTGCAAAGTTGTGTTTATTTAGGCTTCCATTACAGACTTAAATGTAATGGCTGTAAGTTGGGGACTAACGAAGTCTCGGGTTCCATTGCTATAGAGTCCCTCCCAACCGAAGGCTCTGTGTAGTATTTCGTTAGACACCGGTTTTTATTTTTTATTTTTTTTAACGAAAACCCATACCTCCCGGTCTGCCCGTTATTGGATGTACACATGGGCGTGAAATTTGTTACATAATGCTAAGGGATGACGTAGGTTGTGGGTGTTTCAGATAAAATGCTGAGGAGAATATCAGGAAGGAAGAGAAAGCAACACAAGGATGAGGGAAACTCGCTTAGCGAAGAGCTTCGTAATTTGTATTCTACACGAAATATTATTATGACGAACAAATGGAAGACGATGAAATTGGTGGGAGATGTAGAATGTTAGGGGGGGGGGGTGACAAATGTATACAAGATTTCATTTGAAGATCTAGATTTTATACTTTCTTCGTACCTTAAACAATATACGTCGAGTGACTGAAGATCCTGAGATTCATACATTTTCTGCAACGTTTATATCAAAGGGTTATTGAAAACTGTACGCCTATCCGACTACGAAATATTTTTTACCTGATTTCTACTGTACTACGGTATTCTGTGTTTGGTGAATTCAGTGCTGAAACAAGGATTTCCGAGGGAAGCTGAAAGACCACTTTCCTGTTTTATAGATTTACACTTACATAACCATCATCATCATGACAATGCTACTAATAATAATACGAATGTGTTTAATTTGTTACTTCGGAGACAGATTCTGGGCGTGTTAAATTTGTCAGCCAAAACCTCGTATATTTCGCATCGTCGCTCGTCGCAATAATGCGACTCTTGAGTTACTAACAACATCTCATGCATAAATTGTAGGAATGTTTAAGGTCTGTCCACGTATGAAATTTTACACACTGAAATCCAGCTGGTTCGGTAGTTATCACCACCATCCATGAAACTAGAGAAAAATGTCACCCGACCGCCGTAGTCGTTCTGCATTTCATATACACAAAAATACTGCCGCAATGAAACTAACGCATGTTTGCAAGTTTTGTTACCGTTTGTTATGTCAGGACCCTGCAGTAATTGGCGATAGCGCCATTCCCGCATCACAAGTTCGCACGTCTGCCGCGTTGTTTAATACTGCCTCAACAAAGTTGAAAAATTGGGAGGGGGGAGTGACATAATGTTTGCATCACGTTTCAGTGGTCAACTGATTCAAAATTTGGAAGTGGAGGGACACACACACACACACACACACAGCAGGGTGAACTTATCAACTTACTTTTATCCATTGGAGGCAAGAAAGTAAGCTGCTCAGGATTGTGTGTGTGTGTGTGTGTGTGTGTGTGTTCTGTGTGTGTGTGTGTTCTCTGTGTGTGTGTGTGTGTGAAGTCTGAAATTTTCTGTTAGCCTGCTGTATCTAGACTGTCTAATGATGTCGATTTAACGACATTTGGTATATTTAATCAATGCAGACCGCAGCATTATCCCATCACAGTATCGCAGGGTTCACGATAGCCACGTAGGTCATCCTCGCTCAAACTCGGGCGGCGCGTTCGAAACCCGCTTGAGGCGTGGATGTAGGCTGCGTATTAACTATCTGAGGTGCCGAGTCGTGTGTAGGGACAGGCCTTGTCAGATGCTTTTGAGTTATTTGTTACTGAATACCGATCAAAGGGCCTAAACCGTGAAAAATTACCAATCGGCGGTGTTGCTGATGTAAACGCGTGTTCTTCAGCTATAAAATTTTTCTTGACAAATTAAATATTCTAAACAAAGCGCTCTTTGTCTTGACAACCCAGAAATTTCATGGCGAGAGGAGTTTATCGTACGAATTACTCCCTCTGTAAGTACTACTTTACTTTCAGAAAAGATTACGCTTGTCTGGGATGTGATGCTGTGTAGTTTCGTAGAGTTATACCAACATTTCGGAGCAGAATGCTGACTGTATTTTCAGGATGTAAGTAAACTGACGCTAAAACAGAAGCATCTGGTGTCTCTGAAACATGGTGCCAATCAAAGTACACCGGCGATTCCCGACCTTTTATGTGTGTGACAACGGAAGTAGCAAACGGTATGTGACCCTCGACCCTACCATGGAAACGGCAGTAGCCATTGATAGTTACTATAAACGAATTAATACTAATGCCTTTTCTGGAACATTACATAACATTGCTACTTATTAAAAAAAATATTGCATTTCTAATGTTACTTGTCAAATCGAATATTTTTGGGACAATACTAAATACACAAAACATGCAAGAAAAAAATCTTTTTTTAAATAACTGGTTTACTGGTGTTTAAAATTAATAAACACAGTTTCAGTACTTGCATTTTCTCGATCTTCCTGTTTGAATTTAAATACAAATCTTGATTTTTTTTTCATAATTATAGAGTTCTCCGTAAAAGCCCTGGCGACCCAACGTCAGACCCTCCGCGACCCTGATTTGGGTCGCGACCTGAGATTGAAAGCCACTGCACTACCCGGTATTACATCCTGGAAGGCCGTAATCTTAACATGCACGGCTGACAGGACCTCAAACGGACTTTGGTTTCGTCTCTACCAATCATAAGCCTAACTTACAAGTGTTTATTGGAAGCATCCAGTCGGAGTTTTCAGGTGTCAGATCTCGAGCGTCAAACGAAGTTCAAACACAGAGTAGAGTTATAGATGTTATATGGAAGCTTGCAGTGTTTACCTCCTTTGTGACCATTCGATGCATGAAAGAACCCGCGTCCTTGGCAACTGAGAGGTGGCTTATGTGCAAATCGCCGTACCTTCCTTTCGTGAACGCTTCAGCAAACTGACCAAGGCAAATAATGTTTACAACCTCACCTAACTGGAATACACTAATGGACTTATCGATTCTATCTTACATTCTACAATAAAGGGTTGCCCAACATCGCAGTGCAGTGGGGACTGTTGCTTCTCCGTAATCAATACGTTTCCTTTTCAAATGTCGACAAAGGCACCTGTCCACCTCAGCTTTTGTCATTGGTCCTTCTAGCGAAATGCCGAGAGAGTGGTCTACTTTAAAACAAGCCAGAATCGCATCCAGGCACAGGCTTCTACCTCACAGTTCTTTTTCTTACACCTAATACATATGCGACACCGTATAACCTCTGAAGTTGATACAGCGTCATAAGTGAAACTGAGAACTAAGAGAAAGTCCTAAGTAACAGCCATTCAAGATTTCTGTAGAGCATCTGTTAATTTCGTAATTATTTTTCCATCTTCTATGGAATTTAATATACCTACTTTGGCGACGGTCATACAAAGAATCGAAGAACAAATTATGGTTTGAATCTAGGAGAAGGAACAGTCTAGTAACTTACCCTTGTAGGTGGTGATAGTGGTGGTGGTTTGGAGTCATTGTGTTGCTTGATTCATTCTAAAGCCTGTGCGGCATTCTATAATTCTTCTGCGTATTCGCGAAGAAAACAGCGTCTACAGGCATCATCATTTCCGCCTGTCCGTCTGTCCACACAGAACGACGCGACTCCCACAAGATGGTTTTTCGCAGTATTTCGTACTCGGGATTTTTACTGAAATCTGTCGCTGTATTCCGAAATCCTACGGAAGCACCAGCCACTTTTCGTGAAGACCCACAAACAATTGTGTAATTGGTCTTTATAACGGAAGCAAGCTGTGTTCCGCGTGAGTCACGAAAGGACTTAAGACACAACTGACGATCTCACTTTTATGAGACACGTACAGAAAAGAGAATATCCTGCTTAAGAAGAGATGGATACAGGAAACACAATGTCTCCCCTGTTACGTGAGAAGTACAAGAAATGCGAAATTGGCAAAGAGGCCCGAGAAAGATTTGATCTAAATGCAACATCTCTCTCTCTCTCACACACACACACACACAAAATAGCAAGTAGTGATTGCGTCGAAAGTCCATTGAAAGTTTTCGTGATTAACCGGAACTGGTAAAAAAAAATACGAGGCAATAACACAGCAAACGTGCCAAAATATTACACCCGGCGGAAATTTCGTAACTTGGTCTTGTCATTTTGAAGCAGCGATATGAATTTAAATAAAACGGAGACTATTCCTACGTGTGAGCCTCTGCGTAGATATCAATATTTAAGATAGTCCCTGTACACCGCACGAACACATGCGGGGGAGTGGAGGTACACCTCCCTTTATTAGTAACCTAGGCTCTAGTTCGAGGTCAGTTGTAAGCCTCACGGTCCCCACCCCAATTTACCCCGGGCGAAAGAGCCCCTGGTACCTACTGACTAGAGGTTTGGGTTGGCCCCAAAGCCGGTCTAGACGTTTAGGAAAACATATAAATCTGTTGCCCCTGCCATACCAAAGAGGCCGTAGTCTTGTCACTCTATATCTACGCTACCCCAGCTCCGTTTGTCGTTACATGGCTGTAGTTTTCAATATTCAGTCTTAACTATATTCTATATTTTATTGCACTGATACGTTCTTTAAACGATTGGAATTTTTGAGACGCTTGACGAAGTTCGATTTGCGTTTAAAACAGGGGTTATACTGAAGTGACGTGGGCGAAAATGAAATTGGTGGCTTTTACATTAGTTTCCGTAATGCCAGACTGTAGTGGGTTCCCCTGGAGATGAAATGTGCAGGCAGAAAGACAGACAGAACTTCCTGTTTTGCGTTTATTTTATGTAGTTTGGCTAAAGAACGTGTAGAATTGTAAAAGGAAAGTAAAGAGGTAGAGTGTTCCCGTTACAGGCCCGGTGTGGCCCAGAGGGTGGGTAGAGGTATAGCTCTACTCTTCCATGACCGCGGCACTAGAAGGGGGTGAGTGATCAGCAGCACGCCCCGGCCGCACTTTACCC
>Ga0131853_10013032_pt1 | contig 15233 bp, 8 predicted proteins | sample TergutLab28metaG_FD_92764 | JGI IMG/M metagenome (GOLD analysis project Ga0131853, IMG submission 92764) | Labiotermes labralis P1 segment gut microbial communities from Petit-Saut dam, French Guiana - Lab288 P1 (version 2) (version 2) | ecosystem: Host-associated > Arthropoda: Insects >...
TTTTGTGTACTTCATTGATAGCTGAAAGTATATAAAAATATGAATAATGTCGAAACATAACGAACTTTTTAAAATTCTGTTTCATTATAAGGAATGAGACTTCTTCACTGTTATTGACTGTTGCAATTAACCTTCCTCAAAATTTTTGACGTTTTGCTGACCGTGCTGCATCTCAGTATATTTATCTCAGTATTTAACCAACTTGATGCACAAAATTTGTGTCACAGTAAGTTTTGTGCATCAAGTTGGTTAAATACTGAGATAAACTTCCTCAAAATGTTTCAGTATCCAGTACCTGATGATGGCCATTCAGGCGGGAACGTTCTATTAAATGACCGAAAAAATTCTGTTGTAATCGACGGGCTGTGTCTGGATGTAGTGAATTTGTAAGGTGGAATTTATGTAGACGTTCTGCAGCTCTCATCATGTAATAGCACCCTCTTGTGACCCCAGTAGCTGACTTGGTCTTTTAACAGGCAACCCTGAACGTAGTCCTACAACTTCTGGAATATCACACTGTCAACTGGTAGACTCCAATTGAAATGTGATGGCACACAGTGACGCACGGGAGGGGAAGTGAAGGGGAAACTGGCGAATGGAGTGCGTAGCCAGTACTCTTCACACTACCTCGGAACATGGTGTATCTAGCATTACTACAGCTGATGCGCACAACTCGGCTGCCAGTAGTCGACTGAACTGACGCCGCCGCCGACTTAAATGGACTCGTCCGTTGCGCCGAAAGACGAAATCTGGTTTCTGCGCGTGTGCCGTCACATTTCAAGCGCAGTCTACAACGTTAGTACCGGCGATTCCCATGAAGCCTGCTGCCTTCCACTTCCAAGTTCTAAGCAATACCTGCTCTTTTTGCACTGTTTAGACCCTAACTGTTCGAAACGTCGGTAACTGTACCAGTCGGCACCGCGTCATATTCTAGAAGACTCGGAATTTTTATCGATACCGATGTGAGAACCTCAAATCACACAAGCCTCAAGGTCATAAGTTAGAATGTAGTTGTATTATTAAAAGACCTTGAAAATGAGTGTGAGCAATAACGAGCGATTAGTTGTGTTTCACATGTTTAATTTGTTGCTCTGCTCACGTGCTGTTTGCACCAAGTGCATACAGCGAATGTACCGTACGTAGTAATAAGAGGAATGCCGTCGTCTTGACGTGAACCTCGAGTCAGTTTCATCAAAAGTGGCTCATCATGCTGAAAAATGTGTGTGGAACAATACAGCTCATTAGAATTGGCATTCGTTAGGAACATTTTTTTTTTGTATATTGAATGCTGAACAGAATGCAAGCCGAACCAGTTCGTGGCCAAATGCAGTACGGCTGTTCATTGTAAACCGGCGATGAAGCAGCCTCTTAGCCATAACAGCAAAGGAGGCAGGCAGTGTAAGGTTTGAGGTATTGGCGAACTGACTCCGTTGAGCACAGTCCTTCTTGAGAAGCTAGTCAAGAAATCCCCTGCAGTGTATGGAACCCGAAGGTCCATTGCCGCATGCGCAGGAGCCCGCGACATGTCTCCACCCTGTGCCAAATCGATCAAGTTCACGCCCTCCCAACCGATTTCTTTCAGATCCATTTTATTGTTATCCCCCCCCCCCCATTTACGTGTAGGTCTTCCAAATGGTCTCTTTCCATCAGGTTCTCCCCACTGAAATGCTGTGTGCACCTCTCCTCTCACCCATACTTGCCACATGCTCCACCAGTCTGATTCTAAACAGTCCGTAGTGAGGAGTACAAATCACGAAAAACTTCATTTCGCACTTGTCGCCATCCATCTGCTTCGTCGCTCGTAGGCCCCCGTAACTTCCTCAACACCCTACCTGGAGCACTGAACTTGTGTTCTTCCCTCAGTGAGGGGCAAGCACGAGGCAAAACTATAGTTCTGTGTGTTTTGGGGCCTCGTGTTTTTAAATATCAAGTGGAAGGTGAAAGGTTCTTGGCGGCGAGCAAATTCATTAAATTGCTGTCATTATATCATGACCCATGTCAGTGGCGGGCTGAGCATTGCCGCGTCGTGAAGGTACAGTACATACTTGTATTCAGCAACAGTAGCCTGCCTGCATCGTACAGGATTCCTTTGTTATGGGCCGTTTACATTTTCTTGCGTTTAAGAACTCTTAAATAAAGCATCTTCAACTTGCTTGTTTTTGGTCCAATAGAGCACATTTAGCTGCCTTGGTATAGTGACTGGGCCACGGTATTTGCGATATTGTAGTCGTGGTTCGAGTCCCGGCACGAAACATCATTGGCTCTGCGGTCTGCGTAGGCGTGCTATTCATTGGGTAATGGCCACTCTTTCTACGGGGTAGAGACGGCTGGGGGGTGAAGCTGGCCCTTCACCTCCATCCAATGCTGAGGTTTGGAATGCTTGGAACTATGCCTTCCCTCCCCGTATGCTCTAAGGCATGGTGCTTAAAGGATTTCTCGTCCCATAAGACATATTATTTTTTTTAGAAAGGCCCCACAATTGACCCAGTGTCTTAACACCGGAAGGAATTGTTACGTCAATAAGCTATTCAATTCTGAACAGTACTTTCCTAATCTTTAGTAATTAACCAACTTAATGCAAAATTCCTGTTTTACAACAAGTTTATTATATGCCTCTACATGTTTCGAGCACTATGTGCTCATCATCAGGAGGTCAGAATTGTATTATACAGCATCTGGTATCGTCACACTTATTTTACGCAGCTTCAGTGACAAATCCAGGTGGCTATTAAGTTTCGTTTCACAAAACTCATACACTTCACCATTGGAACTGGTGTTAAATGTGAAGTTTCCGATGGTGTAAGTATTTGAGTTTTGTAAAACGGAACTTAATAGACACCTGGATTTGTCATTGAAGCGGAACGTAAGAAGTGCTGCGTAAAATGAGAGTGATGATACCAGATGCTGTATAATACAATTTTGACCTCCTGATGATGAGCACATAGTGCTCGAAACATGTAGAGGCATTTAATAAACTTATTATAAAACAGGAATTTGTGCATTAAGTTGATTAATTACTAAGATTATACTGAGATACATGGTCAGTAAAACATCAAAATACTTTGCTAGTTGTAGGGTGCGTATTTTAGGTAGGGAGTGCGGTAACTAGGCACATTTTTTGACTCCTGCACTCTATCCTGAACTTGTATTTTTCTCGTAAATGTACAGGGCATAAGTGGACTCACGCTGAGCTAATTAATCTGCTGTGGAATGACACGAGCCGAAAAAGTGTCCCTTTGTCACCATGGCGTGGCGCGTCCTCAAGTTGCAGATGGGTAAGACAGCCCTCAGATACAGATGGGGTAAGCGGGGAGCCGTGGGTGGTACAAAAATGGATGTTACAGGAATATGATGTGAGGGTATAGGCTGAATTAGATGGCTCAGGGTTAAGGTCCAGTGGAAGGCGGTTGTGAGTAAATTTCAGGTTCCGTAAAACCGGGGAATTTCTAGGCTAGCTGAGCGACTGTAAGCTTTTTAAGGGCAGTTTAGTTACTTGGTTGGCTTCATGGTTAATTCGCAGGAACAGGTAATTGATTGGTGGGATTATATATTGGTGTATCTGTGAAATTCAAATCCAAGAAGAGCTTTCCGATATTTCAGACTGGGTTTTGAACCTCGTACTAAGAATTCAGCAACTTTTCATGTATAAGGCTAGAAGTTCATGTAAGCCAGGGTGCCCGATGGTTGCTCTATGTTATTGTCGCGCAAATTCCCGTCACGGGGTCACCCAAGCGACGAAATTTTGTAGGGTGGTGTCTAATATTTGTGGGTCCTCTGTATGAAAATTAATGGCATCCTGGAATTTTGAGGTGATTGCTAGATTTTGGAAATTATGTGATCACTTGGGTAAAACTTTATAGAAGACATAAACAAGTGAATGTGACACATGCAAAAAAAATATATATATATATTTACATCAGCATGTGAATTTTATCCAGAAGCTGAATATTACAATCTCTGTGTTGGATGCAATGTCCTTTACCAAGGATAAGGCCAGGTTGACCCATTCTGAGGCTCAGTACTTGGTGGACTCCTTGTCCATGATGCTCCAGTTTATCCTCTATGGTAGGTTTCTTCTTTTGCTGTCCACAGCACTGCAGCTGTATGGAATGTATCGACAGATCAGGGCTTTGTGTGCAGTAAAGCAACCATGCTTGGTGCTCTGATGAAGTGGCTGCATTTCAGGCCTTTTGGAAGTTATGTAGCCTGCATACTTTACAAGCGGTTGCACCATGAAATCCGTATTTCTCAATTTCCTTAACAATATTTGTTTCTCCCAAATTATTTTGTTATGGAAGTGTTCTCTTCTTGAGATGCCAGCAATTAGTCAGGCCTTTCATTTGTTGAGCTTCCAGTGTGCCCATTTTCTCCTTTCTCAGTTTCCTGGTTTACAAGTCAAACAAATTGCTGGTTTTGCTCTTATTTTGTGTAATTGTAAATCAATATCCCTCAACATGCTTTACCCATAGTTTCTTCTAATAATGTCATTGCTTAAATAGAACCGTTGTTTTATCCCTTTGAGTAATGCACTTGTGTCCTAATCATTGCATGGGTTTCACCTTTTTGGTAGCCGAAGCAAACAACTGCAGTGTACTTTATCATGTCAAAATGCACACCACAACAAATTTTCATATTTTTTTCAATTAGTCACGTGCAAAAAGACTGGTTTTTGGTAAAATGGGTATGCTGATCACAAAAGTGGCAGTAAAGAATTTGAAAATGCCCAGTATTTTGATATTCGCATGTAAGACACAGGAAAGTGGGCATACTTTTATTGCACAGGGTAAAGGAATATTAATATTTGAAAAACAGTAAACTTGTGTTCACCTGCTCTCTTGAGGCACAGTTCTGCCAACACTCACTAAATGATGCTTGTTTTTGTGACAGTTATAACAAATGATTATCACAATTTTCTTCAGATACAGATTTTTAGTTATTTCTCTGAAATATTAAACGTATTGGAGCAAGAAGAACTTGCTTCTCCAGCTATGTGTTTAGATGAACGTGGGGTTTTTGAAAAAGTATGGCAACAGAGTTTCTGGTGTCCTCCCCAGTGAGCTGTCAGTTCCATGTTTTAACAAAATTAGTCAATTGTCATAAGTGTCGACTACTGGGAAGGCCCAGGGATGATAGCTGTGTGCTGTGACTATTGAGAAATAAGGGTTCCTTGAGCAGTTGACCACTGCTTTCAGAGTTATTGTACGATGTAGATTTACAATGAACATGATACTTCTTGTGTTGCAGATCAGTCGACAGTCAATAGATGCCTGCAAGGATTATTTCCGGGATGACTTAGTGAAGACAGACTGGCAGCTGATGGTAGAGCTGAAGAAGTTATTCCAGATTTTGTAGCACTGGCCTCGAATAGGTACGTTTTAAAATGCAGCATCAAACTGTGCCACATGATTACAGATATGACAAGGAAGCGATAATGGAACAGCACATAGGAGAGTGTAATATATGTTGGAATATATATTATATGTGCTTGCAGTGTTGTGAAGATAGGAAATAAAAGAGTTTGAACAGGATTTGATGATAACTTCTCTCTCGTACGTTTTTCTCCCCCATACCCCCAATCACCTCACAAATCAAAACAAATTCATGTGTGCTGGATATGTGTTGTTGAAGCCAAGTTTTGGATTTATATAGTAAGATTAACCATGTGGCCAGTCACGATCTGAGGGGCATACAGTCATCACCTGCCCAAACATTGTAATCATGGGTTTGAATCCCACTTTTGGCATTGATGTCTGTTGGTGTTGGTGTTGGTGTTGTCCTTTGTATTTATGGCCTTGCAAGGGTTCACTTTCCAATCCAAGGAGTCATAGCAAGGAGTTTCAGAAGTTAATACTGAATAACAGGCCAGAGGACCTAACCTCTATTTTCTGTCCTTTCCCATTGTTAAGAGGCAGAGTGATAAAGAAAATGGTGAACAGAGAGAATTGATGGCTTCATGTGTGCTTTTAAATCGTGGTGCATGTCCGGCCCTCAAGTGAGAGATATGGAATGAATGTGGAAAAGTGTGTTGAATCTAGCCTGTCTTGAAGCAAAGACCTGTGGCACAGAAGGCTAGGCTTCATCTCGTGCATAACCAAGGTACTGAACGTTAAGGTATTATTGGCAGAACTGAGATGTGTAATTATTGATACTTGTTTCATCTGTTTAAAATGGTTCATGGCTTTGTACTTCTGGATGCTGCAACTGGTGTGGCAATAGTCACATGTCCACATGAATGAACTGAAGTAAATTCTTCAGATATTGTTGTAAAATATGGTTACTGTTGTGACAAGAAAGGGAAATTGGTGATTACTGTGATGTTAGTGAGGATGATGAACTGGTGTTAGTTTATAGAGTTTAACTTTTTTAAATATGATTGGAACAATAAATCACTCTAATGCTCTAATGATGGGAAGTACTGTAATTATTTCCCCTTCATTTCATTTAATGCCTGAATGCAGCTGTGTGTTTCATATGTTATTATGTGGTGTGACTTCCCTTTACCTTATAAGAAGGTAAAGTTGTCCCTGCCCATGCCATAAAGATGTATAGAGGGAGCTGAGGTATAGCTCCACTCATTCTTAACCTTGACACTCGCTGGACGTGAGCAATCAAGTTCACTCCCCGGTCACTTTATCACCAGGATACTGGATGGGCCCCAGAGCTGATCTGGATGGTTTTGGAGAAAAAAAAATCTCTTGAATCTGCAGGGTTTCGAACCCCCGACCTTCCAGCCCATTTGACATTCTAAGGACCGTGCATCGTGATATATTCTTATAATAAAACCAACGAGATGACTATTTTCTGAAATTTATTTTTGGAATAGAATTCTACATGTTTCGGACACTTTCTCTGTCCATCATTGGGAGTGTAGCGCTGTACACACAGCAATGGTATATTTCATACAGGTTATGCTGAATGCTTGCTAGCAAGCAGTCAGCATAACCTGTATGTATTGCTGTGTGTACAGCACTAGACTCCTGATGATGGACAGAGAAACTGTCTGAAACATGTAGAGTTCTATTCCAAAAATAAATTTGAGAAATTAATGCATCTCATTGGTTTTATTATAAGAACATCCAGCCCATATCTTATAAGTAACATATTGCGTTTACAAACATGTAATTCAGCTTCTTGCTGATTCATATACAATATTTTCACTTTTTTGTGTGTAAGAATATATATCCATAGTAAGTTAACTTCTAACTCCATGGAACAATGTCCATCAGAACATGATAGTATCTTAGCTAGTCAAAGAATTCTGCAATTCAGTTTTCACAAGAGCCCACCAAATTTCTGCTTCCTAAACAAGTTGGCTCCAGGTTGTAAGATCACCATTTCCAATGACTCTTTGAACTGCTTGTTCAGTGTATCAGCAGGAACACGACCCACCTGGAAGTTGTATCATCCTTGCGGTGCTGTGAAGTTACCCACTTAAAACAGACAGTACTTCGTGTACACTACTTTATACAACTGTGAATGAACGTATTGCTTTCTGAAGAGTATTGTTACACAACCAAATGCATAAAGAAAGGATGTCTTCTTCTTCATCGTTGCACCATGCATTTCGTAGAATCATTTAATTAGCACACCTACTAATCCACATATATAAAATTTTTTACATTAAAAACATTTAAAATCGCTCCAACATGTTTCGATCTTTTTAGATCATCTTCAGGGAGCTATGCTGTTCCATGCAGCATGCTGCCACAACACTAATTTAATGTAAGAAAATCAGTCATTGAGTGTATTCTAAAATGTGACTTTAGCAAGGAACAGCGTAGCTCTCTGAAGATGATTTAAAAAGATCGAAACATGTTGGAGCGATTTTAAATGTTTTTAATGTAAAAAATTTTATATGTGTGCATTAGTTGGTGTGCTGATTATAGGATGTCATGTTGGTTTGCTATATTATCCATTATATGTAATGTCAAGCCCCTTTGTATTTTCCTCCCCACTACTCAGTACATGAAATAGTTGCAACTCTGTCAGGGAATATCCCTGCAGTAACAAGTCTGTGGGTATCACATTCTGTTACAAAGTTGGTACATTGAAGGATGGCCTGTTTCATTTGCATTTTTTGCAGCTTGCAGCAGTGGAAATCCAAGTTATTTTCTTTCTGTAAGTTGTCTTATAATTTGTAGTTAGAACATATAGTCTTGCATTCATGGATGTGTTGAAATCATTTCTCATAACAATGTCATCCCTGCGTCCCATTGTCTCTTTTGGTTGTATTGTCTTAGTGTCCAAGTTTTATTGTTATAAGGACTGACAGTTTCACAATTCGTACATTGAAATGGTATGACAGAAATACTGAAATGGTACGACAGAAATAGATGAGGTTTGAGGTTTTCTCATCTGCCCAAAAATGGAGTGTTGCTAATGACCTATCAAAATATGATGCATACAGCATCATGACCTACAGACCCACAGTTTAAATTGACAAATACATACTTCTGAGGCTTGCTGTGTAGTGGTTAAGTAGTTTCCTTCATGAGGTTGTCCATTTCCTGCTAAATATATGAAACTTGGAGGCACCAGTCTGTTCAAGTGCTAAATTTCCATGTACTCATGTAGAAAGTATCTGATTTTTATATTGACCAAATCACTGGTTTTCCAGACGCCTTCTTCTTGGTCTTGTGCAGTCTGGATAGGTGGAATGACAACAGGATTGTACCTTGAAGTTCACTATATCCACCACCTTCCACATACCAGCTACCACTCACGATCATCTCGTCATCTTTTTCCGCACTACATAACCTTTTTGTAGTTGAAACTTTATCATTAAACAATCCAGTTACATTCAGTTTTGCAGTCTTGGTTCACTGTCCTGGTTTGATTCTGAGCTTATACACAGGCTAACATATCAGGATTTTGTGGCTGCCCTCAGTTCACCTACTCAAATGCTGGTGTAACACCTTAAAATAGTAATCCTTGACCATTTTCTCCCAATTCGCACTCAGCCCTCAGTTGAGTTGTCACGCATAGTTGTGTAATCTTTGCAGGAGAGAAACAACTTGGCCAAGACCAACAAAGGTGTAACCTAGCAGTTAGTGTATCCGTGGTAATACTTGTGGACACACAGATAGTTTTTTGAGGCTCATCAGGGTCAGTCTGCATAGAATCAATAAAAACTATTTGAAGAAATACAAAATAATGTGTACTGATCTTTATCATGATAGGTCGTTTTATTTCCTATGCCTGCAACAGAAAGCTTCATGTGGTAACTGTAATATTCTGTTACCATTTTAAATCATGCCTTTTTTTATCGGTGTATTAAGTGCTACAAGAAGAAAAAATTCTTATAATAAAACCAACTAGATGCACTAATTTCTCAAATTTATTTTTGGAGTAAAACTCTACACGTTTCGGACAGTTCATCTGTCCATCGTCGGGAGTTTCTTCACTGTACACACAGCAATGGTATATGTCATACAGGATCAGGACGGAATTGCAGTTCCATCCTGATCCTGCTCGCAAGCTGTCAGCAAACCTGTATGACATACACCATTGCTGTGTGTACAGTGAAGAAACTCCTGATGATGGACAGAGGAACTGTCTGAAACATGTAGAGTTTTATTCCAAAAATAAATTTTAGAAATTAGTGCATATAGTTGGTTTTATTATAAGAATTTATCACGATGCACGGTCACCTGAACGTTAAAGAAGAACAAAATTTTCTGTTCTTCAGAAATGGCCTATTAGGTAATATCTCTCACACGTCTTCGGATTATCTCACTCAAAAGCGGTGTGGCAACATTTACTGTTATAGACAGTATTACAGTATTATTGTTTATGAGGAAATGTTGATTTGTGACATATCTTTGTGTCATTCTCCCCTCTCCCCAGGGACTTTTGAAATCAACAATTTATTCTCACTAAACTTAGACGTAACATGCTGTCCATTGCTATAATTTCATTATCCTTGGCAGCAACCCAAGCTTATGCTATAAGCAAGAATTTATTACCACCAAATATAGGGTCCTGAAGCCGGTCCCGGTGGTTGTGCGGTCTAAGGTGAGAGTCTGCAGCCGCTTGCTTGCTGGAATTGTGGGTTGGATTCCCACTTGGGGAGCATGGATGTCTGTCTTGTGAGTGTTGTGTGTTGTCAGGTTGAGGTCTCTGTGTCGGGCTGATCACTCGTCCAGAGGAGTCCTACCTACTGTGGTGCGTCGTTATGTGGGATCCAGAAACCTCGTGAAGGAGGAGGTCCTGGCCCACTGGGGGGCTGTTGCCGCCCCCCCACCCCCCAGACAGACACTGGATTTTATTCGCCGCCTGTAAATATCGTTAGGAACTCTGTCAGTATATATTTATACAAGATAATCCTCTTGTGCTTTCTGTTATTTGTAGGGCGGTTGAGGTAGAGCACACCCTATTTCTTGCTTTCGGCATCATCATCTCTATTGGGACTTTATTTTTGTTCATGTTTCTGTGGAATGTGGTGCTGTAGTGTCACGGCGTCATCTTGCTTGCTGCGAAGTCGACACACACCGATCTAGTATATTGTTCTTTTGCGTATGACCTCCCAGAATCTCAAAATATCTTTTTTTTTTTCAAACGCCTTAAGGGAGATTTACGCTATTCCTCTACACTTGAGGTTACCAGCACCTTATATTTCTGTAGATAAAATGAGGAGTGTGGTGAAGGAAATGTGGACGAAATTAAAAATTTGAGAAGTGTGATGAAAGGAATGTTAACAACGTTAAAAATTTGAGAAGTGTAATGGAGGGTAATGTGGACGAAATTAAGAATTTGAGAAGCGTAATGGGGGGGGGGGGGAACAGTTGACAAAGTTAAAAATTTGAGAAGTGTAATGAGGATAGTGTTGAAATTAAAAATCTGAGAAATATGATGAGGGTAATGACGAAATAAATTTGAGACGTGGGATGAAAGGAATGTTGACAGAGTTAAATAAATTTGAGAAGTGGGACGATGGGAATATTTAGAATACGTTCTACCGTACTCAGAGTCTGATTAACACTTTAAAGCTAAGTAGTTACTTTGTGTACCACCTGTCTTGACATCCGAAACTGTCTGTCTATTGAGTGTACAAACTGCAATCATTTCAGTGTGCAGTATTAACTGGATGGATTTTATAATCGAAACGATATGTGTCTACTGTGGCGTAAGAACTGAATCCTTATATATAATTCGGGTTAATGTTTGTCTTCAGATGGTTAATCCAGTGAGTTAGGACAGAAAATACGAAATAAGTATAAGCGTAGAGAAGAAAACCAACTAGATGCTACTGAATGCTTTATTGCACTTATAATCTGCTCAACATGTTTCGGGCGCTTACAAGCCCATCATCAGGAGCTCGATACTATACTTGTGTTATTGCTGCATATGGTGTGTAATGCCTTGGTTGCTGGTGGTCGGCTGTTAGGAGCAGAGCAGCAGGCTATGTGTCCGGGATGAGGGAAATTGTGACACTCAGTCGCACAATTTCGGGTGCGGTTGGTGCCGTGCACCATCCGCACCATACACACGACCTACGCAGCGGCTCTCAAGACCACCACCCATCCACAAACTTGGTGCAGAAAACCCTATGCTGCAACTCAACATCTGATGCTCCTGACGATGGGCGTATGTACCCGAAACATGTCGAGCTAAGAATACATCAATAAAATTACCTAGTTGCATCAAGTTGGCATTTCACTTTATTTCGTGAGGAAGATGCACGGCCAAACAACCGTCAAACTGAGACAGTATGTGCACTATGTGAAATAAACTACTTATTTGGAAACTTAGTGTACTCCGAAGTTGAGTACATTTTACTCTTGTCTCTGTAAAATGTCGGAAGAATGTCTGTACAGAAGAATTAACGGGTTTGTATTCGGAATGTGTCGTTAGTGTGTGTTGTTTTTCTAGACCGTGTCAGCCCCAACAGCGATGCAGTTAAACTAATAACAAACGGTATGCGAATTCCGTTTACTAGTATGTTAAATATTGTCGTGGGGCAAACGTTACTTCCGTCGACAGGCGTAACTTGGTTAATGGCATTGGGGGGGGTCGACCGTTTTACGAAGGACTGAAGTTGAGAAAGAGGGGGAAGTTATGTTTCAGTCCTCTCCCTCTTTTTGCCACCAAAGTAATCGTTTTGAACATATATCTTTTATATTCCCCTCTTGAAGTCAGTGCCCCAAAAAAGAATTCTTAGGTACTAAAATATTGGAGGGGCTTTTTCCCTTCTTGCCCCCCCCCCCCCCAAGTTATACGTACGCTTACGCCTACAGAACGAGGACTTCATGTATCCAGATCAGTTTGGGAGAATAAAGGGGACCCTAGAGAGTTTTTCCTTTTGTTCCTTAAAGTACGATTTGTGGGTGTCTTCAAACCAAATAGTATCTTTTTATGTTTTGTTGACCGTGCATCCCTGTATAATCTTGTAAATAAAGCGAACTTGGTGCACAATTTTTCTTAGTATGTTTATTTCTCTTCTTTCAATGTTTCGGGCGACTATGTCGAATAGATACAGTTGTTTCTCCTGATGATGGACATATAGTCGCCCGAAACCCGTAGAAAAAAAAAAAGAAATAGACATACCAACAAAAACTGTGAACCAAGTTTGCTTTATTTACAAGATCAAGCAGTATCGTTTGAAATAACGTATTTAGAAATAAATCACGTGTAATTATTACAGCACCTCTTAATGGATACATTTCGTTTGTTATCCAACAAAGGAAACAAGGTAGAGCGATACAATTACAGGCCTGGACAGACCCTTAGGGTTTCACGAGGTGTGCGCTCCCGGAATTTCTAGTTGGTCCACACATGAAAGTGTTAAAGTTGTCAGCCCTACGCACCGGCTGTCTTTATCCACCAGGAGATATCCCTGGTGCCCATTTCTTTTAGGGGTGAATTCGGTCTCAGGGCCATTAGTGCGGCAATGAAAAATCCCAATGACCCCATCGGGAATTGAACCCGTGACCTTCTGGCTTACCAACTCACCACCGCGGGCGTGAACAGTTCAGCAATTCATACACGCGAATTTTAAAGAAAACGTCCCCCCCCCCCACTCTACTACTTATGTCAGGATCCAGCTGCCCTCGCTACAAAAAGAACGCCACAACTGTGGTTTTCATATTGAGAGTTAAGTTTTATTTACTACTAGCCACGTGACGTCATTTGACGGGCCGTAGTAATATTCACGCGCTTCTGCACGGTCTGTTTTTTTTTTATTTGTCTTTTTCTTGTTCTTAGAGGCAACCAAACTCTAGCGTCATTCATTGCTCCGACAGTCTAAATACGAACAGTAGAAATAACTTGCAGCCATTTTACGATTATTCGTTACTGAAATCTCGCCATGTACAATGTTCGTAATGACTTCGTATACTCAGGATTTATTGTTTATTCGTTTGAGGTTAACCCTAATAGTTTTTATCCTCTACTGTAGACTGACCCTGTGACGAAATGTGCAGTCGATTCAGTGGCTCTCAAATGCCATTACAAAGCGCCGGTTGATTCAGATTCATTAAACATATCGTCGCACAAATTTCCAGTTCTTAGGTGTGTCGTAGAAACGCCGATTTTTTTCGGAAAGTTTCATCAATTCAGTGGGATAGTTACACTGCGTCTTCAGCATTCATCAATATAGGCGCTCTGTATCCTCTTGCAGCTCTTGGTAGTTTCTTGAGAAGTTCCCGAATACAAACAGACCGGCACTGTAATCTCTGTTTGACTTATTCTGACTGAAGTGTTGAAGCCGAACGTCAGGACGCCGAGGGATTCTCTTGTTTTGAGCGAAATGTTGATGTCTGCGGCTCGACTGACAGGCAGACATCAGCGCGCCTCTGCCACATGCTTTTTTTGAAGCCGAGCCGGAAAAGAGCGGCCACGATTTTGCTTTTTTAGGCTTGTATGTGTCATTGTTCTTGTTGTTGGTTGGAAAGGAGGTTGTTACAGGGCATTCTGTCGGTAACACAGACAAAACGTTAAGCTTTTAGAGACGTGAAAATTTTGTGAGTTTTCTTGGGATTAATTTATTTCTGGACTTACGTACTTATTAATTACTTTCTTACATATTCGTGAGAAGCTAACCGTTTCTCACTCAAGAAATTCCCCATATTTTATGGAACCCCCATGGTTTTTTTTACCGCGTTTACAAGAGCCCACCACCTCTCCATATCCTGAGCCAGACCAATGCAGTCCATGCGCACCTCCATCCCACTTCCTGAAGATCCAGCTTAATATTATCCTACCATCTGCGCCTGAATCTTCCGAGTGGACTCTTTCCTTCAGGTTTCCCCTCGAAACCCTGTATGCACTTCTGTCCCCCATACGTGCCGAATGCCCAGCCCATCTCATTCTTCTCTATTTGATCATCCGAGTTATATTTGGTGAGGAGAACAGATAATTAAGCTCTTCATTATGTAGTTTTTCTCCACTCCCCTGTTATCTTGCCCCTCTTAGGCCCAAACATTCTCCTCAGAACCCTATTCTCAAATACCCTCAGCCTATGTTCCTCCCTCAGTGAGAAGGACCATGTTTCACGCCCATACAAAACAACATGCAAAATTATAGTTCTGTATGTCTTAATCTTTATATTTTTGGATACCAAACTCGACGACAAAAGATTCTGTACCAAATGATAGCAAGCAATCCCTGACCTTCTGGAATACTACAGACTTCTGTCATGGAGAACTTACCAATCGACTGATGGGCTTCGGAGTCTAAGTAGTCCACTTATATGAGCCGTTACGGGTTTGACGTCATTGAATCAAACTTACGTATTAACAGTAAGCCAAAGATACTTAAATAGAATACAGAGAAGTTGCATCAGTTGCAGTCAGCGGTTTCTGAGTTCAGTGAACAGTTTTCAAAATTGTGCAGTGGTCCGAGGAAGCTGAGCATTGATGTAACAGTGATTCTGTTCAAAAGAGGCAGTCACATCAAACCCTACAACACCCAAACGGGGCTACGAACTGCCGCGCGAAGCAGGGATGTATCTTATGTTTTGTTATATATAAAGGGAAGTGTGTGGCTGTTGAGACAGTCAGAATCTGTGGCTTGGAGAAAGGGCTGTGTTGGCGTGATCGGAAGATAATGGGGGCACAATATCGGATGCTTGATTTTGATAACTTTTTGACATCGTTGTCTCATCTTGAGAGGTTAAAAGTGGGGGGGGGGGGGGGGTGGATTTTGCCTTTTAAAGGCAAAAAAAGAGGGGAAAAGGGTTCCCCAAAACTTTTAAACACAAAAGGGAAATAAGAAAAGGGAGGTTTGTACAAAAA
>Ga0131853_10013035_pt1 | contig 15233 bp, 18 predicted proteins | sample TergutLab28metaG_FD_92764 | JGI IMG/M metagenome (GOLD analysis project Ga0131853, IMG submission 92764) | Labiotermes labralis P1 segment gut microbial communities from Petit-Saut dam, French Guiana - Lab288 P1 (version 2) (version 2) | ecosystem: Host-associated > Arthropoda: Insects >...
ACGCCACTCTGCGTCGGCTTTTTCTAGCTTGCCTTCTTGGCAAGCGTCGAAAAAGCCTCCTTGATTGGCGTAAATCTGCCGCGCCAACTCGACATTGCCCCCTATGAACACAGCTTCTAAGATTAATGTCAAAATTATAGCACCAATAAGAAATCCTGACAAACAAAGCAAATCAGTAAGAACCGCCCAAGCCCAAGCCAAAATTACGAATGCAACTACGCAATTTTGGTGACAGCTAGGGCTGATTTTGAATTATTTTGCTATATGTGCAATGAAAATCACATGACTGCAGTGATTTTGAGCCTATTGCCACTACCGCCAATAGTCACCTTTTGGTCAATTTTGCACCACCATTCGCCGGTATTACTTATACTAATCTCGAAAATCATCGTCAACAACATACTGCGGAAAACGGCTTAAAGCCGCCGATTTCCTGCTCGGTTGCCGACGTGATTTTCAGAGATTCGCATTACCTTTGGGAAAGTTGCGTCAACACCTCTTCGAATGGCACAAAATTGCCACAAAAGCTACCTATTTTCATTAGTGGCGGCAGGCCCTAATTTCTGACGCAATAAAACTATTTGATTGATAAAAAAAGTCATTTAATGCGACTGTCAACATTCGACAAATGATACTAAAATGAGAGGCATAAGCTAACGTTATAGTACATGAATATTTTCTGCGCAAAGCGCAGCCCGCAACATACACATAGCGGGGATTATAAATGTGTATTTGCTAAGCAAATGCATTATAAGGAGGAGCAAGATGGACAGGAGACTTGAAAAGGACCGCCTTGACGAGATTATCGGCAAGAATATCCGTCTAGAAAGAGAATCACGCAGGCTTTCAAGGGACGAGCTAGCCGAAATGATGGAGCTTACAAGCTCTCACATGGGACTTATAGAAAGAGGCGAACGGGGAGCTACAGCCGTTACACTTTCAAAATTGTCAAAATCATTTGACATCCCCATAGATCACTTGTTTGCCAGCCCAAAAGCAGGCGGCCTATCTGTGAGAGAAGGCAATGACGAACCACAGGCAAACCGCAAAAAAGTGCAAAGCCTAATTACCTGCCTTGACGACATAGAGCTGGAATTTGTAATCCACACAATAAAAGGCATAATTGCAATGAACCATAATATTGGCAATAGAGACTAATTATCTATACAACATAAAAGCCACCCCATTTAAGCGGGGTGGTTTTTTATGTTGTATTTCTATTCGCCTACCTATGAATTACTATCAAATTTTTGTATCTAATATCAACGCTGCTTTCTAAAAAAATAGCATCTTCACAATTAGTCGTGATTGCTACATTCATACGCCGCCTGCCGACAGGCTCAACCGTTACAAGGGCAATACCGGAGGCAACCTCGTTCCGCCCTATACGGCGGTTTGGGAAAGCACGGTCAAATAGCCCAAGCTGTAGCTGGCTATACCATGTGTCTGTGCGCCGCGCGTTAACATCAAAAAAGAAGCTATATTCATGAGGAACTTCATCTGGGTTAAGCTGTGACAGCGTAATCCGCCGCAGGGTAAAGTTTTGCCCAACTTCAAGTTCAATTGTATGGGCCATTTGAATATTTGTTATCAAGAAATCCATAGCACCTCTTGCATTTTCGAAGGTACTTTGCCGCTCCAGCAGGGCAGCTGTCCTGTCAGATGTATGCTGCCAAGCAAACAATACACTAAGGGACAGAATCATCCACATGCTAAGCCCGATAACAGCCTCCATCAGGGTTACACCAGAGGAGGCTTTTTTATTGCAGTTCACACATCCCCCTCCAAAACCCGGTATGCTTCGGCAACAGATATATGCCCAAGCTTAACATTTTGTGCCACATTTGCCCTAAGCCCTTTCCTCTTTCGCAATTGAAGGGCCAATTGTACTGGGTCATTATTCATCTGTGTGCGCAGCTGGTCGGTCATAATAATATATTCGTATACTGCCAGCCGGCCCTTATAACCTGTATTGTTGCAGCGGCGGCATCCGGTGCCGGCAAAGACAGGTGTATCCCGTGGCAGCCCCAGTATCCCTGCACTTCCCTTGGGCAGTTTTGCCGGGGCAATACAATCAGGGCAGATGCGCTTCACTAGCCTTTGGGCGATTATTCCATTGATGGCAGCCGCTGAAAGATAGGTTTCTACCCCCATATCAGAAAGACGCTCTATTACACCTGCAGCGTCATTTGTATGCAGGGTGCTAAGCACTACATGGCCGGTTATTGCCGCCTGCATTGCTATCCGTGCTGTTTCTTGGTCTCTTATTTCGCCTATCATTATAATGTCTGGGTCCTGGCGCAGAATATGCCGCAGTGCACTTGCAAAATCCAGCCCAGCCATCCGTTCAACTTTTACGTGATTTACCCCTACAAGGGGATTTTCAATAGGGTCTTCTACTGTGGTGATGTTGCGCCCTTCGTGGTTTAGCTCCTCCAGGAAGCTGGTCATGGTTGTGGATTTGCCGCTGCCTGTGGGGCCTGTCATGATAATAGCCCCATGGGGTCTGTGGAAAAGTTGGGTTAATATCTCCAAATCCTCTGGGAAAAAGCCCAAATCTTCTTTCTTAAGGCGGGAAGCCTGGCCATACAGCAGCCTAATTGCCGCCTTCTCCCCCAAATGTGTAGGCATTGTGCTTAGGCGGAATTCTACCCGCTCCCCATGTACAATCATAGAAAAATGCCCATCCTGGGGTTTGCGCTTTTCTGCTATATCCAAGTCACCCATTATTTTAAGCCTGGATATTACATTGGGCAGCAGGCTTAAGTCCACCAGGCCAAATGTAATAAGCTCCCCATCTACCCGGTAACGGGCTTTTAAAGACGAGCCAAAAGGCTCTATATGTATATCGCTGGCACGGTTTAGTATCCCAGATTCTATAAGGGAGTCTATAAGCCGGACAGCAGGCGCTGCCGAAAGCTGTTGCAATAACGCGGCATCTGGGGCCTGGGTGCGCTGCCGTAGTTTTTCTTCTACCAGAAACTGAGAGGCAATGGTGTGCATTGCCTCTTCCCCGTACAATTGGTCGTGAAAGCGGCGTATATCTACACCGCTTGCCTGCATTGGCACAATAAAAAAGCCAGTAATTTCGGCCAAGTCTGTTATTGTTTTATAGCATTTAGGGTCTTCCATAGCCACCCAAAGATGGCCACCTTCCTGCCTTATGGGTAAAGCTGTATATTTGGATGCATAATCATGGGTTAAAAGCTGGGTTGGCGGGTCTGCAATAGTGGTAAGGTCTACTGTTTCTATCATTATTTAGCTCCCCCTGCGGCCATTTATTACATACAATTGCTCGCTGGCGGATAGGTTTCCATAAGCGTTGTGGACACCTTCGGGGCTTGATTGGATATTTACAACTACCCCACGCTGGGCATCACTTTCCCATGTGGCATCTTCTGTTTGGATACTGGCATAGCGGGCCCTTAAAAATCCAGATTCTGCAAGGTACTCTACCATGCTTTCTATACTTGCGCCCTCGGGTTCACGGTTTCTTTCTACAGTGTACAGCTCTATGGCATTTTGGATAACCCGTGCAGATTGAATATCACTGCGAAGCCGCGCCCTTTCTGTTGTGGCAAAAAAGTTTGGGATAAGGATTGCCGCAATTATTGCCAGTATTGCCAGGGCAATCAACAATTCCAACAGTGAGAACCCACTATTAAATTTTTTATTTCTCTTTTGCATACCAGTCTCCTTTATAAAACCGTTGCCAGCTCAAATGTTGGCAAAATTATCGCAAGCATAATAATCCCAAGCCCCACCCCAAGCAGTAGTGTAATAATGGGCTCGATTAACTTGCTTAGACGTTTAATGGCCTGCTTATATTGCTGGGAATAGTACACTTGGCATTTTTCCATGGTTTGGGGCATATGCCCCGTTTCCTCCCCTACCCTGGCAAGGCCGGTAAGCAGCGGGTCAATGAATTGCACATCGCTTAACGCGGCCCAAAATGGCCTGCCCATTTTTATCTGAGCCGTGATTGTACCAATGCTGCTTTTTACACGGACATTGTCCATCACATCTTCTATAAATGGCAGCGCTTGGGAAACAGGCAGCCCCGCCGAAAGCAATAAATAAAGGGCCTGGGTAAACCTAAAATTAACACCCTGCTTTATTAATGGAACCTTAAGGGCAAGCCCTGCAATAAGCCACCGCCCATTCTTACTTCGCAAGAAAAATGTTGTTAGTACAATAATCGCTGCAAGATATATAGTTATTAAGCGCCCATTGGTAATAACAAAATTGGAAATATGCAAAAGCCCACGGGTTATTGCAGGCAGCGGCACCCCTGTTGTATCAAAGATACGGCTATAGCCAGGCAATACAAAGGTTACAGCCAGCACAATAACCCCAAGCATCATGATAGTGACCGCAATGGGGTAAACCATGGCGGCAGTAAGCTCTTCCTTAGTTTGGGCTTGCTGGTCGTAAAATTCGGCCAATTGCTCCATAACTTGGGGCAGCCTTGCCGTAGATTCACCAATCTGCACAAAGCCATAAAAGAAAGCCGGAAAAGCCCCGGTTGACTTAATCGCGGCAGAAAGGCTTTCCCCCTGCTGCACCCTTGTGTTTAATTTTGGAAGAAGATTGCGAAGCCCCCACCCTGTCAGCTCTTCTGATACAATAGAGAGTGCAGACTTGATGGGTATACCAGCGCTAAGCAAAAACGACAACTTACGGCTAAAAATCGCTATTTCCCTAAGAGGCGCTTGCGGGGTATACCCTGTCTTGAATAACATGGTAATATCCCTATGCCATATGGAGACAGGTTCCGTGTTTTCGCCTTGTGGTTTGGTAATTATAGGGTCAATGGCCATAGAAAACCCTCTGTCTTAAGTTAGTGCCACAATTTCTTGTGGGTGAACCTTAAACCAGCAACAATATGCATAATTCTACAATTTGTATTATTTTTTTACCAGTGGCATAATGAATTAATATACACACCCAAAATGTACAGGGAGATGACTATGTTATACAAAGACATTTTTATGGCCTTTTTTAGAAGCGGGCTGCTATGCTTTGGCGGCGGCCCGGCATCTATCCCCTTTGTTTTTAAAGAGGCAGTAGACCGCTACAAGTGGATGAATGAAGAAGAGTTTGCTGAAGCTGTAGCAATAGGAAACACCCTGCCCGGCCCTATAAATACAAAACTTGCAGGTTATATAGGGCATAAAGTTGGGGGAATAGCCGGGCTTACAATTGCCCTAATAGGTGCGGTAATACCCACAGCAACCCTTATGATTGTACTGCTTACAACCTTGGGGCATTTTTCATCAGAGCCATGGGCAAAGGGCATGACCCGGGCAATGGTACCGGTTGTAGGTGTTATGCTTGGTGTTATAGGCTGGCAATTTGTTGCCATTGCAGCCAAAGGGCTTGGCTGGGTGGTTACAGTGGCCCATATGGTTGTGGTTGCCGCTTTGCTGTTGTATGTAGTACCTCACCCGGCCATAGTACTTGTTGGGTTGTTTTTTTGGGCACTTGCAGGGCAGTGGATTATTGACCGCTTTAAAAGGAAAAAGGGGCCGGATGATACTGAAAAAAATGATGCAGCTGAGGATGAAAAATCATGATATATGTACAAATATTTTGGGTTTTTTTTATTTCAAATATATTGGGGTATGGCGGCGGGCCTTCTATTGTGCCGCTAATAGAGCATGAAGTTGTAACGGTAAATAATTGGTTAACATATACCGAATTTGCCGAAATTTTTGCAATGGGTAATGCCCTGCCTGGCCCCATAGCCCCAAAAATGGCTGCATATATAGGGTATAGCCAAGGCGGGGTTCTTGGGTCTTTTGTGGGCCTTATTGCCACAATTATGCCGTCAGTTATATTGATGGTATTGCTGATTGGGCTTCTTAAAAAGTATAAAGACTCGCCCCAGGTGCAAAGGCTTACAAAGTATATACGGCCAACAATAGCGGTACTTATTTTAGATATAGCTGTGCGGAATATGCTTTCGTCGTGGGTCGACATTGGGCCGGTACATGTGCTGATACTTGCAGCTGCAAGCCTGCTATGCCTTACAAAACTTAAAGTAAACCCTGCGTTTATGGTACTTGGGGCACTTATTTACGGCGCGGTGTTTTTGGGGCCATAGGGTGTGTTCGGAAATTCGCTTTCAACATCTTTTCGGCAAATTTTCCGCCACTCGTCGTCGGCATTTCCTTGCTTGCCTTTGGGCAAGCTGCGTCAATACCTCCTCGATTGGCAAAAAATCTCCGCGAAAATCTGCTGAAATCGAATTTCCGAACACACCTTAGAATCATATGGACGTGCAACAAAAAAAACCTCCTTCATACAATGTATTAACCAAAAGGGAATGAAGGAGGCATTGTATGAACAATACCGGCGTGGGCTACGTAGCGGATCAGGGCAACGATATGATGATGGTGCTGCTATTACTTATGATGATGAATCCAGGCATGATGGGAAACGATAACATGATGCTGATGATTCTTATGATGATGATGTTTTCTGGTGGCAGCAGGATGTTCTAATGATGCAAGCTGTGAGGTTACCTTCAGCTTTTCAGCCTCACAGGATTATAAATAGACGTGGGAAGCGTCTGCGGAATATATATTTTAGCCCAACCCATCTCCCCATAACAAAAGAGAGTGTTTTGATTACCGGGCGTACATAAGTGCACAAAAGACTTTTACCCTAGCCTGCGCCATATTAAAAAGGGCGTCTCACAACGAGACAGCCCTTTTTACGTTATACTTAAAAAGTCATGCAATACCCTGTGTGCTAAAAATGCACCCGCAATAAAAAGCGGGGTAAGTTTAAACACCAGGCTTGCATTATTTTTGCTAAACCATGAAATAATAAAACCGGCTGCAGCAGAAATGATAGACAGCACATAAATGACTGCAATCATTAATAGGACATATTGCCCATATGTAATTGATAACCAATACATAGTATGGTTCATAAAAGAATTAATGCCATTATTCCAAAAGACCCAGGTTCCTTTTACCGAAAATATCCCTGAAAATATAATCACAAAGATGGTAGTCATACCCAACGCAGATATGATAATAGCGATAAACTGAGTAATAATCACACTACGCCCCTGCTTTGAAGAATATTGCAGCGCATTTACCCTGGCAACCCGGTCTGTAACAATAAGAGGTGACACCAATATCAATGTCACTAATATAATAAGAATAGCAAGCCGTAGGCCATAGGCACTTGTATGCGTAACCACATAATTGTCTATTATATTTACCAGCTCACCGCTATCCCTTATTTCTTCTAACCGCCGTATTTGCCTTTCGCTGAAGCGGCCAGGCGCTTCTACCCCAGTAATTGCACAATACACTGGCTGCAAAAGCACATCAACTAATGTTATGTGTATATCCCTTATAACATTTGCGCGATACAAGCCCACAACATGTTCATAACTTTGCATTCTGCTATATGCCACCCCTAAGCTGTGGTGACTGGGTATGGCTGCCCTACTTATGTCATGATTTAATCTGCCATCAACAACAAACCATTCATTTAACAAATTATTATACCGGCTAATTTCTGCATCAGTTAGGGTGGGCATGCGGGCACTGAAATCTTCCGCAAATTCTAAGTAATCATGAAAATTATATATCCCTGCATCTGCAAAGGTAGGATTTTCGGATATTGCCTCATCCAACTCAGCAACTATCACACCCCTGTACTGTAAAAAATCTTCAAAATCATGGGGCTCAAGGGTTGTACCATATACCTCCGTAAGGTGGTGGGCAAAATCTGCTATGTTAAACCATGTCCCCCTAGGGCTTGATGTAACCAATGTAAGCATAAAAATAAGAAAATACATAAGGCATAAAAGGGTTATTATCCCAAGGATTCGTATATTCCATATCTTTTTCAACTCACCAGCAACAACCCTCATGAGATATCCCTCTTTTCATGCATTTTTACAACAAACACACAAAGGGCGGTCAAAATAATCAATGAAGCTCCCGCACCCCATAATTCAAAATTATCCGGCAGATTAGTATACCCGTTATTTGTAAACCAGTATCCGCTATACCACCAAAGCCAGGCAGGTGCATGCAGTAAAACAAACCTTATATATGGATTGTCTGGAAAAGTCATTACATATGCTATAGTTACAGAATTTAGCAATATAATTATTGTAAAAGCAATATAGCTGTTTCTAAATATTACCCCGACTATTGCGGCCATTAAAGAAAAACATACCAGCATGGCTACAGACATACCAATCCATGACCACAAAAATGACCAATTGCTATAATCATGCAGGGTAAAGAAATAAACCAGCGTAACCGATGTAAGCACTAAATATATCCCTATGCCTGCTATTATAGATGCGGCAATTTTAATCCATATAATTTTCCGTCCTGTTTTTGCGGCATATATAATATGCTCAGTATTATTGGCATGCTCGTGCCCAAGGCTTGAAATTGATAGAAATATTGCAACAATTATCCCCTGCAAAAGCAAGCGCCCCATAACACCTGCTATGGGAATCTTGTTAAAAAGGGTTTGGTGCACTGCATAAGCATCGGGGTAAATCATCATAGCAGCCATATTTACAGCTATACACAGGATAATAAACACCCAAAGTGACACCCCAGATGCAAGCTTTTTAAGCTCGTACACAAACAATACCCTAGACTGCGTCATCACGGTATATATACAGGAACACGTCTTCTAGGTTTGGCGCAGCAATGTACGCATAGGCCCTGCAGTCTGCCTCACACACAAACCGGGTAAGGGTTTTTCCATTATCTTGTCTTTCTGTTAAATGTAGATATGGGGCCTTAATTGCGGAGATATTATCTGTTTCATATATTTTCCCGGCAAGGACATTACATATCCTGCCTGGGGCAGCATTGGCAACAATTTTACGGTCTTTTAACATGATTATCGTATTTGCGATGGTTTCAATATCTGAAACTATATGGGTAGAAATTATAACAATCCGGTCTTTTGAAAGGGATGAGACCAGGTTGCGGAAACGCACCCGCTCTTTGGGGTCTAGGCCTGCGGTAGGTTCGTCCAGGATTAGTATTTTTGGGTTATTAAGCATGGCTTGGGCAATCCCTATCCGCTGCACCATTCCCCCTGATAATTTACCCATTGGTTTGTATTTTTCATCCGAAAGCCCAACTATCTCCAGAAGCCTTTCTATCCTGTTTAGTGCGGTCTTTTTGTCTATTCCCTTAAGTATGGCTATGTAGTACAGAAATCCATGTGCAGTATAGCTTTTATAATACCCAAAATCTTGAGGCAGATAACCAATAATATCCCGGTAGCTTTTATCAAGTTTTGTTATTTCGGCATTATTCCACATTATTTTCCCCTTGGTTGGGAAAATTAGCGTTGCCAGCAGCTTTATTAGTGTGGTTTTGCCCGCGCCATTAGGTGCCAGAAGCCCATATATACCCTGGGAAAATTCTAGGGCTATATTGTCTATGGCTATAAAGTTGCCATATTGTTTTGTAATATTATTAACGCATAGCATATATAAAGCCCCCTAGCCTGTTAACCGATATAATACTAGAAAATGCTTAACTAGACAGCCCTATCATATTTCTATAAACACATATAGCTACTATCATTCATTTATAAGCGCTAAAACCGTCTGCAAAGCATTCATCCCCGGCCGGGTAAAGTAATCTGGCTGCACACCAAATTCTTCAAAAGACCGCCCATAGGCATCTGTCATATAACCCAGGTCGTACCGCACTATTATCCCAGAGTTGGGAAGCAGCACATAGGCAGATATTGCACCCATTATACCGGCGGTTGGCTGCCCTACTATGGTTGCAAAGTTGGTGTCACTTACAAACATTGCAGCAACCTCTGCGGCAGACTGTGTGCTTGGGCCTACCAGCACCCAAAGCTTGCCGTCAAAGGCTTTTTCCTGTGCAGCCGGGTATACCCGGTTATGCCATACAATTACATTGTGCAGCATAGCCAGGTCTTCCTGGTTAAAGTATGGCATATTGTTTTGGCTAACAAAACCGGCGGCGCTGTAGTACAAAGAAATGCCCTCTGGATTCGCTGCTATTTCATCGGCAATGATTGCGTCAGCATATATTAAGTTGTTGCGCCCTGCCGGGAAAAATTCATATGACTGGCTATGAAGTGCTGCTGCAATATTTGGGCTTACTATCAGGTCAAAGAAGTATGACGGGAAACCGCCAAGATTATTTTGCAAGTCTATAATCAAGTGGTTATACCCAGCTATTTCTTCATAAAAAGCAAAAATAATATCCCTGTCATGGTCCATATTGTAATGGTTAAACCGTCTTATATTTAAGTATGCCACTTCACCCTCTACTAGGATATCGGTGGTTATATTATTTGGGGTTATCATGCTGCCTTCGTACCCGCCCAGGTCTACTTCTATATAGCCGTAAAAGCGTATTGCCTCTGGCGAGCGCATAATTTCATATAGCCGCTGGGAATAGAGATGTATAAAGTTGCCCTCTTCATCAACGCTGTCCCTATAGATATTGGCAAGCACCAGGTGCATACGGCGCTCCCAGTTTTGATATAGGTGGCCAAAGCCTTCAAATGGGCTAAAAAAGTAGCTGGCCAGTATATTAGAAAATCCATTTGGGGTTGTTACATTGTTTGCGGTTATGGCTTGATGCGTTAAATATTCCAAGTGATTGATATCTATGCCATGCCTTCTGTATGCCGGGCCTAGTAGGGGGAAGTTTATGCGCAGGGTGTGCATTAGGTAATTGAAGTCGCATATAAAATGCTCTTGCTGGAATGGCTCGCCTTCTGCCCAGCGGGGGATTAGAGGGGTGTATTCTGGCTCGGCTGGGATTTGGCGTGTGGGCGTGGGGGTGGGGATTTTTGGTGGGGGAACAGGCGTGGGTTGCGGGGTATAGATGGGTGGGGTTGGTGAATCTGCTATGGTTGGGGGATGGGGGGCTTGCGAAGGTTCCTCTGTTGTACGCCCACATGCAGATAAAGCCAGTAGAAATAGTGCTAGTAATAGAAGCTTCATGATTGTCCCCTTTATAGTCACCGAACTAATGTCAACAGGTTAAGGATTTAAGATACGTCGTAGGGGCGGCAACCTGCCCGCAGATTGGCATTATGCAAAGCTGCGGGCTTGACAAGGTTGCCGCCCCTACAAGTGCGCATAACTGCTTAACCTGTTGGCATTGGTCACCGAACCACAAAACCAGAGCGTGAAACATGGGATTTTTGGCCCGAAAATTTACAAAAAAACCGCTTGAGATATGCGGCTTTTTTGGCTTACATTCACTGTTTAGAAGCCCGCTTGCTATACCTCAACAATCCCCTGAAACACTTCAACACAGTCCCCAGTCATATAAACAGCCTGGTCTGTATACTCAATAATTAGCTGGCCGCCGGGCATTTCTATAATTATGTCTGTATCCTTATCGCCATAACCATTCAAAACTGCTGCAACTGCAGTTGCGCAAGCCCCGGTGCCGCAGCCCCAGGTCTCCCCGCTTCCCCGTTCCCATACCCTGGCCCTTATGTGGTTGCGCCCGATTACATGGGCAAACTCTACATTTACCCGGCTTGGGAAAAGGGGGCTATGCTCGAACAATGGGCCCACAGTTTCCAAATCCACCGCCGTAAGCTCATCAGAGCCTAGTACCCCCATCCCGCTTGTAAACACAACAGCGTGGGGGTTTCCCATGGACACACATGTGATTTTATACTTTGCGCTGCCTATGGTTACCGGCCTTGCAATAATTGCATCACCAGTTAGGTCAACGGGTACATCCCCTGGCTGCAACTTGGCTGGCCCCATATTTACACGCACAGCGGTGGTTTTACCTTCATTTACTGTCAGGAACAATTCTTTTATGCCGCTTTCTGTTTCAATGCGCATATGCTGCTTGGGCACTATACCATTATCGTAGAGGTACTTTGCAACACAGCGGATAGCATTGCCGCACATGCCGCTTTCGCTGCCGTCTAAGCTGTTGAACATACGCATACGCCCATCGGCTATGCTGGAGGGCAAAATCATTACAATCCCGTCACCGCCTATACCGGTGTAGCGGTTGGATAATTGCATAGAAAGAGGCCCTGGCGAGTCTATTACCTGGTTGAAGCAGTTAAAGTAAATATAATCGTTGCCGCAGCCATGCATTTTTGCAAAGTGTAGTTTTTTTCCCATGGATAGCCTCCCTTATAATTATAACGCCTCAAGAACTGAAACCAGCATCTCCATATCTGCCATTTGAAAACTAGCGATTGATTCATCGTTGTGGGCAATAATACGCATACGCGCATTGTTACGATATAGGGCAAGAGCTTCCTCTATACGCCTTACTGACTGAAAATCTACTGCATTTTTTGTGGATGTTGTTACCACGCTTACATATGGGTTGAAGGCCACCGGCCGGCCAGTTTCCAGGGGTTTATCAACAAAACCACCGCCCTTGCTGCGCGGGCCTGGGCGTATGGGTCTCATGCGCACCCCTGCCAGTGGGTTGCTTACCAAAACAGCCCCTTGGCGCAGGGCTGCTTTTACAACAACAAGAACCTCCATTGCAGGGGTTGTAAGCAATTTAATTTCATAGTCCTGGCCATGATTTTTGGCATACTCTGCAAGAAGGGGGTTATTTGAAAAAATAGTATAGCCCATATCCTTAGGGGCTACCCTTTGGAAAAAAACCGCTCGAGAGCTGTGACAGCCTCGTCGGCATCGGCCCCGTCGGCCACAATTGTAAGGGGCTGGCCTTCTTGCACATTAAGGGAGATTATGCCCATGATGCTTTTGGCGTTGGCGGTTTTTTCTTCCACCACCAGGGATAAACGGGACTTGTACTTACTTGCGGCCTGTACCAGCAAAGCCACTGCTGATGGCTCTAGGAAAGAATCTACTGTTATTGAACGTTCGACCATTTTCTTCTCCTGCTTCCTGTTAAATATTAAAACCCTTCATTTCATCAGCTATTTCTACTATTTTGCGCAGGCGGTGGTTTACGCCTGACTTACCTATTGGGGGTGACAGCATTGCGCCTATTTCGGCCAGGCTGGCTGTGTCGTGGGCTATCCTAAGGCGCGCTATGTCTTGCAGCGGCTTAGAAAGGCTGCCAAGCCCTGCTTCCCTTACAATAAATTTTATTGCCTCTATTTGGCCTTGGGCTGCGGTTACGGTTTTGCTTAAATTAGCGGCTTCACAATTTACCTGCCTGTTTAGGGAATTGCGAAGCTCCTTCTCTACCCGCTTGCCTTCATATTCCAGCAAGGATTTGTGGGCATCCATCATTTTAAGCACGTCTGAAATCTCTTCGGCTTCTTTTAAATATACTATAGTATGTCCATTTTTGGCCAGGGTTTTGGGGTGAAGGCCAAACCCGGTTAAAATATTGGTTAACTTTTCTGCCTCTGGGTCTGGCAGGGTGAAGGCCAGGTGGTATGCTTTTACGGGGTCTGTGATTGTGCCCCCAGTTACAAAGCATTGGCGTATATATGTCCGGCGGCCGGTGCCGCCGGTAAGGCTGGCTACCTCTTTGCGCACATTGGAAGAAAAAGACATGCAGGCCCCCTGATTCTACTGGTATTCATCCCTTGCAATATCGCGGTGGACAACATCGGCAGCTTGGTCCCGCTGGGTAAGGGAGCGGTGTAAATCCCCTGCCAGGGCTACAGAGCGGTGGCGCCCGCCGGTGCAGCCTATTGCTACTATAAGCTGGTTCTTCCCCTCGCTTATATAGTGGGGGATTAGCATGTGCAGCATATTCAATAGGCTTTCCATAAACCGTGCGCTTATTTCGTGGCGCATTACATAATCGCGTACATCTGGGTCAAGGCCGGATTGGGGCTTTAGCACCGGGTCATAAAAGGGGTTTGGCAGGAAACGTACATCAAAAACCAAGTCTGCCTCGCTTGGGATGCCATTTTTAAACCCAAAAGATATTATGTTTACCAAGAAGCGGTTAAACGCAGTGTTTTCTGAAAATATGTCATGTACTTTTACTTTTAGCTGGCGGGGCAGCAGGAAGCTGGTATCTATGATATAAGAGGCCTTGCTGCGTACTTCTTCCAGCTGGGCCCGCTCTTTTGTAATGCCCACGCTTACCAGTCCGTCCTTGGCAAGGGGGTGCAAGTGGCGGGTTTCTTTGTAGCGGTTTAGCAGGACATCATTGGCTGCATCCAGGAAAAGTATGGAGTGGGTAAGGCCAAGCTTGTTTAAAGCCTCCAGCCCGGCAAAAAAGTCCGCAAACATGGTCCCCCCACGGATATCTATGCCCAGGGCCACTTGTGATATACCAGTGTCAGGCTTAAGACAAAGCTGTGCAAAACTGCCTATAAGGGCTGGGGGTAAGTTGTCTACACAGTGGTAGCCTGCGTTTTCTAAAATCTTTAAAACCGTGGTTTTGCCCGCGCCGGACATGCCGGTTACTATTACTATGTGCATGTGGGCCTCCTTTGTTTCTCTATGAACACAGCTTCTTATTCATCCCAGTTAAATTGAGAGTCGGGGATACCCATCTTGCGCATATAATTTAGCACTTCTTCTTTTTGTAAATTGTTGCCTATTTCATATTTTAAGACTTTGTCCTTGAAGACAATATATTTGGTATTACCATTTTTCATGTCGGCAAACCAGCCTTCGATAAGTGTCTCTGCCAAACGCTCGGGGAAGTCATTTGTGCCAGAGCGGAACCATATCATTGTCCAGTACTTAATTGATTCGCTGGTTTTCCATATTTCTACATTGTCGATAATGACATGATCCAAAATTAACTCGCTTGACAATGTTTCTTTAATAATAGCTCCTTCGTACATTTTCAATTGTCCTTTCTTCGCAAGGTAGTGAGGCTATAGTGCAAAGGGGTCTTTATCAAAGCCCACCATCTGCACCTCCGGCTCTAGCCATATACCAGACACCTTGTGGATTTTTTCCTGCACAGCCTTCATTAGGCCAATTACATCTGCTGCTGTGGCATTTCCGGTATTGATAATAAAACCCGCGTGTTTTTCGGAAACTTGTGCATCCCCAACTGTAAGGCCTTTTAGCCCATTTTCGTCTATCATCCTTGCCGCGTAGCGGTCTGGCTGGCTTGGGCGCTTGAAGGCACTGCCTGCGCTTGGGTAGCATAGGGGTTGAGTGGTGCGGCGGCGGTTGTTTAAATCTGCTATTGAAGCCCTTATTTCTTCCGGGTTGCCTGGGGTTAGCTTAAATTTTGCTTCTGTTATTATTACAGTTTGATTTTGAAACCTGCTGGTGCGGTAACCAAGGGCCA
>Ga0131853_10013036_pt1 | contig 15232 bp, 11 predicted proteins | sample TergutLab28metaG_FD_92764 | JGI IMG/M metagenome (GOLD analysis project Ga0131853, IMG submission 92764) | Labiotermes labralis P1 segment gut microbial communities from Petit-Saut dam, French Guiana - Lab288 P1 (version 2) (version 2) | ecosystem: Host-associated > Arthropoda: Insects >...
CTTCTGTATGTCATTAAGCCCATATGGGCACAATGATATTTAACCGTTGCCTCAGCTATGGCCAGACATGTAAAATCACACGGATCCGCAGACCCTTGTACTCACAGATTCTGCGAACTTAGGATCTAACGTTAAAAAAGCGGTCATCGCCGTATCTTTCGTGCTGATATTTGCGGCATTATTCGGAGTTATCACGGCAGATTACGATAATGATCCTTACGAAACGCCGATCGCTTCCACGCAGCCGACGATTGAACTGAACGGTTTTACGAATGACACGAGCGGCGCAGGATGGTCATTCAGCGCATCGGACGGAACTCTCACTTTCAACACGTACGCGAACGAAGAGACATATATATTGAGATCATCGAATGACCGCGGCATATCGATACTGTTCGAAAAGGGTGTTTCCACAACGGTAACACTGAACGGCGTCGCTGTCACGGGCAACATATTGTTGGAAGATGCAGCGGATATAACATTGCTGCTGCACGGAACGAACACGATCAAAGGAAGCATCTTCGTTGAAACGAACAGAACGATAACGATAGACAGCGCTTCATCGCCCGGAACGGGCAGCGCAAGCGGTTCATTGATCGTCAACGCAACAGACGGCGCAGCCATAGGCGGAAAGGCGGGAACCGACGCAGATCATACCGTGAGAGCAGGAGGCAACGGCGGAGACGGAGGGAACATAACGATAAACGGCGGAACGGTAACGGTGACCGGTAACGGCGGTTCAGGTATCGGAGGCGGTGCGGGCGGCAAAGGATACGAAAGCGGCGCGGGAGGCGACGGCGGAACAGGCGGGAACGTAACGATAAACGGCGGAAAGGTGACCGTGACTGGAAGCAACGGCGCCGGCATCGGCGGCGGTGCGGGCGGCAAGGGCGGTGACGGGAATGACGGCGGCCAAGGCGGTCACGGCGGATCGGGCGGTATAATGACCGTGACGGGAGGCTCCGTGCTCGCGGAAGGAGCGAACGGTGCGGCCATCGGCGGCGGCGCTGGCGGGAACGGCGGTTTGGCAGATGAGGGCCGGTCGACCGGCTACGACGGCTGGGGCGGTCAGGGCGGCCAAGGCGGTAATGGCGGCGAGATATCGATAACGGGAGGCGAAGTGACCGCAACGAGCAGTCATGCCGGCGCCGGGATAGGCGGCGGTTCGGGAGGCAAGGGCGGGAATGGCAGTAAAGGAGGTCACGGCGGTGACGGCGGGAACGGAGGGAACATAACGATCGACGGATGCGGCATGGCGGTTGCTATCAGTTTCTACGGCGGCGCAGGGATAGGCGGCGGTTCAGGCGGCGACGGCGGCAACGGAAGCACGTATGCATGGGCCGAGAGAGGCAGTGCGGGCGGGAACGGCGGTGACGGCGGTGACGGAGGTACCATAACGATAACGGACAGCGGCATCAGTGTGACCGCACACCGCTACAGCTGGACCATGAACGGCGGCGCAGGGATAGGAGGAGGTTACGGAGGAATGGCCGGCCTGGCGGGCCTGGGGCTTAACAGCGGCGACGGCGGTAACGGCGGTAACGGCGGCAACGGCGGAGACATAACGATAACGGACAGCATCGTGAACGTGATGTCCAGCGGCGGAGGCGCAGGGATAGGAGGAGGACACGGTACATTCGGCTCATGGGGAGGAAATGCCGTTGATATAACAAGCAGCGGTAAGAGCGGAAGCAGCGGCCGCGGAGGTAACGGAGGTAACGGCGGTGACGGCGGGAACATAACGATAACGGGAGGCGAAGTGACCGTAAAGGCGGGCATGATCGACAATGAGACGGGTCACTGGGAAGCATGGCACGGAGGCACGGGCATCGGCGGCGGTAACGGAGGGGACGGCAAGACTGCGGGCAACACCCTCGGATCCGGCGGAAGGGCTCAGGGCGGTGACGGCGGTGACGGAGGTAACGGCGGGAATATAACGATCATCAATGCCAGCGTGACCGTGATGGCCTTGGCCGGCGCGGGTATAGGCGGCGGTACGGGCATGTACGGCGGCATGGGTGCATTGGCCTCCAGCGGCATCGGCGGTGACGCAGGATCGAGCGGCACCGGAGGCGACGGCGGGAATATAATGATAATCGGAAGCAACGTTACGGCAACGAGCATTGTGGGAGGCGCAGGCATAGGAGGAGGAAGCGGAAGCTGCGGAGCTCCGGTGGCAATGAAAACCTCTACCGCCGCTACGGGTTCCAATGGCGGCAGCGGAGGCAACATAACCATAATAGGAAGCAATGTGACCGCAATAGGCGGCAATGATGACATAAACAACGTCATCGGCGGCGGTGCCGGGATAGGCGGCGGAGGCGGCGGAGGCGGAGCACCTCACAACAACACCAACCGCGGCAGTACGGACGGCGGTGACGGCGGTGACGGAGGCAACATAACCATAATAGGAAGCAATGTGACCGCAATAGGCGGCACGACCGTGCATTACGGCGCCGGAGGCAGTGCCGGGATAGGCGGAGGAGGAGGCGGAAGGGGCGGTTTCGAATGGGTCAAATGCGATTTTGACGACAGCGGAGTATGTCCCGAGAGAGACGGTCGCGGAGGTCACGGCGGCGCGGGAGGAACGATAACATTGTTGGGCAGTACGGTCAATGCGACCGGAGGCAGTGCATTAACGGCCGGCAGCGGCGTAAGAGTGAACATCGGTGCGGACATCGGAGGCGGAGGAGGCGGTGCGGGTATGTACATGGAAGGCTGCAACCGCGGAGGTAACGGCGGCGACGGAGGAACGATATACACAACGGCAAGCTTCATACATCTGAACGATCCGAACATAGGGCAGGGGATGGAAGGATATGATCATTGGGGAGGCGGCGACCCGGGTGCCGATCCGGTCACGATATACCTATGGACGGTGGAGTTCAATGTGGATGAAAGCATAGATGCGGCCCCGGATGCACTGTATGTCACACAAGATTCATCAACAATTCTTTTCGGATCGGAACCGACAGGTACGTGGACCAAAGAAGGGTATGTCAGCGACGGTAATTGGTATATTCTTTCGAATGATGAGCTGATCCTGTTCGAATTCGGAAAGACCGAGATAACGGATAACCTCGTTCTGCACTTGAAATGGGTGGAAACCGCGGGAGATAAAGACGCGGGAGGAACAGGTAATGAAGGAACAGGTAACGGAAACACAACCGGTGAAACATCCCGTTTCTCAATCGTACTCATCGCATTGCTGATACTTTCGATCGCGATCATCATGGTCATCATGAGGAACAGGGAAAAAGGGAAGGAATAAGGACACATTGATGAGATCCAGAGATCTTCATTCTCCGATCTCCCGGAACAGTGAGCGTTGGCGTGTTTAAATCAAGGTTCGTGACCAACGATACGAGAGATGTATCAGAGGGTGAAAAACTTGAATAGCACTTGAAAACGCGGCGGGAGAGACGAATGAAACGAACCGAATCCGTTCTCTCCTGCCGCAAACCGTAAAGACAAACGTAGATTGCGCTGAAGTAAGATCCAATGCTTCCGGGAACAACAAAGTTTATGCTTACGCTTGACCCAGGGGCCTTTCACAGCCTTCAGCCATTCTTCGGAATCGCGTTCTATCATATCATTTCGAACACCTTGATGGGAGATTCGTAATCGAGGGGTGTGCGAGGACGGCGGATGATTATATAGAACGATTATATACTCCGTCCATAATCGAACCCTCTTAATACAGGTGAGCTCCGTGAAAGAAATAGAGAACGATATACTGAAGAGATACGTCAGCGGAGCGCCTTTGAGAACAGATGACAACCCGTACGTGATAGGCAGATTGAAAAATATCGGCCTTCTGCGTTGTGGTTTTGATGTACGCATAAAGGACGAGACGGTTCGTACAACGGAACTCGGTAAGGATCTGCTGAGATCTCGAGGGATCAGTTTTGATCAGCCATAACTGAATTCCCATTCAATGGAGATCTGGGAATAGATTTTCCTGAGAAAGAGTTATCTAATGTCTTTAAAGAGAAGTGTGAAGTGAATGGTACTGCGTGCAGTCTGCCGTTTCTTAACAGGTTCCGATAACTCAAATTCCATACGACGGTACAACGCCCAGTGAATGAAAAATTCAGGGCGAGTACACTTTCTTGTAATACATCTTGACCTGGATATGTTCCTTAGGCCGCCCGGGTGCTCATTTCCGAACCGAGCCGTAAGGCGAAGGAGAGGAAATGAGCGTATTCTTATCTTTCTCAACTTCTTTTCCCTCTACTTGTAAGGATGATCTCTTTTCGAAACACAGTTCAACAAAGTATATAAACGTTGAAATATAATGAGGGGCCGGGAAGGCACTCAAATGCTTCCTGATTCACTATCACATATCACATATCGCCGAAATGGCGGCAGAAAACAAAGGATCGGTCACGATACAAGGAAAGGTCGTGACGAAATTGCGATGCCGTAGTTAACGGGCAGGTAACGGAGAATTCCGTGGTACGCCGAGAGCGTACAACACCCGGAAGATAGAGAGTTTTCCCACACTAGAGGCGTACAATATGAATATAGACCCTAACACTACAAAATACATGATAAAGGCAAGGCTTACGGCGGACGGTATCGTTGAAAAACCTGATGTTGTAGGCGCGATATTCGGTCAGACGGAAGGTCTGCTCGGAGAGGAACTTGATCTTCGCGATCTGCAGAAATCCGGAAGGATCGGCAGGATCGAAGCCGAAGTTACCTCAAAGGGCGGAAAATCCGACGGATTGGTATACATCTCGTCCAGTTTGGATCAGGTTGAGACCGTCATTTTGGCATCCGCGCTGGAGACCATTGACCGCGTCGGTCCCTGTAAAGCTACCATAAAGATACTGGGCATCGAAGACGTCCGCATATCGAAGAGAGAGAAGGTCGTCGACCGTGCAAAGGAACTGCTCAACGACCTCATAAAACAGTCGAAAGGTACAAGCACCGACCTGACCGACAGCATAAGGCACAGTATACAGGTTGAAGAGATAATATCGTACGGCAAGGACAGATGCCCTGCCGGACCGAACGTGAAAACATCCGAAGCGATAATAATCGTTGAAGGAAGATCGGATGTCCTTAATCTTCTCAAAGCAGGGATAAAGAACGCGATAGCCGTTGAAGGTACAAACATACCGCTGACGGTGCAGGAACTCTCTAAGGAGAAAGTGGTCACCGCATTCGTTGACGGCGACAGGGGAGGAGAGCTCATACTCAGAGAATTGTTCCAGGTCGCCGAAGTGGATTTCGTTGCGCGCGCTCCGCGTGCACATGAAGTGGAAGAACTTTCCACCAAACAGATAGTCAAATGTCTAAAGAACAAGATCCCCGGAGACCAGTACATGGAACTGAACGGTCTGTCGGACGATGACGATCATAAACACGCTAACGGAGAGGATGACAGAAGACGCGGCGATAAGCGTGACAACGGCCGCGAGGAAAGGAACGGCCGTGAGAACCAGGACAGACGCGACAACAATCGCGAGGAAAGGAACGGCCGTGATGACAGGCGAGACAGGAGAGAGCGCGGAAGGCCGAGAGAGGACCGTTTCAACTCCGAGGCTGCGGAAAGATATAAGAAAAAGATGGCGGAAGAGGTTGAACGTACGCCGTCCGACAATGATAATGACAGTGAGACTCAGCAGCCGCCCGGAAGGGTTCTGCGCAGCGTCGAGAAGGACGATAAGAAAAAGACACCGCGCGCAAAGAAGGAGAACGTCAAACCTCCGAAGATCCTTTCGCAAGAGCAGGAGAAGCTTCGCGACATGCTGTTGGAGATGTCGTCCACGCACAACGCCAAGATCCTTGACTCCGATAACACGTTATTGAAGGAAGTTACCGTCAAAGAGCTCGCGGAATCTTTGAAAGGGCTATCCGACGGTATATCAAAAATTGTCTTTGACGGAATAATATCGCAGAGGATACTGGACATCTCCGCTGAAAAGGGAGTCAATATAATAGTCGGCACCCGTAAGGGCAACATTACAAAGATGCCTGCCGGCATGACCATATGGACAAAGGAAGACCTGCATTAATATGACCGAGAAAAAAGTCGTCAAGAAATGGGAGAGCCTGAAAGGCCTGAAGAGTACGAAAGAGATAGCAATACCTGCGGATCCGCTTGACCGTGTGCTCGGTCAGGAAGAGGCCATAGAGCTTGCGAAGATCGCTGCTAAGCAGCGCAGGCATCTTTTACTCGTCGGACCTCCGGGTACGGGTAAATCCATGATCGCTCAGGCGATATCCCTTCATCTTCCGAAGCCCACCAATGAGATACGTGTTGTGCACAATCCCGAAAATCCGGAACGACCGATACTTGAGGTTGTGGAGGAATCATACATTCACGAAGAGAATATCTCTAAAGCGGGGGCTGCCGGAGAATTGCTGTCACCTGATAAGGTTCCGGCGAATGTCGCGGAACGTCTCGGGTATCTGTGTAAGAATTGCCGCAAATATTCGGGATACACGGAAAGGACATGTCCGCACTGCGGACATTCGAAGATGGAGATCGGCGGGAACACCAATCCTTTCGGGGATCTTATCGGAAGCATGCTTGAATCCGCAATGCCGCAGGTCTCCGTCGGTAAGGAGAAGGTAACCACGTCAAAAACAAAAAGCGACGGCACCGAAGAGATGATCGTCTTTGAGCGTGCGGGCGACAAGATACGCATGCTCGACCAGAAGACAATGGAATGGAGAAGGGAACTCGATAAAACATCGAATCAGAAATCGCTCGTGAAACTTGACAGGAATCCTTTCATTCTTGCCACAGGCGCATCCGAGACGGAGCTTCTGGGTGATGTGCGCCACGATCCGTACGGAGGCCACGCCGGCCTCGGAACGCCGGCGTATGAAAGGGTTGTCGCCGGGGCCATACACGAAGCTCATGAAGGTGTGCTTTTCGTGGATGAGATATCCCATCTCGGAAATCTGCAGAGATTCATACTCACTGCGATGCAGGACCGTAAGTTCCCGATAGCGGGAAGGAATCCGCAAAGCGCAGGCGCCAGTGTTAAGGTTGACAACGTTCCGTGCGATTTCATATTGGTCGCGGCGTGTAACATACAGGATCTTGAGAACATACTTTCCCCACTCAGATCGAGGATAATCGGCGGAGGTTATGAGGTGCTTATAGACACGGCAATGCCCGACACCTCAAGCAACCGTGCAAGATATGCGCAGTTCGTTGCTCAGGAGATACAGATGGACGGCCGCATACCCCACGCCACCATTGCAGCGGTGGAGATGATAATCGATGAAGGCAAAGCGAGAGCAAAAGCAGACAACCAGCCTGCCGGTCTTACGCTTCGTTTGAGGGAATTGGGCGGTCTGATACGCGCCGCGGGAGATATCGCAGTGATGGAAGGCGCGGAATTCATTGACGTCGATCATATAAAACGTGCTATAAAACGTTCAAGGCCTGTGGAAGAACAGATCAAGAACAAATACGGATCGTATATGAAAGGACTGTCAAAGGACGTTTCAGAATCACAGAAGGAGAAATCTCCTTACTATCTTCATAACGAACATATCGGAGATCAGATGTTCAACTGATCCAATTCATCCTTACGGCGTCGCCTCCGTCGTTGTAATAGCGTTCCAGTGTCTCGGATATTGTGAAACCGTGACGTTTGTAGAAGTTGACGGCGCGTGTGTTTGAGGGTCTCACTTCAAGGGATATTCGGCGGATGCCCTGCATCGCGGCCACATGCTTCAATCGCGTCAGCAAAGCGGATCCGACGCCGATCGATCTGTAATTCTCGTCAACGGCGAACATCATGATCCTAACATGATCCGTTTCCGCTTTCAGTGATGATATCAGACCGATCGGTATTCCGGAGAAGTCGCAGGCTGTAAGCTGTCCGTCCGGCCACTGAACGTGAAAGAAGTAGAGCATATCGGCCTCATACATCTCATCAAGAGATGCACAAATGATCGCATACAGTCTTTCCCGGTCCTTCGGATCATAATCCTTTATTATCATCCCTTTCCTCTCATCTTCCTCAGCACCGCAACAGCGAGCATTGTAAGCATAATGATAAGGATCGGTGCGTATTTAACGTATGATTCGAAAAACGAGGTTTCCGCGGATGGATCGATCACCACAGTGAACTCAAGTATATGCACGGATCCGGAAGCGTCCCTGGCGAAAAGCGTGCATTCATTCACTCCTTCCGGTAAAACAACAGCTATTTTGATCCCCGTTCTGTCGGCGATCATATCACCGTCGAGATCCCATTCGAATACAGTTCCGTGAGGGAACGAACTGAAAGACGCGTCAAGTATCACCGGTTCTCCCGCTTTGTTCCCGTGGACACGGACGATCAGATCCATTTCCGCGTCCGGACCCCAATCTGAAAGGAAAAATTCAGCAAAATAATCGGCAACGTCCCTTGAATCTATGGATACCGCAAGTTCCCTGTTGTTCATGAACGCCGCGTTGCTCCAGTTGACGGATGACACCCATACCGTATCATCGATTATCACGCCTTTGTTGTGCATCAGATTGAAATTATCTCCGCCGCTTATGGTCTTTGCCTGTATGTCTCCCATGTCCCGTATCAATGATACGACCGCATAATTGCTCATACTGTCGTTCTCGTTGTCAAATGTGGTGTCCAGTAGTATCTTCACATCGGCACCGCTGCCGGATGCGGTAAGCGACCATGACAGCGGTGACTGAACCGAAGGATCGGTCCATGCGTACTGGAATGTCATCTGTTCCGCGTATATCCTTTCCGTTGCGCTCAGCATCTCCCTTTTCAGATATTCGAACGAAAAATCCGGACTTAGAATAGGTTTTACGGATGCTTGGAATGATTCGTATTCCGTTGATGTCCTTGCTTTATATTGCGGCACCGATATCGGCGTTGCGGATTGGTATATCTCCTTCAGATCGAACGTATCGTATCTTGACGGATCGAAATCTGAAAAGAATATGTTACGCATATAATCCGCATTGTCATCGCTTTCGATTATTGCGCCCCATCCTCTGTTGCTGTTGAACGATCCTTCCCTCCAGTTCTCCGACGTTACGATGACCGTATCGGAGTCAACGACCGCATATTTACTGTGCACCAGATCATACCGTTTGTATCCGTCGTTGCTTTTCATTATCCGTACGTCGGCGCCTTTCTCATACAGAGCGGTAAGATAACGTATCTCTACGTCGGGAACACCGCCGACCGGAGATCCTTCCGCCAGTATCTTTACCGAAACGCCCTTTTCTACCAGTAACATCAGCAGCGATATTATCTCCCTGTGATCGATCAGATATATTGATATCAGCACTTCCGAAACGGCATTCTCCAGTCTTGTGAATAAGGGATCGCCCCTTGAATCAGGGAACACGAATGGTGTGACGACCGCGTCGAACGGCCCCGCGGAGCTTATCTTCTCATCGGTGCGTCCGGCAACGGAGATCCTCCAGTCGTTCTTCGTGTCGGTGTCGAACGGCGACACCCTTACGGCCATTTTACCTGCCGGTATCCTTCCGAACGCCTCTCCTTTCCATCCTGTCGTGTCGGTATTGCCGTTCCCGTAAACGAATGTATCCAGCACTTCACCGGATGATACTTTTCTGAGCATAACCTCATCGCCGGCGTCCGCGAGGATGAATGATCTTGCGACTATTCCGTGCGTTCCGAAAACGTACACCGTGCGGTCGGTGAACCATTCGTTCGGAGTCTTGCTGGCAAATGTGGCGAATTGCTTTGCGCCTATGAACAGATCGTTCGAAAATCTTACCGTTCCCTCTCCGTCGTCGAGATAATACCCTTTCATGTTCACGCTCACGGCGCCGGCGTTGTACACCGTGACCGCTTCAAACGAACCCGCAGGGATTATTTCGTATAGCCAGATATGTTCATTTCCTGCGGCTGAGGCGTTGTCAGATATGCAGGGTACCGTGACAACAAGCGCAAGAACGCAAATGGTCGATAATATCCGTTTCACGTACGATAAGAATCTGTCTGTTTATAGAATTGAAACGATTACAGTTAAGTTAACTCTCATCGCAGGTAATATGCTATCGTTACGGTTCAGACATTACGGATCTTGTATTTTCTGACGCCGAGACCTATGTTCTCCGCATGTTCGGTCATCTTCTTCCAATCGGTTGACGGATGGGTGCATGTGAACTTGTCATATTCGCATTCCTTCATCTTTTCAAAGAGTACGCTGTCCTTCATGACCGGCTGTTCGTTCACGATGTCAGCGCATGCGGCATCCAGCGCAACCGGGTCGAATGATGCGAACATACCGACATCCGGAACTATGGGAACGTCGTTTTTAGAATAGCAGTCGCATAACGGAGAAACATCGATAACAAACGACACATGGAAATTCGGTTTGCCCGTGACCGACGCCAATGCGTATTCCGCGGTCATTTCGCAGAGGATGTCATGGGGCTGATCCATTTCCACGTTTATCGCGTCGTGTCTGCACATCGATATGCAGCGGCCGCAGCCTACACATAACGTCTCATCGATTTTTGCTTTTTTACCGTTCATTATGATCGCGGACGGTGCACATTTGTTCACACAGTATCCGCATCCGTTGCATTTGTTCCGGTCAACGGAAGGTTTGTTGGAACTGTGAAGTTCCATCTTTCCGCGGCGAGACGCGCATCCCATACCGAGATTCTTTATCGCTCCTCCGAAACCCGTGAGTTCGTGACCTTTGAAATGCGTCATTGAGATTATTATATCAGCGTCAGCGACTGCACGCCCTATCTTTGCGGTCTTCAGAATAGGGCAGTCGATCCGAATGTCAACGTCGTCATCGCCTTTCAGTCCGTCGCCGATGATCACGTGGCATCCGGTGGCGAACGGATTGTATCCGTTCTCGTAGGCCGCTTCAAGATGTTCGACCGCGTCCTTCCTTCTTCCGACGTACAATGTGCTGCAGTCGGTAAGGAAAGGTATTCCTCCTTTCTCGTAGATGATGTCGGCAATGACCTTCGAATAATTCGGCCTCAGGTATGACATGTTCCCCGGCTCGCCGAAGTGTATCTTGATGGCAACGAACTTCTTCTCCATGTCCATTTTATCAATGCCTGCGGAAAACACAAGCGTTCTGAGCTTTTCCAAAAGACTTCTGTCAGATACTTTCATGTCCGTGAAATAAACATCGGATGCACCGGCCATAGTTCCGCCTCTGTGTCATAATACGGAACAGCGTTATAATCCCTTGGAATAAGTTATTTACCAGAATGGCGATACCGAACGTGTGGTAAAGATGAGCGTGAAAGAAGGACTGGGTTTGATCCATGTTTATACGGGCAACGGCAAGGGAAAGACGACGGCTTCCCTCGGGCTGACGATGCGGGCGCTCGGGAACGGGCTCTCCGTTGCAATGGTGCAGTTCATGAAACATGATCAGGGATCCGGAGAATATGTGATGTCCAAGAAATTGGAGAATTTCACGCTTATACCGTGCGGTCTGCCGGAACTCGTCGATCCGAAGAACATATCGGATGCCGAGCGCGCAGCGGCGGCGGAGGCGCTTGTTAAAGTGAAAGAGCTGCTTTATTCCGGGGAATACGATCTTTTTATCATAGACGAGGCGAACGGGGCGATGAGCTGGGGCCTTATCAGCGTTGACAATATGATCAGCATACTGAACGGACGTCCGAAGAACACGGAGGTCGTTCTCACGGGGCGCAACGCTCCGAGCGAGATAATTGAAATTGCGGATTACGTCACTGAAATGAGGTTTGTGAAACATCCGTTCGACAAAGGCATCGGATCCAGAAAAGGCATAGAAAGCTGACGTTCGTGAAATGTGCTTATATGCATTAAAAGATCGTCAATTATTCGAATATGAACAAAACGTTCTGAACAGTTTGAAATAGTACATTTCACTATCCATTCGAGGGGGTGCGGAAGCACCTTTGAAAACGGTGATGTAAATTGTACAGTATGAGTCCTAAGTCTGGTGCATTGATGAGCGATGAAGACATCATGGAACGCTATAAGAACGACGGGGAATGGGGCCTGATGGTATCCGTGGATATAGGAGGCTGCGACCCGAAGAAGATCACAAGCAAAGAGGTCATTACACAGTTCGCGATCGACCTTGCCGAATACATAAATATGAAACGGTACGGAGATCCGATAGTCGTCAAATTCGGCGAGAATGACAAAGTTGCGGGATATTCACTCGTTCAGCTGATTGAAACGTCTCTCATATCCGGACATTTTGCGGACGCAACGAACAGAGCTTTCATTGATGTTTTCTCATGTCGTGAATTCCCTCCGAAGAAAACGGCGGAATTCTGCAAGAAATACTTCGGCGGAAACACGATGGAGTATTCGATCTCGTTCAGGAACTGAACGCTTTACCCGAAACCGCTTACCCTTTTTCATTTTCCCGATGTTCGGCGAATATCACGCATCACGACAGTTATTAAAAATCCGGTCATCAATGTTCGGTATCGGCATTTATGGTGCAGAGGAAGGGATTTGAACCCTCGGACCACTAAGGACAGGATCCTAAGTCCTGCGTCGTTGGCCAAACTTGACTACCTCTGCACGGTCTGTCCTATCTTTAATTCATTACATATCTATTGCGGTTCAGTAGCATGATAATCATTAAATCCCGTGATGGATAGTACGGTCAACTTTCAGAGGGAAACATATGTCGGGGACAAGTAAGGGAAAGAAGGAACTGCTTCTGGGCAATGATGCGATAACTCGCGGCGTTATTGAGGCGGGTGTCGGTTTTGCTGCCACCTATCCGGGAACGCCGTCGTCTGAGATCGGGAACAACCTGCAGAGGATTGCTGCCGATTACGGAATGTTCTTCGAATTCTCCGCAAATGAGAAAGTTGCAATGGAGATCGCATCTGCTGCCGCCATGTCTGGCGTGCGGGCCTTTGCGTTCATGAAACACGTCGGGATCAACGTTGCCGCTGATCCCATGCTCACATTGGCGTACGGAGGCATAAAGGGCGGTATGGTGATACTTACCGCAGACGATCCTTCCGCGCACAGTTCACAGAATGAACAGGATAACAGGCACTACGCGAAATTGGCGCTGCTCCCCATGCTGGAGCCTTCAACGCCTTCCGAGGCCAAAGAGATGATAAAGGCTGCGTTCGATCTGTCCGAGGAATTAACGTTACCCGTTCTTTTCAGAACGACAACAAGGATCAACCATGCGAGAGGGATAGTCAATATCGGCGATATAAAGGACGTTCCGAAGAAGTCCCGCTTCGAGCGTGATGTGAAGAGATTCGTCAACATCCCGTCGAACGCCAGGACCAACAGGATAAGATTGCTTGATCTCAACAAGAAAGCCGCCGAGCTTTCGGAGAGATCGGAATACAATTACGTGGAAGGCAGCGGAAAAACTGGAATAATAACATCCAGTGTTGCTTACACGTATGTTAAAGAGGGAGTCAAGGACGCAGCGATAATGAAGCTCGGATTCACGAATCCTCTGCCTGAGAAAAAGATCGCCGAGTTCATGAAGGACAAGGAGAAGATAATTGTCGTTGAAGAACTCGAACCTTACCTTGAGGATCAGGTAATGCGCATTGCGAAACAGAACAACATGAGTGTGCCGATATACGGAAAGAGGTCCGGAGACCTTCCCATGGCGTTCGAGTTCGATCCGGATGTCATATCACTGCTCTCCAAGCGCGTCAGCGTTGAGAAGAGCAAGGAACCTTTGCCTCCGGCGGACATCAAACTTCCGCTGCGCCCGCCGACCATGTGTGCCGGATGCCCGCACCGCGGTATATATCATGCGGTGAAGAAAGCGGTCGGTAAGGAAGATGTTATCTACAGTTCCGATATCGGCTGCTATTCGCTCGGCGGACAGGCGCCGTTCTTCATGGCTGACATGATATTGTGTATGGGCGGAGGAATAGGCGCCGCGGGAGGTTTCGCTACCGCCACGGATCAGAAGGCCATAGCTTTCGCCGGCGATTCCACGTTCTTCCACACGGGTATAGCGCCGCTTGTGTCGGCAGTGTTCAACGATCATAAGTTTATAACCGTGATACTGGACAACCGCGCAACGTCGATGACGGGGCATCAGCCTCACCCCGGAACGGGAAGGAAGCACGGAAACCGCAAAACGGAACCGATGGACATCGAGAAGCTCGTGAAAGGCCTGGGCATCGATTTCGTTGAGACCGTTGATCCGTATGACATCGACGCATCGATCGACTTGATGACGCGTGCAATGAAATACGACGGTCTTTCGGTTGTTGTCGCAAAACGCTCTTGTCCTCTCGACCTGAGGAAGAACAAGCTGCTTCAGGCTAAACTGTGCAAGGTCGACGAGACGAAATGCACAGGCTGTTCCGTCTGCAGCACAACGATCGCGTGCCCTGCACTGATCAAGGTCGATGATAAGATCAAGATAGACGAGAAACAATGCATAGGATGCATGATGTGCGGTCGTGTATGTCCTCGTAAAGCAATAGGGGTGAAAGAATGAGATATACCATCCAGATGGCCGGCGTAGGCGGTCAGGGCGTTATCTTGGCATCCATGGTCCTCGGGACGGCGGCGATGAACTCCGGCCTCAACGTGGCCATGGGCGAAGTGCACGGAATGGCGCAGAGAGGCGGAAGCGTAGTATCAACACTACGCATCGGAGACAATGTCAGAGGTCCGCTTGCAGCGAAAGGCGAAGCGGACATGATCCTCGGTTTCGAACCGGCGGAAGCATGCAGGAACCTCCATCTCGGCAACAAATCAACGGTAGTAGTCGTTAACCTCGATCCGATCTATCCGTCAACGGTGACCGCCGGCCTCGACACTTACCCGAAAGTGGACGATATCATTTCGGCCATGTCCAAAGTGACGAATAACATAATAAAGATCGATGCGACCTCGGTTGCCTTGAAAGCGGGAAAATCGGTGGCCACGAATGCCGCCATGATCGGAGCCGCCGCCGCGGCGAAAGGATTCCCGCTGTCCAAAGAATCGATAAGGGAAGCCCTTTTGACCTTGGCACCGGAAGAGTTCAAAGAAGTGAACGCGAAGGCCTTCGATCTTGGTTACGAGATGTGCAAATAACCTCCTTTCCATCTTTTTTTCAATTTAATTTCACTGCGCTTGTTAGGGAGATGTTGATCGCGTCTTCGCATTCATCGCGGATGCGCCTTTCATTTTCTGAACCTCATAAGCAAGAGTGTTGACAATACTGCGGCAACAGGAATACAAGGAACGATGAAAGGTATTATCGTTCTCTTCCGTTCTTCAGAGAAAGAGATATCAGGCGC
>Ga0131853_10013037_pt1 | contig 15232 bp, 55 predicted proteins | sample TergutLab28metaG_FD_92764 | JGI IMG/M metagenome (GOLD analysis project Ga0131853, IMG submission 92764) | Labiotermes labralis P1 segment gut microbial communities from Petit-Saut dam, French Guiana - Lab288 P1 (version 2) (version 2) | ecosystem: Host-associated > Arthropoda: Insects >...
CACACAGGCACACAACACACACACACAAACTCAAACCACACACCCGCAAACACATAAATCTACACAACACACGCAGTCAAAATACACACCCGCAAACACACAAAACAGACACTAACACACATACACACAAACAACACAAACACACCACACACCCGCACAAACAATACACACACACAAACACACACCCACGTAACATACTTACCTTCAAAAAACAAACAATTCACTCACCCACAACAAACATACTCACCAAACACACAAACACACTAATATACAAAATCGCACACCACACATTCGTAGAAACATCACAATCGAACTACACACACACACCACACACAGACAAACATAGTCCACACCATGTCGCACAAACACCTCATAAAATCCAAACACACACACTATAAACACACCAAACACACAAAAAATATACACACAAAACACACACAAAGACACACCACACACCAACACAAAGAGAACACAAACACAACAACCACTCACATTCTCACATACACACAAAGACAAACCACAGAATCTCAGATATTTCACACAACACAAATAACATATACACAAACGAAAACACCACTCGCACACCACACAATTCGAACACACACATAACACAAACACAAGACACACACATAAAAATTTTACACACACAAACAAAACACACACATTAAAAACACACACCACTACCAATCACATATACACAAACCAAACATACACAAACGCACGCAAACACACACACAACACAAAAACTACAAACACCACACAAAAACAGATCACAAACACATAAACACACAGAGGAAAACCACACACAAATACACAAAAAAACAAACAAAACACATACTACACACACATACACAAACACACACCATATCACACACAGAACACACACTTACCGTACACACACACCAAAAGCAAACAAACACTACTCCTACAAACTAATAAAAACACACCAAAAACAGACAAAAAACACACGACAAGCCAAAATCGTAAAAACACCAGACACACAAAACACAAAATCACACACACAACACACACACAAAACACTCTCCGCAAAAAGCTCACACAAAATTTGCTAATAAACACACCACACAGACACACTACAAACACACAACACACAAAATCTCATCATATACACACACAACACACAAGACGAACGCTAACAATAAATCTTACACACACAAACCGTAAGCACAAACGACACAAACACACGAACCACACATGCACACTCATTCATACCAAACAAATAACAACCACACCACAAAATGACACCTAACACAAACCCACACACACATACAAAAACAATTCACACACACTGGCCACACACAATAAAAACACACACACACAAAACTGTCATAAAAACAGACACACACAGAACACACACGCCCACAACACACACAAACAAAAACACACACAAACACACACACATCAAACATACCACACACACATACACCATACACAAAAACACACTCAACACATATACAAACACACCACTAACTGACACACATACACCTATCACCCACAAACACCACACACAGGAATACACCACACACAAAAACACACTAAACACATAAACAAACGCACCAAAAAATCACACAGATACACCAACCACACACGCACCACACACACGCGAACACACACAACACAAACACACAAATATACATCACAAAAAACAAAAGTACAAACACACACCAAATACGACAAACACACACGCAGACACATAACACACAGCCACAAAAAACAACAAACACACAACAAACAAAGAACCTTAACACACCATCACATAAAAACATTCACGACACACAAATCACACAAAGACACAAAACTCACACAAAAACACACACACAACACACATTCACACAAACAACAAAAACACACACGCACAAAGACCACACAAAAACAAACACTATATAGACGCCAAACACACACAATACGCACAAACAAAACAAACACATGCACACTCCTCACATGTTTACAAACACACGACACACACCCACACAACCATTACACACACTCACAGAGACACAATCCATGTATACAACCAAGACACACCACAGTCACACAAACACAACAAAGAAAGAGTACACACATACACCCAACAAACCACACGAACATTACATACCACATTCACTCACACAAACCCAAACGCACACCACAAAATACACACAGAAACAAATAAAAAATACAATAATTCACACACACACACAAAAACTCATCAAACACAACACACAATATGCACAACACGCAACACACACATACATACAATACACACACTTCACTTACACACACACCACAAATATACACACAAAAACATACAGATATATACCACATACACACCACTCACAAACACACACAAACCAAAACACACAACTGAGAATACAACCATATACACTCACACACACCACTCACGCAACACATATACACACAAACACAACGCACCACACACAAACACACCACACAAACACCTTAAAAAACACAAACACACACACCCAAACACACACAAAACACAACGTAAACACACCCACACACACACAAGACAAACATCACACACACACACACATTACACGCAAATCCAAACCAAACAAACACACACCACATAAACCAACACATTTACGACACAAAGAAACTTCACTTAATCAAAACACCAGACACAAACTCGCAAAACCTACACACAACATACACAAACACACTACAAACATTCGCACAACAGACACACCAGAAAAACACAACACAACAAACACAATCGCCACACACACACAAAATTCACAAACACAAACACAAAACAAAAACAGACAAACAAACAACACACACACCAAAAATAACAACATACCACACAAACACTCAACACACACTTATTCAATCCAAACAAACTCCACAAACACACACAAACACACCAACACTACAAACTAAAAACATGAACATCACACACAGACACACACACACACAACAGACACACCACACACACACACAATACAAGCACACACGCACCACACACAAAACACACACACAGAACACACACACTATTCAAAGACCGGACAAAGGCAACCACACAACATACATACACAAACACACGCGAACAACAAACACACTAACACACAAGTAGCATATAAACACAATCCACACACAAACACACTTCACCCAAAAACTCCGAGCAACAAACAAACACCAAACACACACACACACAAAACACACACATTTCTATACCACACACACAGAGCCACAAATCACACAAACACAAAACACATACTCACAAACAAACCACAGACACACCACACACACTACACACATACAACTCACACAAAAACATTACACATCACACAAAACAAACCTACGCAAACATATAAAAATCACACACACTGAACACAAATACACACAACACACACCACAAACTCAAAAAGAACACACACGAACACCATAGAATTTCACGAACACACACCACACACACACACAAGCCAAAAAAAGAAACACAACACACACAATAAACACAAAACAAATAATCAATCACACACCACACTTACACACTCTTTACACACACACAATATACAAGCAATTCACACAAAAATCCATACCACACACACAACCCAAGCAAAAACAAACACACACTACAAATTAAAACACTCGCACGCACACTCTCGCAGCACAAACACACAAACACAACACACACGCCTCTCATACTCACACAAACTAACCCTACACACACGCACACCATACACACATACACACCACACACACACTATACAAAAACTCTCTTCAGAAATTACGCAATCACAAAACACACACAAACACTACATGCACACAACACCAAACACACACCCACACTGATATACACAAAAAAACTCAAGCACAATACAGACACATACACACACAGATCACACACCACAAACACACAAATACACCACACATATCCAACACACACAGTCACATACACACACACGCCACACACACAAATATACAGCACAAACTCTCAGACACACACACTACAACCACACAAACTCATCACAAACACACACACAAACACAAATAAATCACATCCTCCCACCACACCACTCACAAAAACAAAATATACAAACACAACACACACACACACACAAACCGCACACACCAAACACACTCACAGAAACACGCCACAAACACAAACACATACACAAGCCACACACAACAAACATAGAATCACACTCCACGCGCACACACACATACACACACACCTCACAAACACAAAAAGTCATCATAAACCACAAATACACACATCACACACACACCACACACCCACACAACACACAACACACACAAGCACACACCTTAAAGACAATTACACACAACACACAAAACATGCCACATACACACAAACCAAACACACACACATAATAAACAAAAGCACGCACACCTCACATACTCATATTCCACGCACACACAAACAGCGCACAGAAACACACACCTCACCCACACACAAACACACCTCACACACACATACCACTCACACACAAACCACACACACACCGCACCCAAACACACAAATACACCACACACTCACTGACACACACACCACACACGCACACACACACCAAAAACACACGCAAACACCAACACACACATGAAACACACACGCACACCACATACACTTTTTCCACACACAAACACACATACCATACACATTCAAACAACACACACCCAACAAACACACCACACACACAAAACACACACAACACACAACACAAACACACAAAAACCGCACACATAGCACACACAACCACACACAACACAAACACAAATACAGCACACACCACACCACACACATACACACAACACAAAAACACACCACACAAACACAACACACACACATACAGCACACACCATACCACACACATACACACACACACGCAGCACACACCACACCACACACATACACACAACACTCACACGCACTGGAAGACAGGAATCGGAAATCAAAGTTGCTAATTGACATAAAAACTGAGACGCTAAACCAAAGAAAGTGCTACCAATTAATATTTCCCTACGTCACGTAATATCTTATAAAGGATCTCGGTCTATAACTAAATATCTCGTCGATGCTAACTGGGCACGTATAACTTAAGGTGTAACTAAACCGCTTCAAGTTAATCCTCTCAACATTATGTTCCTGGAAACATACGGAGCAGACAACGGAATATCACGTTTACGAATGTGAAAAATTTGGCATTGAAAGTACATATAATAGTCTACGGGAGAAGAGGACTGTCGAGTGCTGAAACAATATATTATAAACAAATATCTGAAGTAAATTACAAATTTTGCTAAATATAGAATTCGAAAACTGCAATAAGACGTGAATTGTTGAATAAATAATTAAAGACAAAAGCTGAATCAAGTAAGACAAATCAAATAACCATATAAATTTGAAAAATACAAACCCAATATGTGGTATTGAGCAATGAATTGAAGCAAATACTGAAGATAAAATCAAAATATAATAGTATTAGAAAGAAAACAGATACACTCACACACCCACACTCAGCAAACACACACACCCACAAGCACACACAAAAGCATTCCACACGGTCAAAAACATATACAACACACAAACATATAGACCAATAAAAAGTACACACACCAAACATAAACAAACACACACATCATACAAAGACACACACCTACACAAAACAAACAAACACCACACACAAACAACCCACACACTCCACACACACTCACACAAACATCACACGCACACACACATCACACGAACACACACACCACACGTAAACACACAAAAGACTAAAACATACACAGGCAACACAAATACACACAACACAAACACACACAAACACACACACATACCTCACAAATACACACACACATCAAGAACCCAACACATAATACACCCCACACACACCACACACAGACACATACACACCAAAAAACACACAAACCACTCATACCACAACCACACACCACACACACACAAACAATATATACACACACAAAAAAATAACGCACACCACGCACACATACCACACACACACAAACAACATACATACACACACAATTAAACCGACCACAAAACCCTCACTAAACACACACACCACACACACACTTCACTCTACACACACACAACATTCACACCACACACATACACAATAGACATACACACACAGAACACCACGCTCACACCACACACATTCACACGCACACAATAAGCAAACACAACACACACTTACACACATAAAGTGCACATAGAAACACACCACTAACCTACTCTACACACTCCCACACACCACAAACACACACACAGACACACACATAAAACTCACACAAACTACACATACAAAAATACACACACCCACAAACACACACCGCACCACAAACACACGATACACCCACCATACACACAGCTCACAAACACACACTACAAACAAATACAGAGTGGAATAAAAATCAAAAAATAAAAAAGCGAAATGGCATATAAATTTGGACGCTACAATAAATGGACGGGCTTAAAAAGAATACTTCTCAAACGTTACGAAATGACTAAAAATGAAACTAAGTCTTTCACAAAACCGCACGGCGACGCTAACTAGGCATGGAAAAGTAAGGCGAACCAAAACTTTTTGAGATAATTCAGGCATCAGAATGTTCCTGCAAGCATGGAGACAAGACAACGGGTCATCTCCTATACGACTGTGAAATACTAGCCATAGAAAAGAAAAATTTACTGAGCTACAAATCGTGAGAATTTAACTGGCCAGAGCGGAAAAGTGAATTAGTGAACAATAAAATAAATAAATTTGAATATATTGCAAACTTTATGGAATTTGATAAACTGCAGAAAACGTAAATTATTGAAAAAATACCTAAACAAGAAAGGAAAAACAAATATAACAAAATAAAAATGAACAAATCGAACCTAAGGTGAAGTGTTACGCAATATATTGGAGCAAGTTGTGATAATATTAATATGTAAAAAACCGCACAAAAAACTTCACACACACACACATGACACACATACAAAAAACAAAAACACACATAAATAAAAAACACACAAATAACCCACACAAACACACGTACACACACACCACACAAATACACACAAACAAAACACACATATACACAACAAAAAACACACACACAATCCTAACACACACACACACACTACACAACCACACACACACACACAAAACACCACAAACACAAAAGACACATACATTCACACAAGCACAAATAAAAATATACTAAAGAAAACATACAAATTCAAGACACACAAAGAGACATTACACAACAAACAACATTCACAAACACAAAACACACAAAAAAACACACACACACAAATACACACATTAAAAACACACATCCAAATATACCACACTACACAAACACACAAAAAACACACAAACCACACAACAAAACATAAATACAACATAAACATACAACACATACACAACACAAACGCACACAGAGTCACACACCACACAAACACTCGCCTTCACACAACACACAGAAGCAAACTAACACACGCACAACACACATACAACAAAAACGCTCACAAACACACAACCACTTACACCCACCAAACACACACAAACACAAAAGAGACACGCTCACAAACGTCACACTTACACCAAACCATCTCACACACATACCAACACCAAACTCACACACCCACAGACACACACACACACATACACACACACCAAACACCACACACAAACAAAGGTGAATAAAAGTCACAAATACACGCACAAACATCACACACACACGTACCACACAAAAACACGCACACTCACAGAGCACACAATTTCACCAGAAACACAAAAAAACTCTACACACATACACAGATATCAGATACACAAGAACAAAAGCACACACACACACACACATAGAACACAGACATACAACAAACAAGCATACACACACCCCGAAACACCATAGAGCCAAACACCATACACATAAACATCACATACACAAAAAACACAAAGAAACCACACACAACACACACTCATACACTTAGCACACACACACACACACGACACACGCAGACACAACACACATACACACCAAACAATCCACACACAAAAACACACCACACCTAGTTATAAACACAAAAAAAAAATTTCAAAACACACACAAAGATGCACAAAAACACAACACAAAACTCTCAAAATACACACACACCACCTAAATACACACCGAAATGCACGCATGCAAAAAACACCACACATACAACAAATATACTCAAAACACATCAACACACACCAAACACACATGCACACACATACATAAAAACCACACAAACACACCACACACTACGCACAAGCACACAACAGACAAAAAACGAAACCACACAAAGACACCCACATAATATACTAACCCACAAAAACACTCACATCTACAAACAACCACAAACGACCACAAAAAACACACAAACACACCTCTCATGTACAATATACACACCACACACACAAACACACACAACATACACACTACCCAAACTCACACACAAAAATCACACACATACATACGACAACAAAAAATCACACACAAAACACGCGCGCACACACACACACACACACACACAACAAACACAAACAACATACACCATAGACACAAACTCACACACCACAAATTTACAAAAACCACGAAAAATATACACCCTCCACACATAGACACACATATTTCACACTCTTTCACACAAACACCCCAAACACTAAAGAAATGCACACCACAATAGGCACACATACAACACACATATTCACACACACACCACACAAATAAACTCAAACACACAAAAAAACAAACATATCACACACACAAACACACGCACAACAAACAAAAAAAGTAAAATCTCTCACACACACAACACAAATCATACACTCTCACAACAAATACATCACACACTCTCACACAACAACAAACAAAAACTACACACACAACCCAAACACACACAACACACACAAAAAAACACACCACTCACGCTCACACACACACATATCACAAACACACTAACCACATACACTCAAACACACACACCAACAACCACAAAACTCACACACACCACACACACACCAACCACCACAAAACTCACACACACCACACGCCTCAAAGTACACACACACACACACACACACCAAATATACACACAAAATCAAAGAATTCACAGACCACAAAACACTCAAAACACAAAAACCACAAACACTCACACACGAAACAACCACACTCTAAAGCCACAGAAACACAACTCAAACACCAAAAAACACACGTACAAAAAACAAACACATATACAAACCAAAGCACACAAAACCCACTCACACACACACATACAACAAACACACATGACACACACACATTACACGCACACACCACACACAAACATTTGCACCAACGAAAATACACAGACAATATACGAAAACACACAAACTACACACAAAAAACAAAAAACACACCCAATACACAAACAAACGCACACAACACACCACACAAAATCACAGTTCACACACACACACACAAATTAGACTCAAAAAACTATTTCACACATGCAGAACAAACCCACGTCACACATAACCACATACCGCAAAAAAACACTATTCAAAGATACATACACCACACACACTAAAAACACACACACAATTCACCACAAATAAAAAAACACCACTCTCACACACACACAAACACAATAAAGAATAAACAAAACACAAAAATCACACTCACTGCATACAAAAACACACCACACACTCACACACACACAATCACACAAGCACATAAATCACACACAAACCACAAACACGCACACACACAAACCTAACACACCCAAACACAAACACACCACATAACCACACAGTGTACAAACACACACTCCACACACGAGAGACCAAACGACTCACCCACAAACACAGATGAACCCACCACACACACACGAACACAACATACACACACAACAGGAATACAACTCACACACGCATAACATACACGATGAGGCTACCTACACAAACCACAAAAACTGACACAAAAAATAAAAACATATAATTCCCACAATCCAAACACCACACACATTTTCACACCACACACACACAACGTACAAACACTCCACACACAGACACCACACACACGCACACACAACACACACTCACACACACACAAATCACACACACACGCCCACATAACACATTACACAAGCACCACACACACACACAACACATACACACTACACACAACCACACAAGTACCAAACACACCCACATCAGTCTCACAAGCATACGACACAAAAATAACTAAAACAGATATAAAGCACACACTAAACACAAACACCTCACGCATACACACTACTAACACAAACTAGAGAAACACGCACCAAACACAAAAAACACCACACACACCGAGACAACACCCAACACAAACACACCACACTTACAACAAACACACACCACACACAAACACACACACAATTTAAAAACACACAAAAACACAACACATAATTTTACACGCACACAAACACAAATCACACAACACACAACACACACTTCATACACAATAACTACACAAACACACACACACAACACACACAAATTATAAACACACTAACACAAACACATACACAATATACACAAAAAAACACACACCACACAAACAACACACACCCAAAGAACACACACACACACACCACACAAAAACCCACACAAACCTACCATTCATACACACACACTCGAACTACCAACACATTAACACACAAATAGCACACCAAAAAATCCACACACTCATAATTCACATACACACACACAAACACTTACAAACACACGCAGACAAAAACCACAAAAAACACTACACACAACACACAATATAAAATAAACCACAGACACACCACTTACACACACAAACTACACAAGAACACAAACTAAACGAACCAATCTCAAACATACACACTCACACACCAAAGAAATGTGCTTCGTCTTAAACATTTGAACACACCGCACACAATCACTCACACACATATCCCACACATACACATACACAAGACTCACACACTACAGCTACACACACACCACAAAACACAAATAATATTACACACACAAACACAAACTAAAAAACACACAACTAACACACCAAACAAACAAACCCACAACACACACCCATACACACAACATACACACACACCACATAAACACCACACACACACACAAACACCTCACACACGCACACCATACACTATAGTAAAAAAATCACACACATTTAACAAACACAATTTCACAAACAACACACAACAGACACACACACACACAAAATTCACACTCACACACAAATACACACACCCCACACAAAACGTCCTCACAGAACCTACAAAAAGCAAAGACACACACAACAAACACACACAAACAAACACACACTCTACACAGACACACTAAATGCAAACAAACCACACACCTCAAACACAAACACAACGCTAAAAACAACACATATATTCACAAAAACACACACAAGACATACAATAAAAACAAACACGTAACACAAACGCAAAACACAACCACACATCACACACACTACAAACAAACACACACACCACAGACACAACGCACAAGTAACCACACAAAGACGTATTTCACACACACCACACACACACAAAACACAAAATACTCGCACTCGCTAAAACACCAATGACCACATACACACATTCCACACACACACACACAAAAGCATAACACACACATCACACACACACACGCACACACTCCACACACACATCAGATTATACATACGCACACATAAACAACATAAACAAACACAGCATACACGCCACAACGCACACACTCTCACACACACAACACACGCAAAATACACACACACCACAAAACAAAAAACACACAAAAACACCCCAACCATTCAACACACACAATGAAACAAACATACACACACAACACATACAAACGAAAACACTTTCCACACACACACACACACATCACACAAACACACAACACACCCACAGCACACACACCACACACTACACACACAAAAACAAAATGTAAAGGAAGCCCACACACCACAAATTAACACAAACCATCACCGCACATAAGCACACAAAACAAATACACACAAACCTCACACACACCAAACACACACTACACACGCCCACACTACACCCATTTACATTCCACGCACGAACACACACACACAGCGCACAAATACACACATACCAATCACACGCTCACACCATACACACAACCCACACACAAAACAAACTTCCACACAGAAACAAATAACACACGCACACACCACGCACACACATACACAACACAAACACACACACAAAAACGCACCATAAAACCAACACACCACATAAACACACTTAAACATACACACATCAAATACACACACCACAAGCACTCACACACACACACACACACACACAACACACAAACACAAACACACAGACAACAAACCCACACTACAAACACACGCACAAAAAACACACAAAAACACACACACCACACACAAACTAACGCACACCACATACACACTACACACAAACACTCACACGCACAAACACATTCCACACACTCACAAAAGGCATTATACACGCACTACACACACTCACACTAAACACACCCACAACACACACCACACACACACCACTCACTTACCCACCTTACACCCCACACACGATAAACACACCAAAATCGCACAACAGCACTCACACACACACACAAACACCACAAACACATACCACACTCACACACACCAAACACCACACCACAAACACACAAACACACACCCAACCCACACATCACACACACACACACACACACACTCACACACACAGAGCGAGAGATAAAGCGGAAAACATAATTGCTAATTGGCATATAAAATGAGACGCTACAATAAAAGTAAAGGCTACCAAGCAATATTTCCCCAACGTTACGAAAATTCTAAAAATGGAACTCAGTCTATCACCAAATATCACGGCGATGCTATCCGGTCTCGCATAACCTAAGGCGTAACTACACCGCTTCAAGATAATCCAGTCACCACAATGTTCCTACAAATATAGAGACCAGACAACGGCACATCTCCTACACGAATGTGAAAATCTTGTCCAAAAGAATGAAATCCTATAACCTAATGGAGAGGAGGACTGGCCAGTGCGGAAACGTGACTTAATAAACAAATGTCTAAAATAATTTACAGATTTTGCTAAACATATTGACTTCCAAACCTGCAAGTAAGACGTGAATTAGTGATTAAATATTTAAGACAAAAGTGAATCAAAACAACACACAAACACACACAACACAAATACGCAAACACCACACAAAACACACACAAAACCAAAAATACACACACTCCAAACAACCAACACACACAAACATACCCCACACACACCACACACACATTACACACACAAACACACACCACAAACTCACACACAATAAAACACAACCACACATACACATAAACACACCACAAGCCACGCACGCACGTTACACTCACATACCAAACATACACACAAACACAACACCCACCAAAAACACCACACCAACACACACTTACACACAAACCACACACACGTCACATTCACACCACGCACAATCACACCCACCACACATAAACACCACACCCAGAAACAATACACACACAACAAATCTCACACACACACACACACACCAAACGTACACACACACAACAGACAATACACACAAACACAAACACACCACACCCTCACTCAATACACACACACAAACACTACACATCTCACACATACACAACACACACACCACACTCACACACCACTCGTACACAAAGACGCCAGACTCCACACACACACACACACACACATTATACTCACACACCACACCACACCACACACACACAACACACACAAAACACAAACACACACCACACACTCACACACATATAAACTGCACACACAAAATACACCACACACCTACTCTACACACACACACACACCATACATCAAACACACATACAACTTACACACTATATATATATACACATAAACACACACACACACACCGAAACTCACACACCACACAAAAACACGCAAGGGGCACACACTACTCAAAAACACACAGCGAGGAAAGAATAAAAAAAGAAAATAATGATGAGGCATACAAAATTGGAAGCAAAACAAATGGACGGTCTACCAAAATTACTTCCCCAACGTCACGGAAAGCCTAAAAATGAATCTCAGTTTATCACCAAAATTCCCGGCGATGCTAACTAGAACGTTAATCTCAGGCGTCCCTAAACATGTTTAAGATAATTCAGGCACCAGAATATTCCTGCAAACAAGGAGACGAGACAACGGATCATCTCTTATACGACTTGAAATACTAAGCAAAAAAGGGAAAAAATTTTAGAAAAAAAATCGTGAGAAGTGGACTGGCCAGAGCGGAGACGTGATTTAGTGAACAAATAAATACATAACACTACAAACTTTGCTCTCTACCTAGAATTTGATAAACTGCAGAAAAACGTGAATTATTGAAAAATATCTAAAGATAGAATCTGAATCACGAAAGGAAATAAAAATATAACAACAAAAAGTGAAAAATCAAACCTAAGGTTCAGTATTGCGCAATGTATTAGAGCAAGCTGTGATAAGAATAACAAAATATATTTGTATCAAAAAAAGCACACAGACACCCCACACACAACAAAAAACACACAAACATACACACACACACACCACACACACATACCATACACACACCAAACACACACAAACCACACCTACACGCACATAAACACACACACACCACACCACACAAACACACACAAAACACACACAAACAACACATACACACACACAATACACACAAAAAAACAAAAATTAAACAACACAAAAACACAACCAGGACACACACACACACTACATACAGACACACACACACAAACAACTCACACTACAGTTACACACATACCATACACCAAAACACACACACAACACACTCACCAAAAAACACACACAACAAAAACGCACACACAGTCACACATAAACACACACACACCCCACACACTCGCGCTCACACAACACACATACGCAAAATAACCACACACAAACAAACAAATCATACACAAACACAACACATAAAATCACACACACAAATTACACACACCAAACACACACTAACACATCACAGACACGCACACACTCTACAAATACACCCTACACTCTCTCTCTCACACACACACACCGCACACACACACAAATAAACATCACACATACGCGCACACAAATCAC
>Ga0131853_10013038_pt1 | contig 15230 bp, 8 predicted proteins | sample TergutLab28metaG_FD_92764 | JGI IMG/M metagenome (GOLD analysis project Ga0131853, IMG submission 92764) | Labiotermes labralis P1 segment gut microbial communities from Petit-Saut dam, French Guiana - Lab288 P1 (version 2) (version 2) | ecosystem: Host-associated > Arthropoda: Insects >...
ACATGTGCTCGAAACATGTAGAGGCATGAAATAAACTTATTGTAAAACAACAATTTTGTGCATCAAGTTGGTTAATTACTGAGATAAATATACTGAGATGCACGGTCAGCAAAACGTCAAAAAAGAACAAATTTGTTACTTATTACCCCTACAAATAAGAAGTAAAAATAATATACACAAACATTTGAACGTAAGGCGTTGAATTATATTCTAAAAGAGGATTTGTTTTCTTTCAAGTTTATTTCTGTTTTCGCAGGCGCTTGTTACTGGGAGCTACTCTGAGCCATATTAACCCTTTAAAGACGAAGCGCAGACTAATTTAGTTAAATCCCAGTTCGTACCGCGCAGTAAACACTTTTCATCTCGGTTATAAAAATCAAGCAGTTTATGTTGTGTGGGGAAGACTTCGCTGTTTGTTCTGAGATAAATACAAAACAAATAAATAGAATGTGGGCAGAATATTAGTTTTTAAGTTTTAAAACTGTTGGTGTGCGTAACTAGTAAGCTTTAAAATGTTAATCCAGTCCACCTTCTCGTATGTCATTTTTAATAAACATTTTAATATTATTATTCCGTCTGTAGATAGGAATACTATCAATTATATATCCTGTGCTTTGTAAGATGGCCGTTATGAATAATATATGGAGATTTTTGAAGAATTCGCGACGTAAAATATGTCACAGTTGTACAACTAATGATCACAAATAAAGCAAAAATATCGGGCTATCTAAATAATGATATGTCAAGAAACAAATATTTACGGAGAGAACAGAAAGAAAGCTTGTATCTAAAGGAATTGGGCATGTTGACTTATTTCAAATAAACAGAATAATATATCATGGGAACAGACTGAAATTGCTTCTAGATACAAGCAAACAAAGTTAATAAATTCAGGAATATGTTAAGAAAAAATGAGAATAAATTCAGTAATTGGACAGATCTTGGCCAAAATATATAAAGTGAATGTAACGTTAAGAACGGATGATTGATTCACACAGCAGTCATCTGACAGGGCTGTCATGGGAAGGGATTGTTAGAATATCAGTTTTCATGTTTCATGCATGGAAGAGTATCACTTTAGGACGGCATAAATTCTGATTATAACAAGACAAGCATTTTACGTATCGAGTAACATTGTAGTGCTGTCGCGTAACCATTCTTACAACGGAAATACAAAATAGGTTCTGTATTTTATTACCTCATAAAAGACAAGTTTTCGGGACGAAAATAATGTTTAATTGTATCTACAATTTTGTCTGAAACATTTCTCATTCCAAGAAGAATTCAGCGATATATATACATATATTTATGTAAATTATCCATTATTCTTGGCAGACTTCAATGAATTTTGACTTTCTGAACGTATTTTCGAAATATCCTGAAATGCTATACTCCATGAAAATTATTCCAGTAGTTGCTGATTTGTTCCATGCGGACCGACAGACATGACGAAAATAATTTTCGCTTTTCGCAATTTTTCGTAGGCGCCTAAAATGTTTTCGTTACAATTATCACGTTATATACAAATAAAAATTTATTTAGAGAATAAAGTGTCTAAAAGAGGGCTCTTGTATGTGTAGCTGCCTATATTCTGGAATTTAAGTAAATAAATTTAAGGAAATTTATTGTGAAATAGATACATATTGTTAAATAGATACATATTTTGAAATAGATACATATTGTGAAATAGATACATATTGTGAAATAGGTACATATTTTGAAATAGATACATATTGTGAAATAGATACATATTTTGAAATAGATACATATTTTGAAATAGATACATATTGTGAAATGGATACATATTTTCAAAACAACATTAGACACTCAGTCTAACAAATCTGTTTAATAGAAAAGTATAACTTAGTCTAACACAAATTATTTATATAATACAGATATATTAGACTAAATTACACTTTTCTATTAGTCATTGAAAAATGTACAACGGGGATTTCTCACCTAAAAAAACTAAGAAAACTGTTTGAATGAAGTCATCCCTTTGTGTATCTATATATTTACTTTATTACTGTATATTGCCTTCAACACAACTATAATAGAATATAATATTAATGCAACATGTTTCGACATACATCACGAAGATGACCATTGTAAGTCGAAACATGTTGCATTAATATTATATTCTATTATAGTTGTGATGACGGCAATATATAATAATAAAGTGAATAACAAAATTGTATTTATTATTTAAAAGCTGCATGTTTCGGTTTAGAGATCGAGCATCATTAGACTAGACATACAGTCATTAGAAAGCATGTAAAAATGCTAAGTACAATTTATGTACCATCGAAAGAGGAAAAAAATACTTACGCAATATATATATTAGTGAGGCAAGGTAATGAAACTTAAAACACACAGTAATTGTCATTATATCTACAATTTTCCTTGTAATATTAGATAATTAGAATTAAAATAAGTCTTCACAAATCTTCACAATACCATTTCTGCACTATAATTTTTTTTGTTACTTGTACTGCAAAGAAAAGGTAAGGGAAACGAGTAGTGAGGAACTTCTTATGCATACACACTTGCAAAATTTGTACCGTGACGTCATTTGTCTGCCTAAGGGTACTTTAACTACCTTTCCCTGCGTGAAAATCTTTTTGTCACGAATATGAAAAGGGCGATACACAAAAAAGTTTGTCACAATTTATGTACTTGCCTCTCAGCGAGACACTCCTACCATTCAGTGAACAGTCTGAATATTTCTGCACAATATGGATTCTGCCTTACAAATTGTTTTCACCATCGTAGTGTACAGCAGGAACAATGTCATCAGAAATTACACACATCGGTGCCACGAAGAAACTCTTCGCACGTTACGTCAACACCCTACAGCACCAAATACCACGCAACTTCTTGATGTTGTTATTGACTCTACTTGCGCTGATGGTGGTGCCATCCCTTGTAGTAGTCACAAACTTTCACCAACTAAGTGTCTATGAGCATGAATCCAATTAGTATGTGGAGTTTATACCGTTAATGACTTTAAATGAGGTGTCTCACCTGCAACTTCATGGCAATTTTCTTCGCGGTCCTTACCCAGTACCATCTTCGCCATGCTTATGTGTTATTATAATATGCACATAGACTACCCAGCTTTAACTTTGAATTCCTAAGAAACTGAAACCATTATGGTAGTTAGAAACGTGATATTCCTGATCTTTTATTGAAATGTATAATGCACATAACCCCCAATTTAGAATATAATGCACGGGTAGATCTTTCCATTAATGGGTTTTTCAAAATGCGAATATCATACTGTCCCTACGTCATATACGAAGGAATGTGTGGAACTGAAAGTGTAACTTAATTCACTCTTAAGTTCTGTACCCAATGCCGATTAGTAATAAACTTCACGCCCCAGCCGCCTTCACCCCCCAAGGAAAGCTTCCTTTGTGCCAATTGAATAGTTGGCTGCGTGGGCCCTAGAAGGTTGTTAGAAATAAATTTTCTATTTTTTGTACTTAGTGTTTTTATCAAATTCCCACGGTAATTTCTTTCACCAAAACGATTTAATATTTTACATTTTACAGAGATGATTTGCCTTTTCATGACGTATAAATGACAAAACCAAGCCTACTATTCATTTGAAAATATATCTACATACACTAGAAATTTCGGGATAAAATTTCGAAATTATTTTAATATGTGTTCAGTAACCTAAAAATAAATGAATATATTTGTACGTTTTGTAATTATTTTTCATATTTTAAGATCAGTATACACTTCATTTTTTGATTTCCAATATATTCATCTAAGAGAAACCAGTGTCATTTCTGTCAGACAGCTGATTTTTTTCTCGATGATCATGGTCACTTCTACTGACCGAATTAAGTTTGACGTAATGAATTGAAGAAAGCCATTAAACGAATCCGTGTAGAATGCAAAAATCAAAGTCAATGAATTATGAAATGAATTCTAATTATTTTGGATATTGCAACTTGATGTTTGTTACAAGACAAAAATTACAAGGAAAATGAAAGCTAGGTGAAATAAAATTACAAAAAAAAAAATAATAATAATAAAATAAAACGTTATATCTATGGATAATCATATTTAATGTCAAAAAATTTTTAAACCTCACACAGTATTTGATATTTTTAAACCACGTTCCTTTCTTGAATAAAGAGAATTTACGTGTGAGATCAACATATTTTACACATTCTGAGTTAGAGTTTGGAACTAAATGACTTATAATAAAAGAAATTGGTATGAACATCACGGATTTATGGGATACCCAAATCACACTTTATAATTTCCTTTGACCAATAATAAAAACAAGGCGGCTGTATAAACTAGTAAATTGGAAACAAAAGCATAGCCACTTAATATAGAGTCCTGAAATGGTATATGTTATAGATTTTCTGAAACTCATGTACTTTTCGTAGAGTTATATATCCAGAAAGTAAGAGAATAACGTGGATGTTACGGTCTATATTTGTTCCTGCGTGCTGATGGCGGTAATCTTTGGAACCATTTGTGCTAGTCTTGTGAAATTTTAAGTAAATGAAAAATATAATTGTACTAAAGTTTCGAATGGAATATTCCTTTTTGTTAATACAGTTTTTCGCACACAACTTTGAGAATTTTTGAAGTTGTGAGTGGAAAATATGACGTAACATTCTGGGCCTGTATATGGCACAGCATGCCTGCACCAGAATATGGCGCAGCAGGCCTGCACCAGAATATGGCACAGCAAGCCTGCAGCAGTATATGGCACAGAAGACCTGCACTAGAATATGGCACAGCAGGCCTGCGCCAGAATATGGCACAGCAGGCCTGCTCCAATATATGACAGAGCAGGCCTTCACCAGTATATGACAGCAGGCCTGCACCAATATATCACAAGATGCCTGCACCAATATAAGACACAGCACGCCTGCACCAGTACACGGTACAACAGGCCTGCACCAGTATATGACACAAGATGCCTGCACCAATATAAGACACAGCACGCCTGCACCAGTACATGGTACAGCAGGCCTGCACCAGTATATGACACAAGATGCCTGCACCAATATAAGACACAGCACGCCTGCACCAGTACATGGTACAGCAGGCCTGCACCAGTATAAGACACAGCACGCCAGCACCAGTACATGAGACAGCAGGCCTGTACCAGTGTATGACACAAGAGGCCTGCACCAATATAAGACACAGCAGGCCTGCACCAGTATATGACACAGCAGGCCTGCGCCACTGTAGGTCTGCAGGCCTGCACCCGTATATGACACAACAAGCCTGCACCGTATAAGAAAAAACACACCTGCACCAGTACATGACACAGCAGGCCTACACCAGTATATAATGCAACAAACCTACAGCAGTGTATGACAAAGTAGGCCTGCACCGGTCTATGACACAGCAGGCCTGCACCAGTATATGATAGGAAGCCTGCACCAGTGAATGACACAACAGTCCTGCACCAACATAATACACAGCACGCCTGAACCAGTATATGACAGGAGGCCTGCACCAGTGTACGACACAACAGGCCTGCACCAATATAATACACAGCACGCCTGATACAACAGCACGTAAGTGTGCTCTGTAAGAATGCAGAGGTATAGCAGATGGTTAGGTGCAGATACTACTGTACTGTACGGAGTGAAAAAGTAAAACGTTTTCACAGTGTATAAAGTTAAGTGCAAGAATGTCACCAATGAATCAGTTAGTGAACAATCATAGCTACACTTACAGTGCAGCGACTGAATGATAGTGGATCGTGTACAGAAACTAATCGCTTCAACAGTTGCATAACCTACGCAATCGACTGATTTATACTTAATACATACGAGGCGCAGTGGTCAAATATTCCAATTGCAACGATAATTTCACACGTTCTTCACTTGGTTACCGATACATAGATAGAATACTATTGTTTTAGCAACCAGATTGAGGCCCACAAGAACATAGCGTTTTGAAGATCTTTATCTACTTGTTTACTGCTTAATTTTAATTGTTTTAATTGTAAATAGGAATGTCTTTATATATTATCTCATATTCCACTGTAAACGAAATGGGATCCCATTGAGTACTCTCTTTATGTATCTTAAACAAAATGTTCTTTATTGGCTTGATGACGACCGTGTACGGTCGAAACATGTAGCCATAGTGTAACCTATCGCATACATTACATTACCATATTGATGTTGTTGTGTACTGCCGGTATATAATACATTATACGAAAGAACATCAATGTTCCTGCTTGTTGCAGACACAGCGGAGGGGCCAGTTCTGTCTCAGTGTGGATGAGTGCGCTGTTGGGTGGCCTATCCATGCTGGCCAAGGAGACTGGCGTCACAGTTATGTTGGTAAACCTGGCGTATGACCTCTACAGATCGTGGCACTTTATCAAAAGGCGAGTAAAGCCACTCTTTATACGCTGGTTTCCTTCAAAATACATTTTGACACTTGGCGTTGTTCTTAATTTAGCAAGTGGCGGTATCCCGCTATAATTTGATAAACATTATTGTAGTAGTAATCGTGTAAAGGAAAACCAACGTGATTCACAACTTATTCTTAATATGTTTCGTCAACCTCTACTTATTTCGGGCGTATCTAGGTCTTATCATCAGGAGGTACAACCGTATGCATATGACATTTGGTACCTATTATTCTTTTTAGATGACTGTCTGTTGTCCTGCATGGATCGGAATTCCAATCCATCCAGAACAACAGACAGTCATCTAAAAAGAATAATAAGTACCAAGTGTTGTATACATACGGCTGTATCGCTTAATGGTGGGCCTAGATAGTCCGAAACATGTAAAGTTTGAAGCAATGTACTAAGAATATGTTGTGCATCAATTTGGGTTTCCTTTGCACGATTATATCGAGATGCACCGTCAAAAAATATGAAATTATTATACTAGTAGTAGTAGTAGTAGTAGAAGTAATAGTAGCAGTAGTAAAAGTAGTAGTAGAAGTAGAAGTAGTAGTAGTAATGATATTATTATTAGTAGTAGTAATGATATTAGTAGTAGTAGTAATGATAGTAGTAGTAGTAGCAGTAGTAGTAGTAGTAGTAGTAGTAATATCAAACTGCCGTAACTCCCTGCACATTCCGAAATGGACCGAAGTTCCTGGCAGTGTCTGTTACTCGAAAAAACTATACGAAGGAAAACACAGATGTCAGCCGACTCTTCTATAATCACTCTGTTGGTGCATATGGCATAACCCGGAACAGTCCTCCCTTTGTTCTTCGTAGCTTCACTAAAGTGATCAGTGACATTTTTCTCCTTCCTTCCTTTTCCCACGGCTTTTATTAGTCATCTGTTTTCTTCTGTACCAAGTTCAGAGCTATATTACCCAACAAGCAAGAATTTCAATTACACCACCTTACGAACCAAGCTGAGCGCAGCTAGCCTACTTAATATTTTATCTTGGTTCTTCCCAGCAAAAGGGACTCAACAGCCAGTGCTTTATAACTGAAGCCATTTCCAGTTGACGTACTTGAAAAGGATTTTGTAACTAAGGAATACTTACCCTCAAATTACTGGTAATTCCCTTCAATATTAGGTAACAGAGAGTTTTAGGCCCAAGTATACATTTGTATACAGATGTGTGAGGTAATGAATGAAAATTGTTATTTGTGGTATGACAGGTTTGTTAAACTGCGCTCTGTTAGTTCACATTTAGTAAACAGTAACAATTATAAACTTCATGAAATCTTTGTATGAATTTCAGAAAGCAGGAATTTACGTAAGAATTTTACTACATATGCCATGCCCTTTGTTTAAAAAAAATTGATGGTTATGTTTTATTAATTCCTGAAAAGATTCTGATTAAGTATTTTGTATAATGTATAATGTATAATGTATAATATAATATATAATATAGTCCTGTTGACCTAGTGATTCGAAAGAAGTATATGGCTGCTGGACCTCTTCTAGACTTGAGATGGTAAGCGCTCTTACCACCCCATGCGAGATAAGTTACTCAGTTCAGAAGAGAAATTCATAAAAGGCGTTGGATTGAAGATATATATATATATATATATATATATATAAAGGGGTCTCCCGGAATACCTAGGAGTAGATGGGAGGAAAATATTAAAGTATAATTAGTTACTTCTTCAATCTTCGTAGTTGCACCGTGCATATTGATAATATTAGTTCTTTATTTTCCAACTAATGCACACAAATTATTAAAAAATTGTTAAACAGTTAAAATCATTTAAAATTATAATAGTTGCTCCAACATGTTTCGGTTTACATAAACCATCATCAGGGAGCTCTCAGACTGTGCTTCGCTAAAGTTACAATGTTGGTATCGGTTACATATATCGTTATTGGCTGCATGTTCGTTCGAACAAATATGCAGCCACAATACCGATAACTTCACACGACGATGTGTACCCGCAGTCAACATTGTAACTTTGGCGAAGCACAGGCTGTAGCTCCCTGATGATGGTTTGTGTAAACCGAAACATGTTGGAGCAACTATTATAATTTGAAATTATTTTAACAATTTAACAATTTTATAACAATTTGTGTGCATTAGTTGGACAATAAAGAGTTAATATAATTAGCTACGTTGAGTTAGATTTGTTAGCCTTATAGTATTATACATTAAAAATATTTGTCACTTATATATCAGATCGTATATAGGAAGTACATATGGAAAATAATTGGGTGGAAAATTATTCTTCCGTAATGAGTGGAAAAGGATGTGGGGAGGGCTGCCCTATTCTGATTAAAGCACTTGTAATTTATATTGACCAACTTAAAACGCAATATGAAGCCAATTAGTAACAGTCTGTATTCCAGTTGCATTTCAAAACATGTAAATACCGAACTTAAGTTAATATAATTGTCATTCCATCATACTCATTACGGATGCAATAATTTGAAAATTTGTTGCAACAAAGATTGGATTTTAATGATAAGATTCGAGGTTTATCGGGTTATGAAGGTTTATATTATTGTGGTTTATGACACCGTGTGGTCTAGTAGAAGTTTAGAGATTTTTCATAGTAATATACTGCCTCCAAACATGGACGGAGACAATATATTTAATTTCTTCGAAATCTTGTTACTTTAATACCACATTTCAACACGCTGACTCAAATAAGAAAGCAAAACTGTGGTGTCTGAAGGGCACATTTAGTTTCAATCTTTTATTACACTGTTACATGAAGATGCCTGGCAAAAGACTGCACATTCTTACCACCTCGTCTATCGTTCGGCCATAAAACATAGGACTTCATTTACTCCTTCTTTGTACTCTCAAGTGTGTTGCACGTAATTTAGGTGTAATCTTCGTACGCAAGTTGGGAGACTATTTGTCCTGTGCTCGCTATATTTTATAGTGTGAACCCTAATTGTGCTTTCACTTTCTTTTGTATATACAGAAGCCTTATAGAGGTCAGGTGGAATGAAGAGACGCTACATTTCTGCAGAAGGGCGGCGAAAGTGCTGATGTCGGTATGTATAACAGATCTTAAATATATGAGTCTAACGTAAGTTGTGAGGTTTGTAACAGAGCCAAATTCTGAATGTGTGAGACCAGTGAAAGGCGGTTGCTAGTAAATGTCCCACATCCCAAATATGGCAATCTAGGTACACTTCTACTGTCGGTAAGTACGCCAAATCCGATAAATACACAAATGCTACAGTCGAATTCAAGAAATGTTTATTTCTATGAGCAGTTTTAATTATGTCTTTTGCGTACTGAACACGCTCGTGTCTTTGATCATCAGACAATGCATGCGGCACAAACCGAGAAGCGACCTTTCTCTTGCCCGAGTCTTCCACTAAGATTTGACGAATCGTCTTCCTGTTAACACCAAACTCATCAGCCATCATTCTCACAGTCACACAACGTTCTTCTTGTATTCGTTTTCTCACTTTCGCAACGAGTCTCTGGTTACGAACAGAAAATGGACGCCCAGGCCTGGCTTCATCTTCAATCGTTTCCACACCATTTTTGAATCGTGCATACCACCTGAATATCTGTGCACGAGATAAACAATTATCCCCGTACATTTGTCTCATCAATTCCAGTCTCTACTGCAGTTTTTCCCGGGTTTAAAACAGAATTTAATGTTCGCTGTCTGCTCCATGCCGCTACTGTGACCACGTCCTCTCACTACCTGCACAACATGGCGCCGTTTTTCCCGTCATGCTCAGCGTGGGGCGTTGCGGTGTTGTCAGATTACAGATGAAGGTTGGTCACATGGATGGCATGCATTGCTTCATAGATAGCACTTCTATCTTGGTCAAATAAAATTAGTCTCATTATATAATTGTCGACTGTGTGTGTGTATATACCCACGTATGAGGGCAACACGAGTTGTGATATCTGTCAACACACCTTATCCTCCCAAACGTTCTGTCTGTCTCTTTCTCTCTCTCTGTCCATATATATATATATATATATATATATATATATATATATATATATATATAATAAAACCAACTAGATGCACTAAATTCTCCAACTTATTTTGGAATAAAACTCAACGTGTTTCGGACGGTTCCTCTCTCTATCATCAGGACTTTTCACTGTATACACAGCAGTGGCATATGTCATACAGGTTTGTTGACAGCTTGCGAGCAGGATCAGGACGGAATTGCAGTTCCGTCCTGATCCTGCTCGCAAGCTGTCAGCAAACCTGTATGACATGTACCATTGCTGTGTGTACAGTGAAAAACTCCCGATAATGGACAGAAGAAATTTCCGAAAATGTAGACTTTTATTCCAAAATATGTTTGAGAATTTAGTGCATCTAGTTGGTTTTATTATAAGAATTTATCACGAAGCACGTTCACCTGAACGTCTAATTCTTTATACATATATATATACGAATGTGATACGTGGTCGGCCACTTTCCGGATTCGTCTTAATTGAACTGTTTATGAATAACGACGCGGCTCATATATTAAGAATTCTGTTCCCCACATATTGGACTGTATATTTCCTCGATAAACATTTTGCTGTTTACATCATCCTATTCTGATTTATGACGCTTGCCACATGGTATATTCTGCATTCATATTTAGATTCAGAACGTATCAGACAAACTCGAGAAAGAAGCTCCAAATTTCCAGGAATTCGGCCTTTCGCCGACATTTCTTTTGGCCTTCGATCTTCTGCAATAGTAACCAATGTTTATTGATATTTAGTCCAAGAAGAATTCTGCTTGTTTTGCTTGACACTTTAGAATCGGAAGGGTCTGTTTTCCCGAAACCTCCGTTAACAACTCCCAACCTACTCTGCTTAACATCCTCCTAGGGCGCAAGTATCAGTTATCAGTGTTGGGCCAGCCGGTGATCTTTCCACCTGGCCCTCTGTGTGGCTTTAACTTCCACAGAACACTGGCTGCAGTCGCTCTATGCGTTACGAAAAGGTCAGAAATGGTTTAGTGACTTGAACTCGAAATAAGCAAAGAAACACGGTTTCCTCTTCATCCAACCTAATCGTTTTTCTTTTATGATTTTATATGAATAAAAAAATCTTAGTATAATTCCTGAATGAAATAAGTTTCATCGGCAGTTTTCAGGCTTCCAGTATTTCAGAAGGGCCGGAGTAACAGACGTGGACAAGGGATATGCGAATTTTCAGAATTTTTTCTCCAATACGCCAGTAGGAAACAATTTTTTTTCTAGTAACTCAATTATTATATCAACGAATGCACTTATATAAAATTTGTACATTAAAACACTAAAACTGCTCCGACATGTTTCGGTCCTAAGACTATCAACAGGGAGCTGTATTTCTTTGCCTTGCTAAAGTCACATTAAAAGCCACATTAAAACCAGTCCAAAATTAACTTCGTTTTATTAGTAGGGTATTGTTGCAGAATGCCAAGGCATGCTGTCACAATACCCTACTAATACAACGAAGTTAATTTATGACTGGTTTTAATGTGGCTTTTAATGTGACTTTAGCAAGGCAAAGAAATACAGCTCCCTGTTGGTAGTCTTAGGACCGAAACATGTCGGAGCAGTTTTAGTTTTTTAATGTATAAATTTTATGTAAGTGCATTAGTTGGTATAATAATTGATTGACTCGACAACATGCACGGTGTAACAATGAAAAAAAATTCCAGTCGTGTTCACATATGGATCCTTTTCAAAACACTCTTTTTACCAGACAATTTCACATTTTGTTGAAACATAAAGACTGGAGACATTTCTGGTCGTAAAACACCACAAATTACATATTCTGACAATCAAAGGCAAGGTACTTTCAACCCTTGAATTAGGGACCAATAAAACTTTCAGCTTCAACTGTACTGGGCGCAATTTTTACCCATCTTTTTAAATTATTTTCTCAAAGCAATATTTAAAGTTAGAATGAGGCGCTTAGAATTTTTGAGGAAAAGGAAATGTAGTTTAGAACTAAAATGTGAAGGAAACTTGTCTGTATTATGATTGTTCCTTGGGAATGTTGCATATTATTTGCATTTTCTTGACAGAATGGTCCTTGCATACCCTCTATCAGAACTCGCAAAATTGCTAGTGTGTTCTTTTGCCTAGGCTGTTGAACGAATAGAACTAACTTGGGTACAAAATGGTCCCGTTGAATTTGGAAAAAATATACCTTATATAAGAAGTATATTCGCTGAAGAATGATAATTTTGTGGTAAGGGGACTTCGAAGATCAAAAAGGAAATTTGGTAATAATTCTACCCTCTACTACCTAGAACTGGTGAGGAAAATACAAAGTTTGTTTATATTCTGTACCAGTCAGTAATTCAAGGGTTAATATCGTGAGTTATTGTTAAACCGACAATTTCCGAGATGTAAATATTGCTCAGTACATTCAAAATGCAAGAAACAAATTATTTATTGTCCCCATCTTTCACAATATTAGCGTTACGTTGTGTAGTGAGGTTTGTGCCTGGTACGAAGATTGTTTTAGTCACGTGAGTCGACATGCTCTGAGGTTTGCCGCATCACCCCTACTCACCCTAACTGCAGCATTGTCTATAAGCCACGACAGTGAGCCCTAAACCCAGCTTACTGGGTATGGAATATCATACATTCAATTATGTAGGTCATATGGCTGTATAAACCACTGCAAGACTCTTGGTCAAGTCTCGGTTTTATCACATCCATCCTGGCATTGATCGAGACATCAGTTACTTCAAGATTGTGCTGTTTAATGCTGAAGCCTAAAATTTAAATCGTCTAATCGACTAAGTCGCTTTCATACAGCATCATGCCCATAGGACTGTGTGTATGATTAATACATTTATTTCATTTAAAAATTTCAATTATCAATATGGGTCTACTGTTAGGTGAAATTCCATCACATTTTCTTAAATACTACTACTACTACTGCTACTACTAATAATAATAATAGTAACCCAATTCAATTTCTCATTTATTAACTTGATAATTTAACAGCACAGTACCAATTATAATACAAACATAAAATATGCAAATTTAGCAGAAACCTATGTACGAAACACAAATACAGGTTAGATTTACTGGAGGATCTGAAGTTAGACGGTTTAATTCAAAGAGTATGGCAAGGAAACAGTGTCATGGATGGCAATAATTTTATTATTAATAATAATAACATAGATACAAAATTAATAACATATAAAAATAATTTAACGGCAGCCCATCATGGCTTACTTTTTTAATCGGAAGGCCTGCTACACCTATCGAACATTACACAAAAATATATTTCTTATTTGAGTGAAAAACAGTAACCCCAAAACAGTAATACAAGAAATTCTGTAAACATTATTTAGAAGGTACATCAATGCCTGTACACGCTTGGACAGGCTCTTAAGGGTCCAGGAAGTTGAGAATCTCTGATTTCAAGACAAACAGCACATGAAGGTTTAAGGTAGTCAGCCCTACGCATCGGCCGCCTTTACCCCTTCCCCCAGGAAATATTTCTGGCACTCGATTCTCTTAGGTCCTGGGTCGACCCCAGGTCCATAATGCGGCAAAAAAGATTACGTCAATAAAAAAACCAATGACACCTTCGGGAATCGAAACCGCGACCTTCTGTGTTGTGACGAAGTACGCCACCGCGTACCTTGTGTACCTGTATACATTTCCCTAAAATCTCTGCCAGATGTGCCAATGTGCCAGATCCAGTTATTAGTTATTTTGATGTCTTCAGAAGGCAAATTATCACACATTTAGCGAGATTAGGTGTTATTTTAGGTCTATAACTTCAGGTATCCTTGCGCATTATGTGTTCGTTGTTTGTTATTTTGTATCCTGTTTATTGTTATTTGTTTTTGTGTTTGTTTTTCATTTCTCTTAGTGGTCGCTTGGCTCTTGATACACCGTGTTAAATAATAATAAGTACTGAATCGAAACTGGGTCATTTACCTCAGGCACAAATACCCTCTCGTATTGTGAAAAAACCCTTCCACATTTTAGAGGTCCCGCTTTCAGATCTCGCATCAGCCACCTGCTAAACTGACTCATCGTCTTGCCAGCTTTTATCATTCCTGGGACAACACAGCAGGAGTGATGCCCGTCTCCATTAACATTTTTTCAATTTGTTATTCACTAAATTTCACATCATTTGACTCTATATTAGCTAATCTGATTTACTGAAAGCCTCGTTACGTAAATCCAGATTTAAAGCAAGTTCAGGCACGTACCTGTTTTTAGTTGGAACACTTAGCGCGAACCGGAGATATGGACAGCGGAGCGGAGATCTGTTGTGAAATGGCGATTTACAGAGGAAGACAATAATTGGAGAATCCTGCTCTAGGGGCACTTTAATCTCGACTATTCTGGAATTGATCCTATGCTACCCTCTTTGAGTGTCACGTCTAATAGCTTAAATTGTGGAACGAGCTGAGGTAAAGGTAAGAGAAGAAAACAGAGTCGGTTCCTGCAGTTTGTGTTAAATGTTTTTCTTCTGTAAGAGACGTGTATGCATTCCGCTTGTTTAAACTTGTTAGCAGAGTAGTTATAGGGTGTAAAATGAACTTGAAAGTACCGAATTACACTTTGGGCATACAGAATGAAGGTAATGCTTTCTGGGCTTAAGTAAATTAGCTTTCGCCAGCTATTCCAATGTTGTAACATTATTTTCACACGATTTCCTCCTATTTCGGAGTCTGAACAGCTCATATATGTTTTAGGCACGGAAAAGAGACGTCAGTTACAGCTAAAGTTTTTTTCCAATATTTATAGTCGAATTCTATGGTGCGTGTGTTTGTATGAACAAACAAATGCACGATTGATTGACAAAAAAGATCTATGTCACACTTACTTACT
>Ga0131853_10013039_pt1 | contig 15230 bp, 9 predicted proteins | sample TergutLab28metaG_FD_92764 | JGI IMG/M metagenome (GOLD analysis project Ga0131853, IMG submission 92764) | Labiotermes labralis P1 segment gut microbial communities from Petit-Saut dam, French Guiana - Lab288 P1 (version 2) (version 2) | ecosystem: Host-associated > Arthropoda: Insects >...
CAATCTAATGGACGAATGGAGGCACCACTCCAGTTATGTCCTTGAAGACAGAGTAAGGAATACTGCTAGTGGTTGGGTTGGCACCTATTATTACATCGGTTTCCGCTCGACAAACCAATACGGTCGCCCAGCCTCGTCTTACCTACGCCGACATGGCGGTTCGCAGCGCGCCTATTTTTTCCTGACACCGAATGGCAACAAGAGATATGAGGGCTCGATGGGCACTACGATGCTTAATTATTATAACGAAGAAGTAGTACCTCGTGGAGAATATAAAGAGTATAAAAGAGACCCACAAGCCGTTCTTAACGGAGAAGTACCAGACCCCGACGGCGATTACGCAAGATGGATTAACGACCTGATGTCACGTCGCGCTCCCATAGGTGGCGAGGTGCATGAGCATTTGCATTATTATAACTCAGCGGCAAATTGGGCATTTTTCACCGGCCACACCTACTACGGCCCCATGCGCTTCACCAACACGCGTGCGGTGTCGGCGCTGTATAACATGTTTTACTTTAACTGGATTATTGGGTTTGGTGGTCTTGCGATTGCGCTTGGGGTTTACAATTCGTTTTTGTTTGGCATGATTCAGCGGATTGCGGAGTTGGGTGTGTTGTATATGTTCAGTCCCGTTACGTTGGCGTTCTTTCCGTTTGATGATGGGTCGATGTTTAACAGTGCTTTTGTCAAGCCGTTTTACAAGAAGGTGATTTCGGTTTATGCGCCGGTGTTGTCGCTGAATTTGTTCTTTGTAATCTTGGGAGCATTTGATGTGATAGTGTGGCCTGGTGGCTATATGATGAGAACGTTGACGAGGGCGATTGTGTCGATTGCGTTGCTTTCGATGTTGCCTAAGGTGCGGACGACGATACAGACGATGCTTGGGGCGGATCCGATGGAAGAGAAGAAGATGTTCGGCAAGGGCGGGGTTATGCAGGAGGCACGGCAGAAGGCTTGGAATGCGATAAAACGACCAGGCGAGATGATGCAAACCCTCAAAAATGTCGCTCGGCAACAAATGACAAGGCATCAGGATAGGGTGCAGGCAAGGCAGGCAAAGCGGGATGATGCGGTGGCGAATGCTCTTCAAGCCAAAAAAGATGGCGTCGGAAAGTACGCCAATATGTCAGAAGAGCAAATTAAAAAGAAAATGGGCGGGCGGGGTCTTAAAAGTTTTGCGAATCGCCAGGCGTTGAAGGCCAACTTAAAACGAGATGCACTTGGCAAGGCGGCCACGGATAGAACAGGCAAAGACCAGACTGGCCGTGTTAAAGGCTTTTTGAGCAGGCAAAATCAAAAGCGGCATGACAGGAGAGGCAACAAAGACAATGAAATGGATAAAGCGATTAATGCTGGCGAAAAAGGGAATTTTGACAGAATAAATGGAAGTAAAGCACTTCGCGAACAATTCTGGGCAGCTCATGGGAAGGCGATGGGGATTACTGACCCCGAAAAATTGGAAAAGCATATTAAAGACAATATGGGCAAGCGTATTGGTGAGAAAGAATTCATGGCAGCACGAGGCTATGGCATTCGCGATGCAAATGATAAAAAAATAAAGGATACAAAACAAGGTCTTAAAACCCGTTTGGAGGCTGAGACGGATAAGTGGAGGGATAGGGTTGCGCCAGAAAATCAAGATGCTATATTAAAGGCTAATGGATTAACCTCGAATTTAGATAAAGATGGTATTAGTGGTGTCGCAGAACGGAGGCGTGTGTTTGATGCACTTGGCATAGATGCAAAAATGGAAGGTGGTAAACTTCGAAAGCTTACTGATGATGAGAAAGCGAAGTATGCCGAATTAAAGGCTGACGACTGGCTTAAATCCAAAGATGGACAGGCTTGGGCGGACAAAACCAAACCCACCCCCGCCGACATCAAAAAACTCGACAAAATCGGCCGCCAAAACCGTGCCGACGCACGAAGGTTCAGTTCACTTTACAATTCCGGTGAGTTCCAAAGACTTGCAAAAAGCGGTGCCTTGAACAAAAAAGACCACGCGGATTTCTTTGATGGCGATAAACTTAAAGAAAAAGATGAACTTGAAAAAGCGTTCCATAACTCGCTGAACAAAAAAGAAACCGAAGACGCGGCAAGAAAAACGTTTGGTGCACATAAGGTAAGCAGCAGTCGTGTTGTGACTGGATTGCGAAAGGGTTTGAGAGGTCTTGGAACCGCTGCGCACTGTGCGGTGAGTCCGTGGAAGATGGTGGATACCTTCCAAGGCGGTGTCACTAGTCTTATTGGCAAAAATCTGCCGTTCCTGAGTACCGCGGCGATGGCGTTGTTCGACCCGGACAACGGGCTTGTGTCGCAAACCGGGCTTGGTAAATTTATGGATGGGTTTTCTTATTATCAATCTTTTAAGAGTTTTGAAAAATGGGAAACTGCCCAGGCGGAGAGGGCAAAGTATCATGGGTTTGCGAAGGGGCGTACTACTCGTTTCCTTAATTCTGCTTCAGCTGGTGTAGCTGAAACGGCTAAACTTAATGAACAATTGGCAATGGCAAAAGCAGATGGAGCTCTTGAAACAACTGAGGCGGGTACCAAGAAAAATGTATTGGTAAAGGAAAAAGCGGGTGAAGAGTCTTCGATAGAGTTTACAAAAGATCTTATTGGTGCATTGAAGGACAAAAATTTAGGTAAAGCACTCCTTTCCGCACTTACAGATGGCCTTGACAAAGTTGGCGCAGTAGGCTCGGATGAATACAGGAAAGCGCTTGCAAAACGCAGTAATGATTTTATGGCAAGTTCCGATAAAGATATAAAAGAGTTGGACTGGGTGAAGGGTTTCGGGGGTCTGGACAGCTATGCCAAAGACCTTACCCTGATCACACGATTACGTGATGAAACTTTGAGGGATGACGAAACAATAAAAGATAAGCAGGTGAAACATACTAAAACGGTTACCGATTACACCACCCTTAAACATTTGGCAGATAATGGTAGTGGGGGTTACAGAACTATTGACGAGTTTGAAAAATCCCAAGAGAAAGACCGTGCACGCATCAGAGAGAACGAGATGAGGAACGCACGTGTTTTGGGTATCAGCGGAGCGGCCAATGAAGCGATTGGGCAATTGCAACAGGACTTGTTCGGTGAACAAAGTCTATTCATCAAGGTCAAAAGAGTTTATGATATGGGAGAGAGGCCTTCAAACTTGCAAATCGATGGGCAAACAATTGATATCAGTTCGCCTGCGGCTTTCCAGGCTTTCCAGGATGCCACGTATAAGAAATACGAAGATTTCGTTGCTTCCAAGGTTGATATGAAAGGTGTTGCTTTCCGTGATTATGGGGAAAAGAAAGCCGAACGTTTGGATGGCTTGCAAGCCGGTATGATGGCGGAAGAAAAGGTCAAAATTTATCAGGAACTTATGAGCAGAACAAGCAAAGAGACGCATCAAATATTCCATGACAAAGCATTTGCCGACCTGATGGAGAATTCAAATTGGATGGGGATTCATGACCAGTTAATGGCGGCGTCTAGGGGTGAGGCAAATAACTTTGACAAAGGGAAACTTGCCGCCATTGGTAACAAAGCCGAGCTTGCCGAATTTGCAGTAATGTTCCGGGATATGATGGGTAACGCGGACGGCGAGTTGCGCGGTACCGGATTTGGTGTTGCCAATAATATCATTGCAAAGACCTTCCGTATGGCGTTCGTTGACCAAATTGATGCAGCGTTGCAGGCAACCAGGGGTATGATTGACAATATGCAAGTTTCGGCCCAGCAAAACAGAAACGCCCTGCAACGTAAGTTGGCGACTTTTGGAAAAGATGAAGGTTGGCTTGATGCCAATGAAATTATGAAACTCGGCGAAGGAGATTTGACACCTGAACAACTGGAAGCATACAAGGAAAGAGCGATTCAGTCTCTTAAAGATTATAGAAAAAAGGGCACTATGACCGAAACAGAATACACCGCAAGGATGGATCAACTCACGAGTGTCTTTGCGTATGAAATGGACGACCGTCGCTATCGTCGTGAAACCAACGAGATGACCTGGGCGCAACGAAGATGGAAGCAGATGGACTTCCAGGCACGTGCTTTGTATGGAAGACAAGGCGATGCGATGCAGGCACAGAGCGGTTCGCTTATCTTTGGCGACGGTCACTCATTTTAATTGACCGCTGATTAGAATTGTGGTATTTGTGTGTATGCAGAAAAAAATTGAGAATAAAGAAGAGTTTATTGCAACCCTCAGGGAACGGGCGAGGGAGAGGTTTCCGGAACTCGGCGGTATAATCGACAATGTCAAAGTTGGTTTTGGTGGGGAGACAAAAAAAGCCGAGGTTGCCAAGGATGAGGTTACCAAGGATTTGGGTATTAACCTGGACCTTAGGTACATGGAGTCCAAAAACGAAAAACCTGACGAGCAACTTTTTGTGTTCATGCATGAGGTTCTTCACATCGTTTGGGATGACATTAATGCTAGGGATGAGAAGGAAGATCCGTACCTTTGGAATCGCGCTTGTGATGCCGTTAGAAATCACCAGGTCGCACAGATGCTTGGTATGCCGATTCCGTCTGACCTTGTTAATATACCAGAGGCAAAAGGTAAAAAACCGAGAGAGGTTTATAAGGAACTTGAAGAACGTCAAGGCAAAAAAAGTAAAGTTACTCTGCCCGAAAAAGGGCATCAACACTCGAAAATCTGACAGTCTGTAATGGGGGGACATAAATGGACGAAAGATATCAATCGCCGCCGCGGTTTATACCCAGGAAAACGCGGGTAAAGACCGAGTTTATTAAAGGGATTACCGGGCCTGACCTTGTTTGGCTTGGTGTTGGGGCGGCGATTGCTGTTGTTTTTGGGATTACCAATGTTGCCGGGAACATTGCGGGAACTGTTATGATTTGTATTGGGGTTGTCGCGGCTTTTGCGATTGGGATGATTAAGACGGGGGATACTCGGCTTTATATTGCGTCTGTTTCTTGGTTTCGGTTTCTTGCATATAACAAAAAGTTTGCCAAAATTCCTGGGACTGGGTTTCAGGATATCTTTACGAAACTTGTTCCGTATAGGGGGATTAAAGATGGAATGTATGTTGACTTTGGCGAGTACTTTGGGATTGTGATTGAAGTTAAGCCTATTGAGTTTTGGCTTTTGGAGCCTATGAAACAGGACAACGTTATCAATACGTTTGCGGATGCGTTGAGGAGGCTTAGTCCAAACCAACATGCGAGTATTATCCGACTTGAACGTGCTATGGTTTTGGACAAGTACATTGACTATGAAATCGAAAAGTATGAATCGGTTATCAAGAACGTTGAACTTGGGACACTTTCCGAGATGGAACTTGATGCGCGCGAGGTTGTCTTTAATGAACGCGGGGCGATGCTTGAATACTTGAACGATGAGGAGCGTATTTTCAAGTCGTCCTTTTACATAGTTGTGTATGGAAAGGACGTTAAACTTTTATTGCAAACCGCGGAGGGTATAAGCAATACTTTGGCAGCAAGTAGCGTGTCTTTTGAAAACGAAATCCTGAAAGACAGAGATTTGGCGGTTTTCCTGCGAGCCAATTACAACAAGGAATTCGAGGAGCGGGAGCTTGTTGATATGCCGGACTCGAAATACATGAACTGGATTGTTCCGAATAAGGTCGAATTTGGTACGGGGAAAATCAAGGTTAATGGATTGCCGCGTCAGGCACTTATGGTTGCGGATTATCCTTTGGACGTTGGGAATGCGTGGGGTTATACGCTTTTTAATATGCCTGGGGTGCGTACTGTTATGAACTTTCACCAGGTTGCGAAACTTGAAGCGGAGAAAATCATCGACAGGGCGTTGATTGAGATGGGTACGCAGATGGAGAACAGCTCGAAGGCGTCGTACAAAATCGACCGTCAAACCCAATATGAGAGTGTTCAGGATTTGCTTGTGTCGCTTAAATCGGGGAATGAGGCGATGTTTGATTGTACTATTCACTTTTCCGCCGAGTGGGAGGACCGCAAGGAGTTGAAGGCGAGGTTGCGTGAGGAAGGGTATAAATTTAACGACCTCACGGGGAAGCAAATCGATGGGTTCCTTGCCTCGAACGTTTCGCAGATGGAGCCGTTCATAAGCCAGGTTCGCGGGATTCCGACGACTTCGGTTGCTGCGGCGTTTCCGTTTATCAGTGACATGATGCAAGACGACAAAGGTATTTGTATCGGGAGTAACTCTTATCCTGTTTTCATTGATTTTTTCAAACGTAATAATACTCGGGTCAATAGTAACATGATTATCATTGGAAAGTCGGGTTCTGGAAAGTCGTTCGCGGCGAAATCGCTTATGGCGCACTTGGCGGCGGATAACACGAAAATCTTCATTTGTGACCCCGAGAAAGAATACGTCAAGATGGCGGAGAAACTTCACGGCAACGTTATCGATGTCGGGAATGCGGGGAAGGGGCGGTTTAATCCGTTTCATATCTATCCGTCGATGCTTGATGACGATGAAAGTGGCGAGTACGACGACACCTATGAGGGGCACTTGCGATTCCTTGAAAGTTTTTTCAAAATCGTTCTTGAAGGGATTCGCTCGGATGCGCTTGAAGCACTCAACGCCCTTGTCGCGACGATGTATCGAATACGCGGTATTGGTAATGCCACGAAGTTTAAGGCACTGACTCCCGAACAGTTTCCGACGTTCCAGGATTTGTATAGGCTTGCGCGCGAGTATCACTCGAAATCCACGGATGATTTTTCCAAAATCAATTACAGGATTCTTGTTACGTATTTGGAAAAGTTCGCGGAGGGTGGGCGGTATTCAGGCCTTTGGAATGGGCCTGCGTCGATTAGTGCGAATGAGAACTTTGTGTGCTTTAACTTTTTGACGCTTCTTGCAAACAAGAACTCGGTCGTTGCGAACGCCCAAATGCTTTTGGTGTTCAAGTTCCTTGACGGGGAAATCATTAAAAATCGTGAGTACAACATCAAAAACAAGACCAAACGCCGAATCATTATTGTGGTTGACGAGGCTCACGTTTTTATCGATGAGCAGAGGCCAATCGCGTTGGACTTCATGTTCCAAATGGCGAAACGTATCCGAAAGTACGATGGGATGCAGATTATCATTACGCAAAACATTAAAGACTTTGTTGGTAGTCCTGTTATTGCCAAGAAATCCGCCGCCATCATTAACGCGAGCCAGTATTCGATGATTTTTTCTCTTGCACCGAACGACATGACCGACCTTGTGACGCTTTATAAGAATGCGGGGGGTATCAACAAGTCCGAGCAAAACCAGATTGTAAGTAACTCCCGTGGTAAGTGTTTCTTTATCAGTGGACCCGCCAATCGTACGTTGATTCAGGTTGAGACGTCGGATGAGTTGCGGGAGTTGTTTGAGTAGTAATATTTGATTGCTGGATTGCTTCGTCGCTCCTCCTCGCAATGACAAAAAAACTGCTTGCGTGTTTTTTGAAATTGTACTATAATTAAGTGCAAACTTTTAGTAAGGAGAAAACATGAACGCACAAACACAAACCGCCGAGTTGCAAGAACAAGTTGAAATGCTGAAAGCCGTTGGGATAAGTCCCGAGAACTGGCTTGGCATGATTGACAAAATAATTTACGATGATTTGTCCGACAAAAATTTCAAAAAGTCGGGCAAACCACTTGCGGAGGCTGCGGACAAACAAAAAGAAATAAATCGCATCATCAATAATTACAGTATCGCTTTGGCAATTACTGTGGAAGACAAACAATCTGGAAAAGATAACGACGCAAGAATGATTACGAAATTTTCAACAATAGCCAGTGCCGCGAAAGCCGGGTTGCTTGCACTTGGAATTCCAAGTAACGACGTTAATAACATGCTTGGACTTACCCAAGCACTGAAAGATATTAAGGGAGGGCAGTGAGATGAAAAGAATTATAGAAGACTTGCAAAAAGGTGCTAAAACAGACGAGAAAGATAAACTCCTGCTTCAAGTTCTTTATGCTGAATTAGGGGGAGATGGATGGGAAACAAAAAGTGCAGAAGAAATAGGTAAAGCAATTGAAAAAAAGACGAAAAGCAGTCCCATTATCGGTGAGTTTGTTGAGGCGGTTGAACATAGTGCGTCTTTGGGGCAACCCGGAGATTTTAAAGGCTTTATGGCAAATGTGAGAGGCAGTGCAGTAAACCGAGACAACATAGCGTATGCTTTGAGAGCTATGGATTCTGATGATAAAAAAGAAAAACCAAAAGCAGCGACGGAAAAACCAGCAGATGGCAAAAAGAAAGCCGACAAAGAAACACTAACCCCACAGCAAGAAGAAGTATTTAAATCCGCAGAAAAAGCAGTCGAAGCACAAACAGGCGACAAAGGACCACTAATCCCAGATGAAGAAGAAATATTCAGGTCAGTAGAATTCGTAAACCCTGAGAACACACCACGCACAAGAACGGGTCAAGCTCCAATCGCTCAGGACATGGATATCCCAGGGGTTGGGTTTGAGTTCGAAGCCGAAGCAGCATTGGGAGGGAATACCGCTCAGGGTGCTGGTATACATCATACCCATTTCGATGATATACAAAACGTAAGAATGCACAACAGCCTTCGTTACATGACTCAGATGTGTGCCCAGAAACCCGAAATGGCAGCAGCACTTGCACCAGTTATGCAAGCCTTGATAGAAGCTGATAAAGAAAAATCTGCCAATAGGTTGAACGCAGAAACACAAATAAAACTTGCCGCCGAGGAAGCAAAGAGATTCGCCGAATACGACAAGCAAACAGACGAGAACAGTACTGTGCGTATTTCCGGTCAAATCAAGGTGGGTCGTATTTTAAAGAAATCAGCAGCTTATACGTATGACGTTGCAAAATCAATAGCGAACGACCCCGATGCAACTGTTAATTTTGTAAGAAATATGTATCACATTAATAACAATAAGGGCAGGTAATTTAGACCAAGCGGAGAAAAAATATGGCAGACACTCAAGAACTCTATGCACCGATAAATACGCAGCTTGACTCTCGGCAACAACAGTGGCTGGCAGAGGATTTGGCGAGGGTTTGTACAAATCAACCAAGTGGTCTTGAAATTAAAAAAGGGACGCTTTTGGACAGACTTGTGGACCACCTAGGTAATGCTGGTGTTGATATCAAGGTGGATGCTGGTAAGATTAAACTGGCAGACGGGGCAAGGGTTCCCCCAAAAGAAATAGAAAAGTTTGTTAAATCATATTCTTCGGACAAGAGTTTGGGTCTTAGGAATATGAATAACCATATTCTTGTGGCGTATCTAAAAGAATTCAGGGAACACGCAAATCCAAAACTTATTTCTTCGGCAGAGGCATCGGTGCCATGGTTTTCCAAATACTTTGATGCTATCAAACAATCGGCACTGGACGGCAAGGCTATGGACAAAGCACCTGAGGGTTCCGGTATTGATGAGAGAAGTTGGGGAACTTGCAAGAAACTTGTCCCTATATACAAAGCCATGTACGACGAATTAGGGTACCAGCCGTCAATGGATGTTTTTGCACCAATAGTTCACAGCCAAACCAAACAAATCAATAACTACCGTGGTATGGACGATCCAAGCATTAACAGGCAAGCACATGACGCGGAAAAAAATCTTTCAAAAGGGGAAGAAAAACCATCACAAGGTCCTGGAAAGTTTTACAAGGGTATAAGTAAACCTCCGTATCGTGCACTTGCAAAAGCGATGAAGATGATCCAGCAACTCACGGGGCAGATGTTCGAGTCTTTCCAAAAGACAATTGGTGCGGGTGGTTTCTATAAATCCAGGAGTGCTGCAGAATACGATGAGTTTGTTGGATATGGACAAAATATTGAAGCACGTCAAGAGGCTTTGACAAGTTTCTTTTTTGGAGGCAATAAGAAGGTATTTGATGATCAAGGTAAAGAAAAAACTGGGGAACCGTTTGGTCCTTTTAAAATGAGCGACGAAATAAAAGCAAGACTGTACAAGAGACTTGGGGTTGCCGAGATGGCTGAGGATGAAATCAGACCGGCAATAGAAAATCTGATTAAAAACGATTTGAAAAAAGTGGAAGAAAATTTTGATGCTGTGGGATTGCGTGATGCGTTACGCGAGTGGACGAAAGTCAATGGCACCAAAGGCCAACTAGAAGCACTTGAAAAAGCGAAGGAACAGGATGCAATAATGCAACAGAAGAAAACTGGCTGGGACCTCGAGAATATCGGAAAAGTTAGTCCCGATGAACGAGAGAGGCTTTCAAGAGAGTACATTATGGCTCAAGAGGAAGGCGATGCAACGAAAATCGCGGCAGTTATAAAGGAAATCGGTGATGTCTCTGCGGAGGTAGAAAAAACTCTGAACCAACAAGTGGAAGATGGTCACATGGCGGGTTGGACGAAGTCTCCCAAAGGGCAGGAGATGCGACGTGAGGCGGAAATTACAATGTTGCATAACAGATTGGATAGTAAACGCTTGGATGCCGCGAAACCTGAATTATCTGATGCCCAAGTCAAAGAAGTTGAACAAGACCAAGAATATTACAAGGATATCGACCATGCGATGCGGTTTGTTCTTGCCAATGATTATTCGCCCGATGACCTTAACAGGGGAATGCATACGCTTGCACATGAACAATACCTTAGGGACGTTGCAGGGCGGATTTTTGCCAAAGCACTTGACCATGAAGATGAACCTATGGTGTTGTCTGATTACGAAAAAGATTTTCTTACAAAGTTGTATGGAGCCGGTGCGGAAAATAAGTTGATAGACGACACAGGTGAAACTTTGAAAAAACTGAAAAAAACAATGGAAAAACCGTTGGAGACTGAACTTGATAAGTATGATAATCGTGAAGGTAGAAAAGCAATTTTTGAAGGCACAGACCCAAGCAATCCTCCGACACGCCATGCACAATCAAGAACCGGACGGCGTACAGTAGAACGTAAGATGAAAAATGTGGAGACAATACTTAATGAACTTGGTGATAGCCCCGAAATTCAAGCCGAGAGAAAAGAATTTGAAAGGCTTGGTGGCAAAGCCAAAGATGGCGGCATAGACGGAAGTCAATAAGGCAATAACAGACATATGAAAGCAACAGAATCACAATTTCGCGAAACATTGGAAAAAGCAAAAGTGCCGGTGGTGGTGGACTTTTACGCGGACTGGTGCGGGCCGTGCAGGTCGTTTGCGCCGATTTTTGAGAGGGCGGCGAAGAGTCTTGCACCAGATTTTTCGTGCTGCATGGTGAACATCGACGAGGCGAGTGCTTTGGCGGAAGAAGTTGGCGTGCGGGTTATTCCGACCATTATGGTGTTTGACGAGACTCGCCTTGTTGCATCGCACGAGGGCGGGTTTGAGAGTGAGAAGGAACTTATATCTTTTGTGAAGTCTCAATTCCCAAAATAAATAGGCAGTTTTTTATATTTTCTTTGATTATATTCGCAAGCCACAGGCGAGCAAGTTTCAATTTGCCGTCAACGTTTTTACTGATTGGACACTCGCTGTACCATTTTGAAAACTTTTGAGCGAGTTGGTAGACGTAGTTTGTAAGTAGGCTGAAATTATAATTGTCTTTAATCGTTTCAAGGACTTGTGGGAAGCGACTTATGTGCAAAAATAAATCCCATTCGCGTGGGTGCGTCAGTAGGGCGGTGTCGGGGGAGGTGGGAGTCTTTGAGTCTTGCAACAGAGAGCAGATTCGCGAGTAGGCGTATTGGACATAAAGTGAGGTGTCGCCCTCGAAGTTTATCGCCTCGTTCAAATCGAACAACACGTTTTTGTCGTTGGAGGATTTCAGTATGCAGTACTTTAACGCTCCGTAGCCGAGAATTTTCGCAAGTTTGTCGTCGGGTGTGCCTGTGCGGTTTTGGATTTGCTCGTTGGCTTTTGCGACGAGTTCGGTCATAAAATCTTCGAGCAATACGACATTGCCTTGACGGGTGCTCATCTTGCCACTTGGAAGCAGGACGAACGAGTAGTTGACAATCTCTTGCGGGCTGTACCCCAAAATGTCGATGCAGGCATTGATTTGGCGGCCGTAGAGTCGTTGGTCCTCGCCAAGCACGATGATGTTTTTGTCCGGTTTCATTTCGGCTTTGGTAATCGCGTAACAGATGTCACGCAGGGGATAAAGCGACGTTTTGTCGGCTCTGGTCAGGGGCAGGTACGGGTTGTTTTCGTTGATGTTGTATTCTTCAAGGTTTATGACATAGCGGTTTTCTTCGTCGACGAAAAGTTCTTTGTGCTTTTTTAACCTTTCCAAGATTTTGGTTGTTTGACCCGAAACTATGAAGTCGGACTCCCAAATAAAGCGGTCGTATTCGATTCCAATTTCGCTCATAATCGTTTTGATGCCGTCGACGCAAACTGTGACGACTTTTTTAAAGTCCGCCAAAACTGCAGCGTCGCCGTTTTCAAGTTTGTTAAGTTGGTCGAACACTTCGCGCTCGATTTGTGGATTGGTTTCAAGTTCTTTGTTGGCGTCTATGTACAAGTTCAACATGTCTTTGAAGGCAAGGTTTGTTTTGCCTTTTGCGCTTCTTACAAGAAGGGAAATCTGTTTGCCGATGTCGTTGACGAAGTAGTGAACTTCGGTGTTGTAGCCCAAAAATGAAAGCAGTCGTTTAATCGAATCGCCAATCAAGGCGTTGCGTGCGCGCCCGATATGTGGGCTTGCGTTTGGGTTAATTGAAGTGTGTTCGATGAGGGCTTTTTTACCTGCGGTGTTAAAACGCTCGCCAATCAGGGTGGCATTTTTTTCGATGTGGGTGTGGAATAGTGGTAGGACGACTCTCTCATCAAAGAACGCGTTGATGTAGCCGCCTTTGACTTCGACCTTTTTTAAGAACGTTGGTAGGGCGGTTTGCAGTTTCGTGCAAAACTCGCCTGCTATAACTTGGGGAGCCTTCTTCAATTCTTTTGCAAGACGGAAACATGGGAAAGCAACATCACCCATTGAGGTGTCTGATGGGAACTCCAAAAGTTCTAAAATCTCTCCCTCGGTCATCGGCAATCCGAGTTTGCAGTATTCCTTTGCGAGCATTTTTTTAAAAAAGTTTTTCATAAAAGTCCCTCCTTCTTTTTTTGGAATCTTGAAAGAATCAAAATCAGCGCAAACCCCGCGACGAACAAGAAGCAGGCGGCGATGATTCCCCAAACCCCTGTCGCCGAGGCATAGGTTCCTGGGTAAATGAAAATCCCTGCGACCGAACCGACCAGGAAGCCTACGATTGCCATGTGCGTTATGACTTTGAATCGTCGCAGGAAAAATCCTATTACTTTTGCCGCGATGAAAAGCCCGATTGGTCCTCCAAGCGCGAACAACGCCAACACGACGATGTTAAAGGTGCTTGCGGCGTTTAGCACGGTTTGATAATACCCGATAAGCACAAGCAGGAACGCTCCGCTTATCCCCGGAATAATCATCGCCGCCACGGTCATCGCCCCCGCCAACACAAGCATGAATCCTGTCGCGACGTTTAATTCCCTGACTCCCGATTCGGGTGCTTGAAAGATTGCAAAACAAATCACCAAACCGCAAGCAATAATGGCGGGTATCACATGCCACCACTTGAATTTTGAGGGTTCAGGGTTTTCTTGCTTTACTTTATATGTTAAACGAATCACCAATGGCACGCTTCCCAAGACGAGCCCTGCGAACAACGCAAACACAGGCAACGCGTAACATTCAATAAGCCACTCCAACCCACGGCTTAGTGCAAATATCCCGACCACCGCCCCAAGTGCAAGCGGAAGTCCAAACACAAGTGCATCCAGAAATTGCTTTTTGCTTTTGAACATTCCATTAAGGTGACCAAGCAACGCTCCGTACAACCCGCATAGGATTATCACGGTTCCCGCGCTTAGGCCCGGTACAATCATGCAAGCCCCAATCAGTGCACCTTTGATGAAAAGCAGAAGATTCGCGGCAATCGTTTTTTTCATGTCTTCATACTACAACAAAAACCCCGACATTGTCGAGGCTTTTTGTCTTGCTTGAATCTTTAAAAATTACTTCGCAGCAGCCTTGCTAGGAGTTGACCTTGTAGTAGTCGCTCTGTTTTTCGCGCGACAGTTCAATAAAACCTTGCTAAGACCGTTGATAAGCGGAATCAAGCCAAGTACGACAAGGAACGTGCATGCGTGCGTAATTGCAAGATACTCGAAGAATGTAAACACGGGTGGCCTGTTGCCAAGCACGTAAATCTTGAACGCAACCGCAAAAGTTGTCGCAACGATACCTACGCAAAGCATAATCCACTTTGGCCATGTTTCGCTGAACATCCTGCACATCAGGTATGTTGCAAAACCGAACAGGAATACGATTGCCGTGATTTGTCCTGCGGTTTGCCTGAAAATATGGACTGGCATTGTGCTTTGGAAAAGTGCGACGATATATACCACACCGGCGGTAATAAGCAAAATTGATATTAAAAGTCTTGACCAATTTTTCCTCCAAAATTCCATCTATCTTTTCCTCCTTTTAATCAAGATTTACGCAATTTGAAACGTATAACAAAGTATGTGAAAAAAAGTTGCCTTTATTCTTAGTTTGTCGTACTGTTAATCAGATGAGTACACAAAAGAAAACTTTGAAACTTAATGTGAAGCGGACGTTCTTTATCGGGCTTGCATTTTTTTCGATTCTTTTGCTTTGGCGAGTGCACCTTACGCAAACGCCTCTTTTGTTAAGACAGCTTTTAATCGACCAATACGACTATCAAGAGGGTGCATACTTCGGCATCATCGGGATAGTGATGTCAATCGACAACCTGTTTGCTATGTTGCTTTTGCCTTTGTTCGGTATTTGGTCTGACCGCACCAAAAACCGCCTTGGAAAACGCATGACGTTCATTGTGGCGGGGGCAATCTTGTCGGCTTTGTTTTTCCCGCTTATGGCAGGAATGTTCCTTATAAGCCGAGTTGCATGGTTTATCGTTATGCTTGCACTTATGAAAGTCGCCATGAACCTTTGGCGAGGTCCCGCTGTTGCACTTATGCCCGATATTACACCGAAACCTTTGCGTGCAAAGGCAAACGCAATCATTAATTTCGTTGGCTATATCGGCGCTATTATCGGCGGTGGACTTGTGATGATTATGCCGTTCGTGCTTGATAATCCCAATACATTTGTACTTGGAACCGTTCCGTATTACATAACCGCGGCTATTATGATTGTGGTCGTTTTAATCCTTTTGTTTGGGTTTAAAGAAAACAAAGTCCTTGCCGAGATGAAACCCGACATGGAGTACGGCGAGGAACTTTCCGAAACCCAAGTCAAAGTTGTTGCCGACAAACCGC
>Ga0131853_10013040_pt1 | contig 15230 bp, 8 predicted proteins | sample TergutLab28metaG_FD_92764 | JGI IMG/M metagenome (GOLD analysis project Ga0131853, IMG submission 92764) | Labiotermes labralis P1 segment gut microbial communities from Petit-Saut dam, French Guiana - Lab288 P1 (version 2) (version 2) | ecosystem: Host-associated > Arthropoda: Insects >...
ATATAGTGACCGCTGTGCGGTACATATAGTGACCGCTGTGCGGTACATATAGTGACCACTGTGCGGTACATATAGTGACCACTGTGCGGTACATATAGTGACCACTGTGCGGTACATATAGTGGCCACTGTGCGGTACACATAGTGACCGTTGTGCTGTACATATAGTGACCGTTGTGCTGTACATATAGTGACCACCGTGCGGTACACATAGTGACCGTTGTGCTGTACATATAGTGACCGTTGTGCTGTACATATAGTGACCGTTGTGCTGTACATATAGTGACCGTTGTGCTGCACATATAGTGACCGTTGTGCTGTACATATAGTGACCGTTGTGCTGTACATATAGTGACCACTGTGCGGTAGTAACCACTGGGACGCAGAGGGTTAGCGAGACTGCAAAGGCTGTATTCTGTAAAGCAGTACTGCCGTCACTTGATGGTTCTGAGTTCGGTCTAATTGTGGGGGTTTGTGGAACTGCTTAACGGACGGCCTTCAGGTTCCCGCCGTAGTTTAGTCGAGACCTTCGCTATTCTGGGATGTTAGGCGGAGTAACACCCCAGAAGAGCGGAGGTCTCAAGCAGACAACTTTTTGATCAGCCGGGTAAACCGTAACGTCGTGCCCTGCAGTTTTGAGCTGTTGTTTTGTTACAGTAAGGCGAACATTGCTGAGGTTCTGAAATTTGGAAAGCGAAAGTGTTCTTTTTTTTTGGGTGGGTAGGGGGGGGGGCGCTACATAAGGAAGTCAACCCTTAGTATTATGAAATCAACACACATTAAGTAGCTGACAGCTGCGACTCTAATTTCCTAGTATAAAGGACTAAAAGAATTCATACTATTTGTATTTATGTAATATGTCTATCCAGCAAATTTACGCATTGATTTTAAAGCATTTTGACATAAATATAAATCTGGCCTTAAACTCGTGAACTCAAAAAGCCGCCATTCAGCTGCCGTTCGACCAGATTCACATCTCATCACTCTAACAACTGTGAACACGTCGGATCCCACTAAACACAATCAGAACGACCAGTTTATACGGTAACGCAGTACATTTCACCGTATGTTCCATACCGCACGATAGCTCGACGATGGTCAGTTTGGAAAATTGTATGTAGTCAAACACAACTGGGTCACATGAGGTGTATTTAACGACTATATAATGGACAACTACATGTTTCGGCCTGTACTGGCCAACTTCAGTTTGTCTTAGGGGAATTTAAGATCTTACTATAAGCGTGCGCGCGCACGTGGTGTAGAGATCCCCTAAGACAACCTGAAGATGGCCAGTACAGGCCGAAACATGTAGTTGTCCATTATATAGTCATTAAATACACCTCATGTGACACAGTTGTGTTTAACTACGTACAATTTTCCAAGTTTCACACACACAACGGGGATGACGCACTTCCTAGATGGTCAGTTGTGTCTGAAACACGTGGTGGCTACTTCCGTTGAACAAGGAGTTAAAGGTTTCTTACTGCGGCACAGAGGGGGGAATTATGTCAAATTAATTACGCATCTTGGTTACTTTTTCAGTCGGTTGGTCTCAAAATGGGAATTATAAGAAAAAGTTCGGTTGAAGTGTTCCGTACTAGATGTCAGCAACATGAGAAACAGTAATGGCTGGGCACAAGAGGAATCGGTTAACGAGGGTCGCTTATACGAGACGCACAAATTAATATATATATATATATATATTGCACGTCTGTTGCGCAGCTTGCCACTGTACGAGCTCCGTCCTGTCGCAAAGAAATCGTTGTTACCGGCGCCTTTTATGGGATGCTATCGGTCGGTCCCCGAATCTTTTGCAGTGCGATGATCACGTTCTGCATGACCGGCCAACCACAAAATTGAGGAATGTAATTTTGTCACTAAGACACGCTATATCGCCATACATTCACACTTGTAATACGGTTGGTACCAACTGTGATGCATTTGTAATGCAAATTGAATTAACGTAACTATGGTTTCTGCATAAGCTAAAGGCTAAGAAGGTCACTTAAGTACGTAATTAAACACTAATGTTACATTCTTCCGTAAGTACTGCTGTATGGTTACTAATTGGAAATGTTTATGGCTGGGAAGAAATTGTTGATCTGAATAACTTATTGAACTTTATAACGTGAGAGGAATGGAAGGTCAATTTTCGATTTACGAGGTTTCGCCTTGCGGCCGGTCTTTTGGGAAGGATTGGTCTACATGAGACGTCTGTTTGTGTTCGTACATAAACTGTAGTTCATTATAGATCAAAACTGTTAAAAATCACAACTCTTGATCGAGCAGCCAGTCACAGCTGCTGCAGTACTGCCAGCGGTGCCAGGGGACACCAGGACCAACACAAATTACCTCCACTCCCGTCTTCCACTTTCTAAGGGTGCCTAATAATACGGTGGCGTCCCTTTATCACACTTTATCAGTAGTCGCCTCAACAACGGTAAGCAGTTCCGTTGTTTCGCGGTGCCAGTCACTTCAACGTCACTTCCTCTCTTCAAAGGATTCCAATTCATCCTCCGTGTCTGTTCTGAAGGCTCTCCACCATGATTGATGGTTGAGAATAGTTTAGAAGGTGAAAAATGGCTTATTGAGAGAAAGTTAGATCTAGGTGAAGCCTTTAGAGCAAAGGCTATAAGGCTATAAGCCAGGAAAATTACAGAGCGATTTCATGTTTTTGTTAGGTACCGTCTGGTTTGATAAACAATATGAGGCCACGGTGGGCAGCTAAACAGTGAGTGAAGTAACATCAGAGGTAGAGTGTAGCAGGCACATAGGGGCTGTGCCAACAGGCACACAGAGACAGTGTCAACAGGCACACAGGACAGTGCCAACAAGAACACAGGGACAGTGCCAACAAGCACACAGGACAGTGCCAACAGGCACACAGGGACAGTGCCAACAGGCACACAGGGAGAGTGCAAGCAGGTACACAGGGACAGTGCAAGCAGTTAAACAGGGACAGTGCCAACAGGCACACAGGGACAGTGCAAGCAGGTACACAGGGACAGTGCAAGCAGGTACACCCGGCGCTACGCATAGTTCTTACGACTGCAAAGGATACAGTGTGTTGATTCGCTACGTTCTACGTTTCTGCCCTACAACCCAACAATTAAAAAAAAAAATAAGAAGATGTAATTTGAGCGGCAGACGCCTAAGTAACTGGTTCAAAGCGATTAGTTTCACGCGCGATGAATACCGGCGTGCTGATAAGTCCTTAGTCCGACCAGGAAGGAAACAAGCTCGGAAGCATGTCAGGGACGCGCGCGATTTCAACAACAACGAGACGCGAGCTGCCACCCAGTTTTTTTTCCCTGCAAGGCAAGGCGCCGAAGGAAATTCACGCAATTTTGACAGAAACATTAGCTTGTTTCCTTCCTGGTCGGGCTAAGGACTTATCAGCACCCCTGTAAAGTTTATTAAACCGGCGCTTTGATTCCCGATACGAAAAAGGCAAAATGCACACAAAGTTGCAAGCAACCATAATCGTTTATGCATTGTGCCTTTTGTATGTCACGAGTCAAAGCGCTTGTTTCGCATTGCGTGAAACTAAATGCTTGAAATCCGTTTCTTCGGTTTGAGCCTCCCCCTTTTTTTTTTCTGGAACACGACGACGTGTTCGGTGCACAACTGCAAAGGTACCGGGCCGTCGTCCAATGGCAGACGCGATCCATAGGCACTGTAGTGAGTACCGACATGACATCCGTATGGCTGGCATTGCACGCTCTACTCTTTAGCACTTCTAAGACTTAATGTCCGGTTCCCTCGAAACGTCGGTGCCCACTCACTAAACAACACAGCATCACAACCCTGAAGACTGAAATCTCAGATCATTTGCGTCCCCGAAACGACCAGACCAGCTCTCGGGCCCACCCAGCCTCCCGTTCAATGGCTACTGGAGTTCCTACCCTCGGGGTAAAGCGGCCGGGAGGAGAAGCTCACCATTCAGCTCCATCTCGTGCCTAGGTTACGAATGAGTGGAGCTATACCTCTACTCCTCCTATATATGTCTTCGTGACGTACACTGGGACATCTTTAGATTTTATATCATACATTATTTCTATTTGTTACATGTTAATACAATCATATTGTGTTGTGTAACTCACACACACACACACACACACACACACACACACACACACACACACACATTCACATACTCACACACACTCACAGGACACAAAATGCTGCAGGATCCCTCAACAAAAGACAAGCTGAAAAGTACTGATGAGGCGTGACTGAGCAAAATAGAGGGAAGCTGAGTAAAGCCGGCGCTCCCAGCAGTAAGGAAACTGACAGGCCCTAAGCCGGACCGTCTCTGGTGCGCGGCAGAAGGGCATGGACTTGCCCCGTCCCTGGCACTGCAGTTCGGTGCAGCAGTTGGTGTGCCTTGCCCTCCGCGACACTTCTTTACTTTCACACACACATCTAGACATAAAAAAATTTGTAACGACCTTTCTGTACCCTAACCTCCCCCTGTGAGGGCATTTTACCTCAAAACCCCCAACCCTATTCACTGCATAGCTCATTTCCTCTTTCACAGAATTAAAGGGTACAAATCCACTTTTTTGCTTCATGAACTAAAAACTCGCTCTGTACCTTTCTATAGCATAATTTGAAACAAGCGAAGCTTCCAGCTGGGGCCAGGTGATGGCGCGCACTTCGCAAAAGTACAATAAAGATTCAATCATTTTCGGTTTTGTAGTGCCTTAGTATTAGCTTAATTTGCACATTAGTGTCAGCATTAGTGTCTACATTAGTGCCCACAGTTGTGAACCTTTGGAATTCGACGCACGCCTAAAAAACTAATAGTGATACTTTGTTAAAAATGGGTCAGAAAATATGGCGGTGTCGCGGCTGCTGTATTGGCTTGAGAAATTGAGTTATATGAAATAGCATTAGAGAAGAACTGAGACAGGGGAGACGAAATGTTTGAGATTTGGCGTGGGATGTACATTATGTCACCATAACAAATGTGAAGATGCAAGGTAAGAAATAATTACGTAAATTTAAATGACACTGCAGTAGATCTCCACTTTTCCGGATTAACGGAGACGGCGAGCCATCCGGATATGCAAAAAATCCGGATAATTGGAATTTTCTTTGAAAATGGGCTACATTGGCAGTTTGAAGTCGAAAAGAATTTCTACAAACGGCTGTTTTAGGCTACATATTTATTTACGTATAAATAAAATATTAATACATAATTCCTTACATGTATTTGAAATCTAGGAGCAAAATTACAGTAACAAATGTTTATCGGAAGGGCCAAGCCGATACGGATAATTGGCGATCTGGATTAGCGGAGTTCTTCTGTATTTTGGATTGCTGACGCAAGTGGACATTGCAAGCACTAAGGTAAAAGATACAGGCATCCCCAAGTTAGTGTATGAACACATGACTGGCAGAAGAAAGCTACGTCGACCAAGCAAAAGATGGCGAGACCAACACCCAACAAGACGGAACAAGCCTAGACTGGCTTATACTCTGTTCTGATGAAGAAGAAGGCAATGTCACCGGTGATGCAGAAGGTGATATCGCCTCCAACACGGTGCCTACCTCGCCTTCCAGCGCAGCAAGCTTTTTCCATAACTGAGGGCCTGGAAACCGAGTCACTGCCATTTGGTGGCAGTTGTACGAGGAGCGAAAAAATTCCGTTGGATAAGATTTAACCGGAGAAACAGGGTAGCAAACGTAACACCACAGAGAAGGAGGTATCCCGTCATGATGAAGAATAGCTACTAAAGAATGGTGATAAAAATCCAACCAGATGCAACAGTATGCAGATATTTATTTACTGCAAAGTCACTCTACATGTTTCGGGTGTCACAGCACCCATAATCAGGAGTACTAAAAACTGTAACCGCAACCTCTGGTACAGGTCATAATACTGGTACTGGACTGGTTTGTGCGAGTCGTACGACTCGCACAAACCAGTCCGTTGGAGGGATGTAGCTGTACCAGTATTATGACCTGTACCAGAGGTTGCGGTTACAGTTTTTAGTACTCCTGATTATGGGTGCTGTGACACCCGAAACATGTAGAGTGACTTTGCAGTAAATAAATATCTGCATACTGCTGCATTTGGTTGGATTTTTATTAACACTGAATTACGATGCACGGAACCATGAGCTTAAAATCTACTAAAGAATCTCTAGCCAATTGAATTGTCATACTGAGAAATGTCTTGAGAAATGGAGAGGAAGATCGGGCGACATTAAGTATTGAGACTGTACAGCGGGGTGTAGGGGAAATCACAGAATAGCTCAGCGGTTGATTAAACTGCAGGATCAAAACAATGATATTGGTTTCGTGTCTGAAAAGAAAAGAAGAGAGAGAGATAGATAGATAGATAGATAGATAGAGAGAGAGAGAAAAGCGAAGGAAAGAAAGTAAAAGAAATAAAGGAGAGGAGCTGAAAGGTTTCATGTCTGGATAAACAAGAAAGGGAAAGTTTTCAAGAGGTTTGGTTCTACAGGCTGTAATTTATTGAGAACTGCCAAATGAATGCAGCGAAATAGGCAATTTACTGTACGGTCCTATTACAAAAGAAATACACAAATTTGCCTTCCTTAACATCACAGTCACACGTTCGGTGCCACTGCACCATCAGCACTGTCCTCGTATAATATTCACCGAATTACCCTTCCAATATTATTCATGCATCGTATCAAATGTACGTATTTACATGACGTAATTAAAACAGCCAAATTTCGGTCAGTATTTTGTTAGGTTCGGTCGACTGCAGCTGGTGTCGTGCCACTGGACCGGCAATGGTGGGCACTTGGTTGGCGTTGCTGGGCACAGAGATCGCAGCACGCCGACTTACAAAGGTCCTGTGAAGAGCGGACAAACAGTCCAGTGTAGAAGTGAGGCTCCGCGCGAAGTCGCGTGTGTTGGCAAGAACATTCGGCACTTTTTTCACAACACTAGCTAAATACCGTGACAAGAAAGGTCAAATTTAGGAATATTTCACTTCTGTAATATTATGGATGACACTAGAACAATCAAATCAACATGGAATTCAGCACGAGTATTAGGAGAAGAAAAACACGAATTTTCGTCAGCAGCGAAGAGAACATTTCGAAGACCAAGAAACAGACGGAAAGATGATTTTAAAATGAGCCTTAAAGAAACATGTTTGATGGTGGAATTGGACTGATGTGGATCAGATTTAGGTCAGTGGCGGATGACTCACTTGGGAACTTCCGCGTTCCCCAAAATGCGAAAAATTTGTAGATTAGCTGCGGTAGCTCAGTAGGTATAGTGACTGAACCACAGGCTGGACGCTTCAGGAGTAGCGGGAGACGATTTTTATCTTCTGTAGAGCATCCAGATAGGCAGTGGAGCGCAGCCAGGTTTCTGTTCAGTGGGTGCTGGGAGGAGGGGGGGAGGTTCTTTTTCGCGGACGTCAGTCTGCAGGATCGTTAAGCTGGCCACTTGTCTACGGCTACTGTTGACGTTAAAGAATAAGTGAAGCTATATCTCCACTCCCCCATACGCCGTCTTGTCGTGTGCATGGGGCAAGTTCTGTTCTGTTGGCTGGTCAAGAAGAAATCTGCTCCATGGAGGCAGCCATTAACGTACGATCGCACAACACAAAAGTCCAGAGTCACGCAGTAAATAAGCTTACTTTGTCCCCGGAAATCTGCTCGAAAGGTGAAAAACTGCGAAAGGAAAACCAACTTCCATTTTTGGGACGTTTTAAATTTTGGTTGGTTCCAGCAGTGAAGAATTTCTCCCCAGACATAACAATTTCAACTCAATACAGCAGAATACAGTACAAAAATAAAACTATTGGCTTATCGATACATCTAAATAACATTATTGGCCATTTAACCATGCATAAGTTACAGCTACATAATTACATTTGTGTGACAAATGCATAAGAACATTCCGTGCCTTCCATATTTTGATGCACAAAAATTTCTTGAAGATTTAATCACTGCAAAACGATAAACGTCAAAGACAATAAATTTTCCAACAAGCTAACAAAGCGGTAAGAGACACTGCGATGCTGACGCTTCTGTGCAGACCGCTTAGAAATCCCGAAGTTCTGCGCATCCGACAAGATTCGGGAACCAATCATAGCCAAGTATAGGCGCCGGCAACAACGATCGGCTGGCGAGAGGAAACAGCTCGTGTAACCAGAAATTCGCACGTAAGTTGAAAACTAGACAATAATGCAAACAGCCAACTAGATGCAACAATAATAATTTTATTAATAATTTCAATCAGCTCAACATGTTTCGGGCGATAATTTCGCCCATACTCAGGAGCACTAGACTGTGGTATAATGTACCGATGATGCTGCCTGCCGACGATGTTGCCTGCAGGCAGGCAGCATCGTCGGTACATTTTACCACAGTCCAGTGCTCCTGAGGATGGGCGAAATTATCGCCCGAAACATGTTGAGCTGATTGAAATTATTAATAAAATTATTGTTATTGCATCTAGTTGGCTGTTTATATTATTGTATCAGTGATGCACGGTCACACAAATATCAAATTTGAAAACCAGATGTTTACTTGTGTACGTCATACAAGCGAAAACTTGCAAACTGCTCGCAAAACGAGAGACTACTGTCCGTGTGTGTTCGGGTGTGTCACTGTGTGTCCGGGCGTGTCCCTGTGTGTCCGGCTGTGTCCCTGTGTGTCCGGCTGTGTATCTGTGTGTCCGGCTGTGCCCGTGTGTGTGTCCGGGCGTGTCCCTGTGTGTCCGGCTGTATCCCTGTGTGTCCGGCTGCGCCCGTGTGTGTGTCCGGGTGTGTCCGTGTTGCTGTGGCTTGTTTTACGTCGCGATCTCAGCCTGTGCAGAACTGGTGGCAGGATGGTTGGTGGATACACCGGAAAGGATGTGGAAGGGAACGACAGTGGCGTAACTGAGACACAGTTCTGCGTTTGCGTGGAGGAACTGACGATAGTCACACGATACCTCACTAAGGGTAGCCGATGAGCCTCCTATCAGCCGAACTAGGAGCCTCCCGTGCGCTAACCGTACTGCAGCCTTTGCAGTGGCTTGCTCATGCACAACAACCTGCACTGAACGCTGTAACTGTACTCTCTCCACTCCGTGCCCTAGCAACGATGCTAGTTCCGTCTTTCCTCAAATGTTTTTAACGGATTTGTCGTCTTAACCGAATGTCACAGGAATCGAACCGAATACTCCAATGAAGCAGCAAAGTTGACAAGGGGCAGTTTTGCTGCTTTCTGACGGAAAGAAGATTTGTATTTAGAACAGTCCGGTGTTTGTGTTGTGTTTCACACAAGACACACTACCACAGTGTGTGGACGGGACATAGAATTTTTGAAAGTTAAACCTGGTGGTACGTATATTGACCACTGGGCTTTAAATTAGAAATATCTGTGTCGTCCACCTGAAAAAGTTTTGATCAAGAAAAGAAATATGTTTGAACTTTTGTTGTGGCAAATTTGCAAGCTTTCTGTCAGTAAATAAGTCAACGTAACTGTCGCTGGCACCGTGCCCTCAGTGCCGTGACCCTGACGACAGGGGCCTTTACTGTCCATCCCTGATGAGCAACTTAATGTGACGTCACACATATAACAACAGTCTACACAACTACACATGAGCCTTCTAATTGTGACACAATTCGTATATGTTGACAAGGTCATTGCAGTTTGGGGGGGGGGGGAGGTACTGACCACTCACTGCCGCCCCAAATCTTATTGATTGCCACATTGTTCGGATTCTGATTGGACAGTCCAATACCATGGGAGGTGACTTTCCACCCTCTAGTTTTCCACCCTCTAGATATTAAGGCACAGAATATGTTGGCGATGGGCAGGCCTGTGGTTCGGAGGGACTGTGTGACGTGTCCTGTTATTGTTCAATATTTCCACCCCTTGTGGGCTGAAATGTTCTCAGCTGTTACGGTGAGGCATTGGTTCCAGGACGGGGTGAAATATAAATGTGGTTGTTTGCAACAAAAAGTGACGTCAACTGGGAGCTCGGGGAGTTGCATGTGCCCTCTGTTTGTAGTTTGTCTAACCCTTTGAAGACTAAATAAAAATACTGTTCTATTCAATGCCCCCCCCCCCCCCGATATCTGCAAAAAGTATTGCTTTTTGAGGGATTCCCAGGCTTTGCGCACTTGTCCTTATAGTAGGAGCAATATGTAGATTAATGTGAGTGTGGAGCAATGGTTACCTTGAATTATATTTAAAGACCCAGTCCGTACCGCGCAGTAAACACTCTCCGTCTCGGTTATACAAACCAACCAGTTGTTGTTGTACAGGTAAATAGTCGCTGTTTGTTCTGTGATCCACACAAAACACATCAGTACACTGTGTGAGCAGGAAACAGAACTTCCGGCTGAACTGTACGCAGTTTCAGTTCCTACCTCACATGAAACAGAGTGCGTGTCCGTAACAAAGACCAGTCGGTTGAAGCTGTTTCGGGAAACAGTCGCTCTTTTTGTGTCATTTGGAACACAAAAACAAACTGTGTGGGCAAAATCCAGGGCCCATTAATGTCTACGAACGTGGTACGTATAAATGCTATTGAATTTCAAATCGCTTATTTCTTCAGTGTTCATTTATTTCCAATAAAACCATATTTGTTTTATCCGAATATCACTATCGGGCGGACTTCTCGCACAGAAACGACCCCAAGCCAAAAAGTGTCTAAGCATATCTCATGTAATGGCTCTTTGAATGTAGTTTTTGCATCAAGATTTAATTCTCAACCTTCAGTGACTATTAATTACAGATATTAAAGTTTGTCTTTTTACCTTGCAAAGAGAGCCCAATGATGGCTTACTGCAAGCCGGAACCTTTATATGGAGCTGGATTTAGTACTGTTAATACGGTAATTGTGTGTGAAGGATACAGCACCTGCTCGCAGTAACCAGAGGTAAGAATATCAGAACAAAATGTCATTGGAATCATATCTTTGGTTTCGACAAAGAAGTGTATGGACGGAAGGAATGACAGATATTACCTCCGCATTGTGTGTTCATTTCATAGAGTGAAAACATAATGAATTTCCCCGCCGACAGTTAAAACTGGGAAACACAAACATAACAATAAATTACAATTTTTCTTTAATCTTCATTATTCTTCATAATCTGAAGAACTGAATCAAATATTTCGTCGGAACTTCAAACCCCGTCAACATTCCTTTGTGTCCGTCTGTCTGTTCGTCTTATTTCCATTGTTTCGTCCCCTAGTTCTGACGTTTCGAGCCGCGCCATGACTCAGGCGGTCAGTCGCCGGCCTCTCATCACGAACCACCTCGGTTCGATCCCAGTTCAATACAGTATAGGGTGGCCCTGGTACAGGATTTTCTCCCGGTACTCCCTCTGTCCCCTATCACTGTCATTTCCACCGACGCTCCACACTCATTCGCGTTACTCCGACGGTAGTTTATCTCAGATAGCGACAGCGTCTTTCCATAGACAACTTAAGTATTCTGGTGTTTTCTTTGTACCTGATCGAATTTCGCTACGAGGCTCCTGTTCGTTCTCGTGAGGTGCCCTTTTCAAATGTCTTCTTGCAAGTCGTTTAGCTCCAGTGAGGCAGTTCATATTTTCCAGTCACGTCATGTAACTGCAGGGTAACGCTGGTAATCGCGCTGTGACCAGTTGCTCCCACGTGTCTGCAGTTGGCCACAGTCAGACGTCGCGCAATATGCGCTCCATAACCTAAGAATATCACTTTCAGTTCGCTGTTCCGAAGCCAGTTTAAATCGCTTTTCCATTGATCTTGCCGAATCATATAAAAGCTTTTGCGGTGCTTTTACCGCGTCAGCGTCACACAGCGACAGGCCTTGACGCGCGCGACACGTTCAAATGCGTCACAACGGAGTAATTAAATTATCGCGGGACAGAAACAGTTCACTGATTGTTTGAATGCGATCTGCACACGGCAAGTGCCAGTGTCACCTTGAAGAGCTGCACGCAACTGCTGAGCTAGCCAACTTTAGTCAACTAAGAGGTATAGCCTAACTGTATTAGAAAGGGGCACTAATAGCTCAGTAGGTGTAGTGACTAGGATACGGGCTTGACGGTTCGGGAGTCGAGCCCCGGTAGGGACAACATATTTGTCTCATCGACCCTCCTACATAATGAAACGGGCTCAGTAGTGGGGGATAATGCGGCCGGGGCGTGAAGTTGATTACTCATCTCTCTCTAGTGCCGAGGTTAAGAATGAGAGGATCTGTACCTCCACTTACCCTGTGCACCTTCACAGCCTGCAAAAGAACAGCCGCAGTTTACCTCAGCATAGCAGCAATCAGCGTGCGGTAATTTCTGTGGGAAGTTCCTGAACGGAACATGCATTGAGATAACTGAGATAATTGAGATAATCGTCATGCAGAAGGAATATAGCTGCCAAATAAAGAGCAAACTTTGTACAAAAAATACCGAATCACAATAAAACTGTTTACAATCCACAGATTTTTTTTACTTACTCGATGCAACACCAAAAACTGCAACATGCCGTAGTGAAGCTGCGTGCTAATTTCCCTCTCTACAAACACACCACTTGGGAATTTGTCAAGTCAAGCAAATTTACAATCAATCAATCAATCAACCAATAAATAAATAAATAAATAAATCAGTTTTTATCGCCAGCTTTTAACTTGAATGCACCTTGCACTAAAGACCTTTACTGTTCCAGGCTGCTCCTTCCCTTCCAGTATGCCAGTACAGTCAATCTGCTGCCTGTTGCAGCCCACCACACCTCAGAACATTTGTGTGTCATGACGAAACGTAACAATACAAGACAGTTTTTGGCCTCCTTAATTACCTATTCATATTCTTGGGACACGAATTACAGTTCAAATGAGAGATTCGTGTCGTTCCCTCCAAGCTTCTGTTCAAATTTTCACGCGGATCGCGCTGTCCATTTGCAAGAGACTACATTTCAGTCACTGGAAGTGCTGAGCGCTGTTCTTCTGTTTATTTTATGCAGTTAGCCTGACCCAGCTGGGGAAATATTCATTCGCCTCCGTCACTGTGCAGCCTGTGTGAGGCACAAAGAAGCGCAAACATTTATGTTGTGTTTCGTCGCACTTTGCAGTTACCAACAGCAGTCTATTTGGTAACATTGGTTATCACACTGTAGCCTTCCGGCTTTGTGAAACCGTGTGGTCTGGTATCTTCAGGCTCGAAGTGACAATCAGAGTTACGAAGGACGGTCGGTCATTCCGTCTTTGGTGTTCAACCCCCAACCCCCCCCCCCAACCCCTTGTGTCCCATGACCAAACATTAGCCTCAAAATATAAGTTGTCACTGTCCACGCCTTGAAGGCACATGGAGGGAGCAGAAGTGTAGCTCCACGGACTGGTAACTTCGGCACTGGCTAAACGTGGGCCAACATCCGGCTCCGGGCGCTTTACCCACAGGAAGACCCTGGTATCCACTGGATAGGCGGCTGGGTGGCCCCCAGAATCGGTCTGGACGTTTCGGAGAAGAAAATCTTTCGCCTCCACCGCGATTCAAACCTGGCACTTCGGACCCGTGGCCTAGTCACTATACTGACTGAGCTGTCCCTATTCCTCAGTTTTAGTGTTCTTTGGGTGATTAGTTTCTTACATTCTTGCGGCGCCTTCTGAGACTAGAGTCGGGTCTTTCACTTCGCAGTGACATGCGGGTGTTGTTACGTTATGTAGACACGTTGTTAGGAAGAGGAAAGGAGAGGTATAGACAGGAACTGCACCGCGCTGCGAGCCAATAGCAATGGCGTACAGACAAAAAGAGCAACCACGAAGCAAACCGGCTGTGTCGGCCGTCACGTTGCAGAGAACGTATTCATCAGACAAGCTTGTATCAACTGAAAAAATGCACAGTGTGACAGTCCATAAGATCCACTGTGAATAATGACAAACAAACTGCTGGTGATACCTGGCTTTGATTTGGTGTACATTAATGTCTACACGCGTTACAAAATGCGGAAGTGACAGCTAGCAACAGGAATCCGTGTAATGTAAGGTTGTGTTTGCAGAAGGAAATTATGTGAAGAAACTACAGAAATAAAATTATTCAAGAAAGAAGACATGATAAATAACATTTAAGATAAGTTACAACACGCAGCAATGAACAGCGCCAGATGTATGTTCCTTCATAGGCGAATATTAGCCTGGGTTATACCTAAGAGACAGCCCGTAACTCGCAGTAAACATTCCGTCTCGGTTATACAAACCAGTCGGTTAATGTTGTACAGGGAAATAATGGCTGTTTGTTCTGAGATCCACACAAAACACATAAATACATTGTGTGGGGAGAAAGTAGAATTGTTGAATGTTAAACTGGTGGTACACTATGCGGTATATAGTGACCGCTGTGCGATACATATAGTGACCACTGTGTGGTACATATAGTGACCACTGTGCGGTACATATAGTGACCGCTCTGCGGTACATATAGTGACCACTGTGCGATACATATAGTGACCGCTGTGCGATACATATAGTGACCACTGTGTGGTACATATAGTGACCGCTGTGCGATACATATAGTGACCACTGTGCGGTACATATAGTGACCGCTGTGCGATACATATCGTGACCACTGTGCGGTACATATATTGACCGCTGTGCGATACATATAGTGACCACTGTGCGGTACATATAGTGACCGCTGTGCGATACATATAGTGACCACTGTGCGGTACATGTAGTGACCACTGTGCGGTACATATAGTGATCGCTGTGCGGTTCATATAGTGACCACTGTGCGGTACATATAGTGACCACTGTGCGGTACATATAGTGACTACTGGGACTTTAATGGTTTAATTGCTTTATCATAAATTGAAATTTACCTCTCATGAGATGCGTCGTATGAAAGGCTGCAGTGTTAGCTGCAGTGTTAAACGGCAGTGTTAGCTGCATTGTTAGCTGCAGTGTTACCTGCAGTGTTAGCTGCAGTGTTAAACTGCAGTGTTAGCCGCAGTGTTAGCTGCAGTGTTAGCTGCAGTGTTAACTACAGTGTTAAACTGCAGTGTTAGCTGCAGTGTTAAACTGCAGTGTTAAACTGCAGTGTTAGCTGCAGTGTTAAACTGCACTGTTAGCCGCAGTGTTAGCTGCAGTGTTACCTGTACTGTTAGCTGCAGTTTTAGCTGCAGTGTTAAACAGCAGTGTTAGCTACAGTGTTGGCTGCAGTGTTAAACTGCAGTGTTAGCTGCAGTGTTCAACTGCAGTGTTACCTTCAGTGTTAGCTGCAGTGTTAAACTGCCGTGTTAGCTGCAGTGTTAAATTGCAGTGTTAGCTGCA
>Ga0131853_10013041_pt1 | contig 15229 bp, 17 predicted proteins | sample TergutLab28metaG_FD_92764 | JGI IMG/M metagenome (GOLD analysis project Ga0131853, IMG submission 92764) | Labiotermes labralis P1 segment gut microbial communities from Petit-Saut dam, French Guiana - Lab288 P1 (version 2) (version 2) | ecosystem: Host-associated > Arthropoda: Insects >...
AAAATGCTTTATTAACTGCCTGAATTTTGCCTCCGAAATTCTTGAGCGGTGTACGTACTTGTTTTTCATTGGCTTGACACCCTTTCACAGCTTACATTGCTTCGCTGTGCTAGTCAAGCCCCTAAACATATAAAACAGGAATGACCCCGGAAGAGGTGCCTGGGTGAATTCTAAAAAACGGAGGGTTAAGCATGAACTGTCTAAAAAAATATCCGATGGCGGCGGGTGAGGAAAAGCTGAGTATGGAGCTCACCAGCATGGAGGTTGTTGACGAGTTCGACGATATTCGCTATACTACATATGGGGTAAGGGTAACGGATGAAGAAGGCGGCGTAATTTTTGCGGCGCTAGACGTGGACACAAGGCGCGAATATGTTCAGCAGTTTGTAGAGCTCTGTGTGCGCTTTGAAGCCCGAGTCATTCACCTGCCCGACATATTGGAAGACTACTTGGCTTAGCTGCTTGCGGGCCAAAAGGAGCGAATGCAGGCTTGAAGTGTCCATTTTGTTTTTACGGTGAGAGCAAGGTTATAGATTCTCGCCCGACTGACGAGGGGGCGAAAATCCGCCGTCGCCGGGAGTGCCTGAGCTGCGAGAAGCGATTCACCAGCTATGAGGTAGTTGAAACAGCACCGATAATGGTGGTGAAAAAGGACAAAACCCGTCAGTCATTTGACCGGGGCAAGTTACTGGGCGGGCTTATGCGCGCCTGTGAAAAACGGTCGATCTCGGTCGCTGAGCTGGAAGAAACAGTGGACGCGATCCAGACTGAAATACTTAACACGATGGACAGGGAAGTGCCCTCCTCCAAAATAGGGGAACTGGCCATGGAGCAGCTAAAGGGAATCGACGAAGTGGCTTATGTTCGCTTTGCCTCGGTTTACCGGGAGTTTAAGGACGTGAACTCGTTTATGGACGAGCTTAAGGATATACTGAAGGCTAGGAAGTAGCTCGCGCCGCAAGACGCAAAAAACACAAAGAGAGCGTTGGCAACAACTGGAAATTTCCGTGTTTGCTGCCAACGCTCTATTTTTTAGTTACGACCTAACAAATTTCGAACTCAAACAGCTTCCAGGCTAGTGTTACTAACTTCAAACTGTTCAGACGATGGCTTATTGTTGCATCCTATGCAGAGGGGGACAATATACCATTTGTTGCTACCGTGTGCTTTCTTGACGTGAGCCCCAACCTCGGCGCTTTTTATGCAACCACTTACAGAGCAATAGGAAAATTTCCTACCTTGCTTAGCTTCCCACCATGCTTTCCATGATGCGTGTTCTTTAGGGGTATTCTTGGTTGTGCCGTTCAAGTTTTTAACTTCTGTCATTTGCTTAACTCCTTATGTTATATTTACAAAAGGAATACAGGTCTCGCCTCACTTGTCCTTTCTACGAGTGAAGATCATATTGCAAATGGCACATCCTTGTGATATAATGTGTATTCTGGCTAGCGGAAGTGCTTATGTGCTTACACTAGTGGCGAGAACGATGGTAGTGACAATACCATCGTTTTTTGCTTGTATGCCTTTTTTTGATGTCTTTGCCAACGCAGTTCAGAGGAGGTACCTAGAGTACCTCCTCTGAAAGTCTGCCTCTAGTACATTCCGCCCATGCCGCCGCCGGGGGGCGCTGCTGGCGGAGTCTCTTCTTTGATGTCGGTTACCAGGGACTCGGTTGTGAGCACCATTGCGGCGACCGAAGCGGCGTTCTGCAAAGCAGAGCGAGTTACTTTGGCGGGGTCAACGATACCGATTTCTATCATGTCGCCGTAGTCTTCGTTCTGTGCGTCAAAGCCGTAGCCGACCTTCTTCTTGGCAACAATCTTGTCGAGGATAACAGAGCCCTCGAGCCCCGCGTTAGCGGCGATCTGGCGGACAGGCTCCTCGAGCGCGCGGCGGACAATGCGTGCGCCAGTGTTGAGGTCGCCCTTAGTGGATGCGACAACTTTGTCAACTGCGGGCATAACGTCGACCAGTGCGGTGCCGCCGCCGGGTACGATGCCTTCTTCGACAGCTGCCTTGGTGGCCGCGAGAGCATCCTCGATGCGCAGTTTCTTTTCTTTCATCTCGATTTCGGTGGCGGCGCCAACTTTGATGACGGCAACGCCTCCGCTCAACTTGGCAAGGCGCTCTTGGAGCTTCTCCTTGTCGAAGTCGCTGGTGGAAAGTTCGCACTCGGAGCGGATTTGCTTTTTCCGGTCGTCAATGGCGGATTTTTTGCCCATGCCGTCGACGATGATGGTGTTCTCTTTTTGCACCTTGACTTGAGCGGCGCGGCCCAGTTGCTCAATGGTGGCATCTTTGAGCTCGAGGCCGAGCTCTTCGGTGATGACTTCGCCGCCGGTGAGGATAGCGATGTCCTTGAGCATTTCTTTGCGGCGGTCACCAAAGCCGGGAGCTTTAACGGCTACGCAGGTGAACGTGCCGCGCAGACGGTTGAGGATAAGGGTGGAGAGCGCTTCGCCTTCGATGTCCTCGGCGATGATGACCAGCTTTTTGCCCGACTGTACGATTTGCTCGAGCAGGGGCAGCAGATCTTGGATTGTGGAGATTTTTTTGTCGGTGATAAGGATGAAGGCGTCGTCGATAACGGCTTCCATTTTTTCGGTGTCGGTGACCATGTAGGGGGTGATGTAGCCGCGGTCAAACTGCATACCTTCCACCAGGTCGGTGTAAGTTTCGGCGGTTTTGCTCTCTTCAACAGTAATAACGCCCTCGGCGGTTACTTTATCCATGGCCTCCGCGATCAGCTTACCGATGATTTCGTCGCCGGAAGATACGGTTGCAACGCGAGCGATGTCGCCGGTGCCGGCAACTTTCTTGGAGTTCTTCTTGATGCCCTCGACAGCGGCGTCAACTGCCTGCTGGATGCCGCGCTTAACATTCATAGGGGAAGCGCCTGCGGCCACGTTCTTCATGCCCTCGCGCACGAGAGCTTGGGCCAGCAGAATAGCGGTTGTGGTGCCGTCACCAGCTACGTCGTTGGTCTTAACGGCGACTTCTTTTACCAGCTGGGCGCCCATGTTTTCAAAGGCTTCCTCGAGCTCGATTTCCTTGGCGATGGTAACGCCGTCATTAGTGATGAGAGGGGAGCCGAATTTTTTGTCCAGCACAACGTTGCGGCCCTTGGGGCCCAGGGTTACCTTGACGGTATCGGCAAGCTTGTCGATACCGATTTGCATGGTTTTTCTGGCGTCCTCGCCGTAGATGATTTGCTTTGCCATATTCTAAACTCTGCCTTTCGTATCGTTATAGTGTTCTTAATTATTCAACAATCGCTAAGATGTCGCTTTGGCGGACGATGGTGTACTCTACGTTGTCCAGCTTTACCTCGGTGCCGGAGTATTTGCTGACAAGGACTTTGTCGCCCTTTTCAACGGTCATGTCTACGTCTTTGCCGTCTACCAGCCCGCCGGGGCCAACTTCGACAACCTCTGCGATAGAGGGCTTTTCTTTGGCTGCTCCAGCCAAGATAATGCCGCTCTTTGTGGTTTCTTCGGCCTCCATCATTTTGATGACGACTCTGTCTGCCAACGGTTTGATTATCATACCTGCATCCTCCTTAAAATTTTGAACTGGCCGGGTGTGCAGCAGTTTGGAGTCGGCGAATTGCCGCCTCGACCACTAGCACTCCGTGCCATTGAGTGCTAAATACAATTCTACCCATTTTTTTATAAAAAGCAAGAGCAAAAAACGGAAAAACGGTAACTTTATAGTTTTTTAACAAATTGTACATTTTTAGTGGCTAATTATGTGGGGTAGGTGGCAAAACTAGCGCCCCGCCGAAATAAGGCGGGGCGGCGTAGTTAATCCAAAGTCGCCAGTCTAGCTCACTTCGGTAGAGGCCAACAGGGTGCCGTCCGGGCCGTGGAACTCTCCGATTATGCTGGGGGATTCTACTCCCATGTCTACCATGGCGGGGAGCAACTCGGCAAATGCGCCTTCTAGTTCGGGAAGGAGCACGTTTATAACGATGTCTTCATCAAACCCATTTTCAGGGGAAAACTCCGAAATATGGAACACATACGCTATGGCACTTTCTCCCCTAGCTGCAACTGTGACTGTCATAAACCCGCCCATATCTTGCTGCATATCTGCGGCGAAGATTCGGTGGTTTTGCAAAAGAATGTCGATCGGGGATATCTCGCTTAGTGTGAGGTTGTCGCCCTCGACGTCCGCCCCGAATTCGTGGTTGCCAATCAGCCTACCGTCTACCCCGAGGAACTCAAGGAGCACTCTTGGCTCGGCTATGCCATCCTCTTCCATGTCCAGCATTAAAAGCGAGGTGGCCGGGGAAAGTAAGTTGGTCATTAGCTGTATAAGCTCAGGCTCCTCCGCTTGTGCGTTTTCAGCGCTCATCACGATTGCTAGGATGTTTTCCCCGCGGGCCTCAACCGATACGGAAAAATCATCGCCCAGTGCGGTAAGTTGCGCGCCGAGGTCACGGTTTGCGCGCTCCGCGATTTCCTGCAAAATATCTTCGGGTGAGAGCGAAGGGGAAGGGCTCGCACAGGCTGACAAGATGAGGATGGCAACCAATATTAGCGAGATACACAATCTGCGAGACGACTTCATTTTTCAGCTCTCCTCTTTTAGAAAAAGATATTTAAACGAAGCGCGTCCCCAAATGAAATGGGGACGCGCAGTGGCTACAGTCACCGGCCACTGGCGCGCCGGAAAGGGATCTATACCTAAGTGGTTTCTTAGCTTTCTATGCTGTCGATAAGGGTGCCGTCTACTCCGAAGAATTCAGCGACCATTCTTGGGTTTTCGATGCCTTCATACTCGAGGCCGTCCAGAAGCATTGGGAATATGGAGGAGAGCATGGTCATAACGAGTTGTATAACCTCGGGATCCTCGACTTCTTCGTCTTCAGCTACCATAACGAATGCGAGAGTGTTTTCTCCGCGAGCTTCAACGTTTATAGAGATAGGCAGGTCGCCCATAGCGGCAAACATTGCGCCCATTTCCTCGTTGGCCTCATCGGCGATTTCTTGCAAAATGCCTGCGTTTGACGGGGCATTGTTTTCTTCCTGCTCTTGCTCGTCATCTTGCTCGTCTTGGCCGTTATTGTCTTCGGTTTGCTCGACAGCGGGTGGAGCTGCGTTTCCTGCGGGGGCGGGGCTGGAGGAAACGCAGGCCGAAAGGGCGAGAACGATAACCAACAACAGGGTAAGACACAGTTTGCGAGATAGCTTCATTTTACAGTACTCCTCTTTTCTTTGTAAATAATTTGGGGGTAAGTTTTTAAGATACCTGTATTCACAGCTCAAGGTGTCGTCTTGGCGGGGCTTATCGCCCTTCTGTGTTAATTTTTTGGAATACACACTAAGAACTTGTATTCAATACTCAAGCCGCCCACGAGCCGACGATTTTTCCGCTATGCTTCGTCAATTTTCCTTGGAATGCACAAAGCATTCCTGCAAAAAAATTCCTTGCCTAGCGAAAAAATCGCTTCGGCTCGTGGGCAACTCTCGTTATTGAATACAGGTTCTAAGTATTCCCCCGAAAAACTTCCTTAGTATGGCGAAATAATTCCTTGCCAATCTTGATGTCTTCAGCTATGTGAATACAGGTTCTTCTTCCACATTACCCAAACAAAACGCGCCCCCAACGCCTGGGAACGCGAAGTGGCTGCGGCCATTGGCCGCTGGCGCGCCAGAAGGGACTCGAACCCCTGGCCTACTGCTTAGAAGGCAGTTGCTCTATCCTGCTGAGCTACTGGCGCAATTTTTAGGAGATGGAAGTAGCGGACTGGGGATTTTTGGTATCCTTGCACTCTACTTACTAGTCTCACAACAACACACCCCATTATAGAAGCTAAAACCCAAGATGTCAAGACATAAACTAAGAATAGCGCTGCTTGCATTTTTTGTTGAATGTTGATAAGATAATAGGGGAAAATTCTACTACAAGAAGGAGCGTGTTGTTGAAATGGCACTGGTAACAACCAAAAAGATGTTCGAGGATGCGTACAAAGGCAAGTACGCCATAGGCGCGTTCAACGTAAACAACATGGAAATTGTCCAGGGGATAACAGAGGCGGCCAAAGAGCAAAACGCGCCGCTTATCCTGCAAGTGAGCTCGGGGGCGCGTAAATACGCCAACCACACTTACTTGATGAAGCTAATTGAGGCTGCGGTTATTGAAACCGACCTGCCGATAGCTGTCCACCTTGACCATGGGAACAGCTTTGAGCTCTGCAAAAGCTGTATAGACGGCGGATTTACATCGGTTATGATTGACGGCTCGCACCATACTTTTGAAGAGAACATTGCTCTTACAAAGCAGGTGGTAGAGTACGCGCACGCAAAGGGTGTTACCGTTGAGGGTGAGCTTGGCCGCTTAGCCGGAGTTGAAGACGATGTAAACGTCTCGGCGGAAGACGCCTCTTACACCCGCCCAGAAGAAGTACAGGAATTTGTTGAGCGCACAGGCGTGGATTCGCTGGCGATTGCTATCGGTACCAGCCACGGCGCGTTTAAGTTTAAGCCCGGCCAAACCCCCAAGCTTCGCTTTGACATCCTTGAAGAAATTGAGCGGCTGTTGCCCGGGTTCCCGATTGTGCTGCATGGAGCTTCCTCGGTTATACCCGAGTACGTCAAGATGGTTAACGAGAACGGCGGCCAAATGCCCGATGCCATTGGCATTCCCGAAGATATGCTGCGCAAAGCGGCCTCTATGGCGGTTTGCAAAATCAACATCGACTCCGATCTGCGCCTTGCCATGACCGGCGTGCTGCGCAAGCATTTTGCGGACAACCCCTCACACTTCGACCCCCGCCAGTACCTTGCACCGGCGAGAGATGCCATTAAAGAGATGGTGGCGCACAAAATTACTACTGTACTGGGTTGCAACGGCAAAGCGTAGCAGTGGCTGAAAAGTAGGGATTAGAAAATAGCAAATGATGGATATTATACGCGAAGTATACAATCTCGACAACATTACAAGTGTAGGGGTTTGTGACTTTGCTGAGGCGGGGCCGCTTTTGGATGTGCGTGCCAAAAGCAGGCTGCCTCGCGACTGCGCCAGTATTATAGTTTGTGCGTTACCTTACTACTCCGGCGACTACCCCGGGCGCAATGTAGCGCGATACGCTGTTTGTGACGATTATCATCTGACCTGCGGCGGGTTGCTCGGGGAGGTTGCCGGAGAGTTGGGCCGGCGCTTTCCCGAGCACGCTTTTGTGCCGTTTATTGATGTTTCCCCTATCCGGGAGGTGAAGGCCGCGCGCCTTGCAGGCCTGGGGGTGATTGGTCTGCACGGCCAGCTGATAACGCCGCAGTGGGGTCCCTGGGTATTCATTGGGTGTGTAGTAACTGACCTACGGCTCGCGACTCAGTGGCCAAAGGGCGGCAACTACGCGCTCTGCACCACAGAGTCGCGGCTCATCGATACTTGTTTGGAGTGTGAGGCCTGTCTGTCCGCCTGCCCGACAGGTGCACTTAGTCGAAATGGTTTGCGCCGGGAGCTTTGCCGTTCCGGTATTACGCAGAAAAAGGGCGCGCTCACCTCTTGGGAGGAAGAGCAGGTGAGAGCGGGCAAAATGGTCTGGGGTTGCGATATTTGTCTTGAAGCTTGCCCAATGGGTAAGAACCCAGCCATTACGCCACTGGAGTGCTTAAAGCGCGGCCCACTGCCAATACTTACGAGGGAGAACCTGGGACAAGCCCTTGCACGGAAGGCTTATAGCTACCGGGGCAGGGGGGTGCTTGAGCGCAATTTGGAGCTGCTTGGCGGCTAAGAACTATAAGAAGCTGTGGTCAATACTCGAACCGCCCCCGAGCCGGCGATTTTTTCGCTATGCGTCGTCAATTTTTCTTGGAATGCACAAAGCATTCCTGCAAAAAAATTCCTTGCCTAACGAAAAAAATCGCTTCGGCTCGTGGGCAATTCTCGTTATTGACCACAGCTTCTAAGGAGAGCTCCGCTATGACAATCAATGAAAAACTGCTCAGCGACTGTTTAGACGACATAATCGGCAAGAAGCATGTTTTCAGTGCGGCGCTAAAGGTTGAAAGCGGTGATAGGTCTTTTGCGTGGGCAGGTGCGCGTGGCGATATGAAGACCGACAGTAAATATTTTATCGCGAGTGTAACGAAGCTATATGTCACAGCGGTTGTTATGTCTTTAGTTGAAGAGCAAAAATTAAGCCTTGATGAGAAGGTCGCAGGCTACCTGCCCGGTCATTATCTGGAAAAGCTTCATGTTTTGAAGGGTGTGGACTACTGCGGCGAAATAACAATTAGGCATCTTATTTCAAACACCTCTGGGTTGCCGGATTACTTTACTCATAAAGAGCGCGGTGAGCCTGCCGCCGCCGACTTGCTGCTACAGGGTAGGGATGAATCGTGGGAGCTTGAAAAAACGCTTGAGAATATGAAGAAGATGACGCCGCAGTTTGCTCCGGGCAAAAAGGGCAAGGCGGCGTATTCAGATACGAACTACCAACTTCTAGGTAAAATTATTGAAATTGTGACAGAGAAAAGTATCGGCGAAGTGTTTAAGAAGTATATCTTTGATAAGCTTGGCCTTTGTGATACTTACTTGTTCAGTGATATTGACGATATAGAACCGGTCGGTTTTTACTATAGGGATAAGCGGCTGTGGTTGCCAAAGTATATGGCGTCGGTGTCTGTTGAAGGCGGCATTGTTTCCACAGTGGATGAAGTTATGGTTTTTTTGAAAGAGTTTTTCGGCGGGCGGTTTTTTTCGAAGGGAAGAATCGAAGAGCTGAAAGTGTGGAATTTGATCCTTCCGCCGCCCGGTCTGTTTTATTTTGGGGTCGGGCTGGAGAAGGCTCCCACGCCGCGCATTGTTTCGCTCAGAAAGCCAATTAACGAGATATTGGGCTTTTGGGGGCAGACCGGCTCGTTCGCGTGGTACAACCCCGACACCGATTTGTACTTTAGCGGGACAACGAACCAGGTTAACGGGTCGGGGCATAGAGCGGTGATGAAGGCTATTATCAAAATAATTAAGTCTGCGTTATAACGGTATTCACTAAAGTCTGACACCAAAAGGATGTGCCCAAATGAGCTTATCCTCAGTTGAGCTAAAAGAGTTTGCCACCAGCGTCGGAGCAACGGGTTGCGGCGTTGCGAGTGTCGACCGCTTTGAAGACGCGCCTGAAGGTTTTTCGCCGAAAGATGTATACAGCAAATGCCGCAGTGTTGTGGTTGTATTCAGGTCGATGCCGTCTGGGGCAATACTGGCGGAAAACCCTGTCCCGTACTCACACGCCTCATTCAAAATGTATGAGGAGATAGACCGCTTATCGATGGAGCTGTTACGCTTTTGCGAGAGCAGGGGAGTAAACGGCGTTATAATTCCCCCTCAAGTTCCATATTTGCACTGGGACGAAGAGAAGCTCCATGGAAGGGGGATCATATCGCTCAAGCACGCCGCAGTCAAAGCCGGGCTTGGCATCATAGGTAAGAGCACTATTTTTATCAACAGAGATTATGGCAACATGGTTTACTTAGGTGCTATTTTGATTGACGCGCAGCTGGAGTCGGATTCTTTGGTAACAGATTTGGCGTGTCCGCCGGGCTGTAACATATGCGTTAAAAGCTGTGCCCAGCAAGCGATATTGGACGGAACCGTGAACCAAAAGCTTTGCCGTGAGGGCTCGTTTTTCAAAGCCGGGCGGGGTTGGGATATATATAACTGCAATGCCTGCCGGAGACTGTGCCCGCTGCGATTGGGCAGCAGAGGCTAAGTATAACACCAAAAGGATGTGCACCATGGACAACCACGCGATCACAACAGAAACTCTCCCGCCCGAGCAATACCCGGAATACGAAACCTTCATCCGCTCGCACCCACAAGGCAACATCATGCAGAGCGTTTTGTGGCACGGCGTTAAGAGCGGCTGGGCCCACGAGGTCGTAGTTTGTCGTAACAAAAGCGGCGATATTATTGGCGGGATGAGCGTGCTTATCCAACAGGTGCCGCTGGTTGGGGTTTCTCTGCTATACGCGCCCAGAGGGCCGGTCTGCGATCTGCACGATAAGAGTATATTGACTGCGCTGAAAAATGGCGCGGACGACTTAGCCCAGCGGCACAAAGGCTACATCTTCAAGATGGACCCGGACATCGGTGTGGACGACCACGACTTTACCACAATAGCGGGAGAGTTAGGCTTTAAGACTTTTTTGGGTGGGGACGGCTTCGAAACTATACAGCCGCGTTTCAACTACCGCGTATATTTGAACGGGCGCAGCGAGGATGAGCTGCTGGCCGGGCTTACACAGAAGGCCAGATATAACGTTAGGGTGGCGCAGAGGCACGGGGTGGAGATTAAGATTATGGGCAGAGAAGCCCTTGATGACTTCGCCCGTTTAATGGAAGTGACCGGCAAGCGCGACGGTTTTTCGGTGCGACCGCGCAGCTACTTTGAGGGTATGCTAGACGCTCTGGGGGGCGACGGCCGACTCTACATGGCCTACTATCAGGGCCAGGCGGTGGCCGGGGCGGTAACCTCGAACTATGCCGGCAAGTGCTGCTACCTTTACGGTGCGTCCGACAACAACTACCGCAATATGATGCCCACTTACCTCATCCAGTGGGAGATGATGCGCTGGGCGGCCCAGACCGGCTGCAGTGTCTACGACTTCCAGGGGGTGTCGGGTAACCTGAGCGAGGAGAACAACCCGTTATACGGGCTCTACCGCTTCAAGAAGGGGTTTGGTGGCCAGGTAGACGAAGGGCCGGGTGAGTTCGATTATGTGTATATGCCGCTGCGGGCTAAGCTGGTGGGTGTGCTGATTAAGCTGAATGAGTGGGTACGGGGGTTGCGCAGGAGATTGCGGGGCGGGTGATTGCGATTGAGTGAGCACTGTGCAGTGTTGAGGCGGGCTCGTGCATTGCCAATGAAGCTATAGAGCGCGACACCGAGCATATGAACCTATGGTTTGGACAACCGCACTGGACACTTAACAAAAGCAACGCGCTATTTGAGGAAGTTCCCGGCTCGACCGGGGGAAAAAGGAGGGCCAAAATGGGAAGCTTGTTTCAAGCCGCTCTAACATACGCGAGCTCCGGCACCTCCCGCTTCCACATGCCGGGGCACAAGGGTGTTGGGCTGCCGTACCCGGGTTTTGGCGACATCGCTCGACTCGACCTCACCGAGATAGCGGGGCTGGACAGTCTTTATACCGCTGACGGCGTAATCCGCGAGGCCGAGCGGGCTTATGCTGAGCTGTATGGCGCCAGAGACAGCTTCCTCAGTGCGGGGGGCTCTACCCTTTGCATACAGGCGATGCTTGCACTGGCTCTAAGCCCGGGAGATACGCTGCTTATCACCCGCGGGGCACATGTAGCGGCGGTCAACTCTATGGCCTTGCTGGATTTGCACCCCGAGTGGATTCTGCCAGATACTGACCACGAGACCGGGCTCAGTTTACCTGTCACTCCGCAACAGGTGGCCAAGGGATTGGAGGCGCACCCACAGGCAAGGGCTGTCTACATCACATCCCCGACCTTTTTTGGGGCGATGGCCGATATTCAGGAGATAGCGCGGGTTTGCAAGGGGTTTAGCGTCCCGCTGCTGGTGGACAACGCCCACGGTGCGCACTTGTCGTTTTTTTCGCCAAACCGGCACCCTATGGCCCAGGGCGCGGATTTCTGCTGCGACTCTCTGCACAAGACGCTGCCGGTGCTGACTGGGGGGGCGCTCTTGCACATGTCCCGGGGCGATTGCGAAGGTCGCGCCCGGGAAAAGCTCAGCTTGTTCGGCTCGACCAGCCCCAGTTACCTAATCATGTGCAGTATGGACGGCGCACTCGACTACCTGCGCACCCCAAAAGCCGGTGAAGAGATGCGCGAGGCGGCAGCGCGGCTTGCGGATATAAAGCAAAAAGCCAGGGCGATTGGGTATCTTATATCCAAGGGTGAAGGCGATCCGATCCGACTTACCTTGAGTGCGGTTCCGCTGGGGTATACCGGCGAGCAACTGGGTGAGTATTTGCGCGGGCAGAAGATCGAGCCCGAGTATGCTGCCGGCGGGTACTGCGTGCTGATGGCCGGCCCATTCAACTCTCGGGAGGACTTTGGCCGGCTGGAGCAAGCGCTGGAAACCCTGCCCGCTCGCCAGCCAATACAGAAACGGCAGCTTGAACTGACCTTGCCGGAGCGCGTACTCTCGGTGCGGGAGGCCGTGTTTGCCCCGCGCACTACCCTGCCGGTGGAAGACGTGGTGGGAAAGGTTGCCGGAAGCCTTGTCGCCCCCTGTCCGCCGGGGATAGCCCTGGTAAGCGCAGGGGAGCTCATAGACGAACAAACGGCGCGTCTCCTAAAAAACTATGGAATATCGCAGGTAAATGTGCTAAAATGGTAGTTGGGAATTGGTAGAAACGGTTACGGGCCGGTCGGCTTCTGCCGCCTTGTCAAACGTACTGTCAATTCCGGATTCCCATTTTTCAACTACCGCTAGGGGGTTTGGCATGAAACTTGTTGTAGCAATCGTCAGCGGAGAGGACAGCTCCAAGGTGTCCGGTGCGCTTACCAAAGAGGGCTTTTTTGTCACCAAGCTGGCCACATCGGGCGGTTTTTTGGCGGCGGGAAATACCACGTTTATAGTCGGCACCGAGGACGAAAAGGTTCCCAGTCTTATAGAAATCCTCAAGAGCAATTGCAGCACTCGCAAGCAGACAAAACCTTCTACCGGCAGTTTGGGGCTAGGAATGTTTTCGGCAGCGCCAATTGAGGTGCAGCTGGGTGGTGCCACTGTCTTTGTGCTGGACATTGAGCAATTCCACAAACTATGAGCGGCGAACTGCCGCTGGCACGTTGCGTAGAGACCTTTGAGGGAACCGAGCAAACACCGCCTGCGCCCTCATGTGGGGTTGCTGCAGCACCTAACTCTTTGGTGCAGAGCTCGGAAGGGTCGCTTGTTGGCTTTGGAATAGAGAGCTGCGGCCTTCCCCACGCCATTTTGATTGAGTGCCCAGACGAAGACAAGGCCGATGGCCTTGCTCGGAAGTTGGCAGCCGCCCAGCTTTGCTCGGGCCCAGAGAAAGTGCGCCCATGCGGGCAGTGTGTCAGCTGCGAAAAGGTAGAAAAGGGCATCCATCCCGATTTGCAGAGCTATCTGGGCGAGGGCAAAAGCCTGGCTATATCGGTGGACAAGGTCCGGCAGATAAGGGCGCAGGCGTATATTCTGCCCGGGGAGAGCGAGCGTAAAGTCCTGCTTTTGCGCGGTGTGCAGACAATGCTGGCCCCGGCACAGAACGCCCTGCTAAAAATCCTGGAAGAGCCGCCGGCCAGCGCAGTTTTTATCCTGACCACGACCAACCGCTTTTCCCTGCTTGAGACCGTGCGCTCCAGGGTGCGGGTAATCAGTCTTGAGAGCGAAGATGCTCACGAGGCCCCCGAGCACATAGAGTGTGCACAGGAGATTATCGAGCTGCTGAGTAGGGGAGAGGAAGCACGGGTGCTCGCCTGTTTTGCAAAGTACGAGAAGGACAAGCTCGGTGTTATCCAAATGCTGACCGCGCTTAGGGGCTGTCTGACCCGGTATATGATAGCGGGTGGCTATAAAGGCGGGGGCGCTCCGCTGAGCCCTCACCGGCTCTGGGACTTTGCTGCAGTGACAGAGGACGCTTTAGCCGACGCCGAGAGCAATGTAGGTGGCCTGCTGCTGGGATGCTCTATCTGTGCCAGGATGTTTGAAGCCAGCGAAATGCCGTAAGGTATAACAATATATTATTTTATAATTCCTAACTTCTAGCAACTATTGGGAGGAAACATGGCTGAAATTATAGGTGTGCGATTCAAGAGTGTGGGCAAGGTATATTATTTCGATCCCGGTGGGCATACAGTCCGCAAAGGCGACAACGTTATAGTTGAAACTACACGGGGAATTGAGTGCGGCGAGGTAATACTCCCCAACCGCGAGGTGGAGGATAAGCAGATAACCGCGCCGCTAAAAAAGATGCTTAGGCCGGCAAGCGAACAGGATTTGGAATCGACCCGGAAGAACCGGGAAAAAGAAGCGCACGCCCTTAAAGTCTGCCAGGAAAAGGTGCGTGCCCACAAGCTGGATATGAAGCTGATTGACGTTGAGTACACTTTTGACAATAGCAAAGTGCTATTTTACTTCACGGCGGATGGACGGGTGGACTTCAGGGAACTGGTAAAAGATTTAGCGTCGGTGCTCAAAACCCGTATAGAGCTGCGCCAGATCGGTGTGCGCGACGAAGCTAAAATGCTTGGCGGCTTGGGCATTTGCGGCAGGCCGTTCTGTTGCAGTACGTTTCTGGGGGAATTTCAGCCGGTATCTATCAAAATGGCCAAAGAACAGGGGCTCTCGCTTAACCCGGCCAAAATTTCGGGCACTTGTGGGCGGCTGATGTGCTGCCTCAAATATGAACAGGCCGCATACGAAGACTTGATTAAAACAACTCCAAAAGTTGGGAGCTGTGTACAAACGCCAGAGGGCAGGGGTACAGTCAGCGAGGTAAGCCTTATGACAGGCAACCTGAAAGTAATGTTGGACAAACACCAAAACGGCGTTTTGAGCGTTTTCCACAAAGATAAAGTGCAGCCTTTCAAAGAGGCGCGCGGGCAGCAGAAGCCCGCAGAGTAGGCAGACGCGCGATTATACAAAAAACTTTTAATTTCATCTTGATTTTTCACCGTATTATGGTACAATAGGATGAAATCTAACGGGAGGTTATTTACATGGCATATTTTATTACCGAAGACTGCATTAGCTGTGGTGCTTGCGAAGCTGACTGTCCTACCGACGCGATTTCTGAGGGAGATGGCAAGTTTGTGATTGACGCTGCCGGCTGCATTGATTGCGGTGCATGTGTCGACTCTTGCCCTGTGGATGCGATTAAACCACCACAATAACCCAACGAGCAGCGATAAGACGTCAAAAAACGATTGGCATGGCCGCTCTAGCGCGGCTATGCCAATGTTTTCGGGAACTTGATTCTGTGCTGTGCCTAGGCTTGTTTATTTAGTTGGAGGGTTACCGAAGTGGTCATAACGGGGCGGTCTTGAAAACCGTTTGAGGGCAACCTCACAAGAGTTCGAATCTCTTACCCTCCGCCAGTACGGATAGTCATAAGGGCCATAGCCCTACTTTTGTTTGGCTATATCGGATACCATAGAAAACAGGTTGTGTTTACACAGCCTGTTTTCTATTTTCTTTGCCAAAAGATTTGTGCAGCTTCTTACGCATTTCAACGTCCGGCAAATCGACTTCCCCGATGAAGTTGAA
>Ga0131853_10013044_pt1 | contig 15226 bp, 10 predicted proteins | sample TergutLab28metaG_FD_92764 | JGI IMG/M metagenome (GOLD analysis project Ga0131853, IMG submission 92764) | Labiotermes labralis P1 segment gut microbial communities from Petit-Saut dam, French Guiana - Lab288 P1 (version 2) (version 2) | ecosystem: Host-associated > Arthropoda: Insects >...
ATATGAACTCGGCTACTCCTTCATAAGTTACACCATTTATGGTTGCCCCTTTCACTGATCTTCGGGATGGGGACGCTGAAAATCTCATATATTTGGTCTTGTCGGGGTTTATTACCAGACCCAATCTACCTGCTTCCCTGCTTATCTCAGCACACATTGCTTCAAGAGCTGGAAGGCTCCTTGCAATTACCAAAATATCATTGGCATATCCACAGATTTGTGTCAGTCTGTTCAAAATCATATTGCTTTTTTCCAGGTTTTTCAGTGCTTTGTGGAGAACGAGGTTGAACAAAGTTGCAGACAAACCATCTCCCTGCCTAACCCCTCTACTTATGACAAAAGGGTTACTTATTTTACCATCCACTATTACTGTGCCTTGGGCTTCTTCAAGTGTCATTTTCACGAGCTGTTCTATCTTTTTGGGTATCCCAAAACTCGTTAGTGATTCTAGAAGTTTTTTTTTTTGTTTATGTTGTCAAACACTATTTTCAACTCAATGGAAAGGAGGTGGAGGTCAATATCATGTGCATAAAAATTTTCAAGTGTTTGCCTTACTACAAATAATTGATCGATTGTTCTTCTTTGTGGTCTAAAACCGCATTGGTACCCTCCCATAGTCTCTTCTGAGTACTCTTTCAACCGTTTTAGTATTACACTTGATAGTGTTTTATATGTGACATTTAGTAGCATTATTGCTGGATAATTTTTACACTTCCACTCCACTTCTATGCTCTATATCTTCACCAACACCTGAGAATATAAGGAATTTTCCATTTTGTGTTTCTGTCACCGTTCTCTTTCCATCGTATTTCACTCAGACCAATAATATCCAACTTATAGCTTGTCATTTCTTTCTTTACTTGCTTTAATTTGCCGTACTCTCTTGTTGTCCTTACATTCCAAAACCCTAATCTCGTTTTCCATTTCATGCCAAATTGGTCACCTCTTATATCAGGCTGTTTACTGTTCATTTCGGTTTATTTAATAATAATGTTTAAGGTGTGCAAGTTATTAGCATACAGAACTCGATCTCAGTGATGGGGCTGCCATTTAAGCCTCTAAACAGGCTGATTTTCTGTCAGGGTTGAATATTTCATTAACGGGAACTGAAATCAATGATCCTAAATTGCAAAGAGTTTGCAGGGCAAGTACCTTAAACTTGACGAAATTCTGTATTGGTAATAACCCTTTCAGTAGCTATTATGTGACCTGCAAATCACAGCGGCAACAGACGACACTGGAAATTGATTTATTGCGTTCTGGAAAAACGCCTCTGATAAAATTTGTTAAAATAATCTGAGTACTTCAGAAAATACTGAAATGTGCCTTAGCGACAAAAGTGAGATACAAACCACACTCTTCCCCCAATTCACAAGTGCTGAATTTGCTAGTACCTTTGTAATTATCAAAGTTTTATTTATTCACCAACTGATGCACTAGTGAGTTGTCTTAAAAAGCAATATTAAAATTTACATTAAAATTTACATTAAAACAGCTCCGACATGTTTGGGTGTTACAGTTACACCGTCATCAGGGAGCGCATTAATTAGTGCTTACTAAAGTTACAGTTGATAAAATAGTCCATTAAAATACATCGGTGTGTGGTTAATACGGTGGTGGTGTGGCTGCATCTATTAGGTCCTTATTGGTGTATGTGTGTTGCACTGTTCGGCAGTAGTCTACTGCCGAACAGTGCATCACACATACCCTCAACACACCAACGCAGACGCCTTTTCCAGACGGCCATGCCCGGACGAATGCTCCCGCTGCCGAAAGACTGAACAACGAGCAGACGGCCCAAGAGTGCGGATGGTAGCTGCTGCCATTGCTAAAGAATGGGACAGACAAGCCCTGAGGAGGGAGCAGTTGGCAGATGATGACGTTGAACCACTACTGCGAGAGATGGAGGCTGGACAACGCCCCGAGTGGAGGGGTATCAATGACCGGGGCCCCATCTAAAAGAGCTATTAGGCCCAGTGGAAATCCATCGCAGTGAGAGACGGCGGGCTGGAACGTCGCTGGGAGTCGGCCGACGGAAATACGATGACCCAGACAGTCATCTCTCGTAGCAAGGTGAAGGAAGTACTGGCTGATATAAAAGAATGAACATCCGGAGGAAACCTTGGGCTAACAGGACTATCGGCAAGGTCCGACAACGTTGATATTGGCTGCACTTAAGGGGCGACGTTGGTAGGTGGTGTCAACATTGTGACACCTGTGCCGCCAGTCGAGGTCCCAGAACTAGAATTTGGGGCCTGATACACTAATACAACGTCGGAGCACCCTTTGAGAGGATCACAATTGACATCGCTGGGCCTTTCCCGGAGAGCGACAGGGGAAACAGATATCTCCTGATCGCCATGGACTGCTTCACGAAGAGGCCAGAAGGTTACGCCATCCCCTACCAAGAGGCTTTGACAGCAGCAGACGCCCTGGTGATCATCTTCTTCTGTCGCTTCGGCGTCCGGATGGAGTTGCACAGCGACCACGGCCCGAACTTCGCATCCAGGCTAATGCAGGACGTTCTGGAGCGACTGGGGGGTCAGCAAAACTACAACACCCCTACACCCGCAGTGAGGTGAAATAGTGGAACGCTGCGTGAAGACGATCGAGGAGCACCTGAGGAAGGTGGTCTCTACTCAACAACGGGACTGGGATGAGAGGCGACCCATCTTCATACTGGCCTACCGAACATCAACCCACGACACCACCGACGTGACGCCTGTCGACATGGAGTTTCGGCGGGAGCTTCGCCCGTCCTGTGACCTGATGTTCGGGTTGTCCCGTACAAGGAAAGGTCAACAACACACTATGCAGCCGACCTTGTCGAGCGGCTGCACGACAACCATCACATCGGCCGACAGCACCGTAAAGTGGCCAGGGACCGGATGAAGGCAAGTTACGACCAGCTGGCCAACTCAGCTGGTTTTCAAGAAGGCGACAGGGTGTGGCAGTACCGCCCTACCCGGAAGAGAGGAAAATCACCCACGCTGCAGTCGTGCAGTAAAGTCTCATTCATCATAATCTTTACCCGAACAAAAGACAGCATGCTTTAAAACTCGTATCGTGTTTTACGCTTTTCAAGTAATATAAAGGGAAGATTCTAAATTTACATTAATTCAACCAGGGCATAATTATTTAGTAACGGATAGCGCCAAATGGTATTTTACAACAATGTTTCTCAACCGCTGGGCCGCGGCCCGCTACCGGGCCTTGGCATCAATTATACTGGGCCGCGAGAGATTCTCCTGGTAAGGATAACTAATTTAAATGTAATTTTACATATGTCAACATGCCACACCGTACACATATTTTTACTAATACTCTTTATGATTATGCCGGAATTAATTATCAATACTTATGTTAGTTTAATGTATGAACTTAAAAAAATGGAAAGGTACTGACGGGTAAATCTGTTGTGACCGGGCACTCGTCTTATGAAAAAAGAATTTACCGGGCCGCGGTCTCACAAAGGTTGAGAAACACTGTTTTACATGGCTAAGGGTAGACGAAATTAATGTATGTAAAATTGTTAGTATTCATATGTTAGACTCAACCAGTGCAGTTAGCACATTTGGATAAAGAATGCGAGGCTCATGCAGTCGATTCCTACTTCCAGTTTGCAAATAATTATAGAAATAAACCACACACTTTGGACACAGCTAGACAAAAATGAAGTCCGAAGTCTTAATGGTGTTATGTTCGAAACACGAACCGACGGACATTAAGCTGCTGGTAACTGAAAAATTACAATTAAATTGTGTGTGTGTAAAGCTTACATTGTTTATATTCTAAGGCGTTAATAAATCTTTAATTGTGAGATACATATTTCAGACACTGTAAAGAACAGAGGTACAGAAATCATTTGGGGTCTCAACGTGACGAATGTGACAACCAATATAAGCGACAGTAAAGAACGGATATTCAGGTGTTGTAACTTCGGCAAGCATGGCTCCAGGTGAGGTTTTAAGGTGCCTTTGCTGGGAAGCTTTCTCCTCCCCCTCCCCCCCCCCAAAAGAATTTTTTTGGAAGGCAAGATTTCAAATTAGGGTGTCTGAATCTTGATCTGTATCCTAACCCTACACCAGGTTTTTTTCTATTCCTTTGCATACATTTGGAAGGAACATAATTTGGCGATCTCAAGCAAAACCCCCATACGGCTGGCTCACTGAATAAATACGAAACATGTATTACGAATATTTAATATGGGCCACCATATTTGCAAATAAACCAACATATTGTCCACCAATATTTGTGGATATCGTCAGGACACAAAACTTTGCAGCCTCAAAAATATGTAGTAGGATTATGAAAATATTAATTCACATTTGGCGCCCTGTCTGGGAGTTTAAAAGTCGTGGAATCTTTTGGTTTGGTTTTATAATACTTTGACACTGTAGCTGCTGGTAGGAAGTTTATTGAAAGAGGAGGAAACAGGCTTTGGAATTCATAGTGACTCAAGGAGTCGTGGGTTCTTTGTGTTATTCATAACAATCTGGAATGCAGCGGAAATTCTCTTCTTCTGTGACAGCCAAAAAATGGAAAGTGTGTCAGTATGGTTGAAGGCTGTGGCATCTGTTTTCTGTGCGGCACGAGTCATCTACACTGCATTCATTCTTCTGGATCGAACTGTGAATGGGAACACTTACTGTGACCTGCCGTGGAAACTGCGTATGTTGTAACAGGCAGAGTCTAGAGCATATGCCACGAAGTACGATTCTTGAGCAAAATAATGCGACTCCGCACGGTGTACATTGAACGCAGAGAGTTGTTGCGTTCGCTCTACTGTAGAGTGAAAGATAATCCAACCTAAAGTGCTAACCTTGCCCTTTGGACTATCATTATTTGGGGCCAAAAACAAAACACTTTGAAGGCTCCAGATCTACAGAAATAAGAATATCGAAGCTTGATTTCTGCCACGACTGAACTGAAAGAACCGTGCCAAGATGAGACAAGTGCATCCGTGTGCTGTAGGATTATGGTAAAAAATAATCATACATCAGTGAAATAATAGAGCTTCCTGGTTTTTGTAGCGATTATCATTTAACAAATGACTATGATGTAGGGAACTTCACTTATTGATTATTGTTCATAATTTGTGGCTTATCGTACCTGCCTGGTATAATCACGTACTCTTCTACTTGCACATGTATTCTGTATTGCAGTTTGTGTTGTTGTGTATGTATCGTTAAGAAAATATCACTATGGGAATGAAAGTTCCTTGTTTATGTAATCATACTTATGACATCAAAATATTATTCATTACAAGTGGTGACACTAGTGCACATTGGAGGCAGCTGTCTATCATCTCAGGACCGCAGATGTTGTGTACTTGTACTGATAATGTTCTGTTTTCTCAGTTTGTTTCAGAGGCAAAATATGAAACAAAATGTACACAACTGGTGGAAAGAGAATTTGGTATTAAATGCTGTGTCTGTAAAAACATACTCCTCTGCTGTAATTCACGTTTCACAAAATGCCTATACGTCAGTTGCTGTTGATATTTTTAGACACAGGGTTTGAGGTGTTCATAGCGGTGTGGATTCATAACGCGGTCTGGGTTAGGAGACTATAGTCTGGTACATGGTTATGAGTTATTAATAATAAAAGTTTCCGTCAAACACAACTAGTTTATTATAATTGGAGTGGCAACTTTGTTATTAATAGTTCCTAGTGAAAACACATCAGGATGGCTTCCATCAAACATGGTTATGAATGTTGTGGAGGAGCATTCTGGATCTATATGTACAGGCCGTCGAAGGATGTTGATCCCGATGTTGAAAGCTCGGTACCCACCAATCGGATTACAAGCTCCCATAACCCGGAATACTACAATTTTGAAGCGTAATATTTAGGTTTTTGGGTATATAATATCACTAGTCATTACAAACGAAATTAATATTAGGCACTGAATGTACCTTATTATTTTACATCACATTTTGATGTCGGAGCAAATATAATGTAAAATAAAGTTTATGGATCAATAATTGTGTATAGTTGGTTTGGAAAAGATATTGCAGTTACGAAGTTTTACATTATGCTGATTGCCCCAGCAATAGATGAGACGGGGTCGCGAAGAGGTTGTCGTTTGGCAGGTGGTTGCGTTACCGATATCGTGCTACATAGTTCCGTCAGCTACCACCAGAAGCATCCCTTCTCCACAGTCACTGAGTCATGCCGACTACAGTGACGCAGAACCTCGCCGCTGATGGCGTTGTAGTCGTCGTACGTTTCCACGGAATTGCCATTGTGTAAGAGGCAATCTGTGATGTGGAGCAGCGAGCGATATTCGATCAGTTGCGACTCGGTAGTCTGTTAAGTGAGGTTGGTTAAAGTGCGGTTTGTGCTTAATTTTATTTATGTTTGTCTTTGCCATCCATATTCAGTCATTCGATCTTCGTCAGGCATTAATCATCTGATATGAACAGTATTCACAAGCAAAGAAGTAGAATTTTTTGAGGAAACCAACAGTTGTTGCAGTATAGAAAGAAACATTACGTCACTTGTGGAAGATCATTAGAACAGGTGAGGGAGTAAACAGCCATTGTCATGCATGCACCAATAATCGTTACATCAGTACCATGATAATCGCTTTTGTACGCCTATCCGTTTAAAAAGTGGCATAGTCATTAATCATAAACACATGCCGCAGACCTGGACTGATACTTTGGTACGACCCAAGCAATGGAAAAAGGACGTGAGATTCGGTGCATGGAATGTTAGGAGCCTCTGTAGGTCACGTTCACCTACAAAAGCAGCCAGGGAACTGGTAAAATGTACGTGAGATTTGGTGGGTTTACAGGAGGTTCGATGGTACAAACGGGGCACTGTAAGGACAGTGGGTTATATTTTTTGTATCGAAAGGAAATAATTCATCATTTTGGGAACAGGATTTTTGGTACACCACAGAATATTATCAGCAGTTAAGAGAGTAGAGTTTGTTAGTGATAGGATGTTAAGTATTGTTCTGAGAGGTCGCTGGTATAATGTCATTGATTTGAATGTGAATGCATCAAGTGAGGAGAAAAGTGATGATTCAAAGGACAGTCCTTATGAGGAATTAGAGCAGGTTTTCGGCCGTTTTCCTGAGTACCGTATTAAAATTCCGTTAGGGCATGTTAATGAAAAAGTTGGTGGAGAGAGAATATTTTAAAACCAATAATTGGGAATGAAAGTCTACATCAGGGTGGTAAAGATTTGTTTTGGTTTATTTGTTCGTCCCCAGAGTCACACATATAACACTGGACACGTCAATTACAGTTTACAGTTTTTATTTTACAACACAACTTATATGGACCTTCACCTGATATAATGTAATAAATAACAATACAAAATTTAAATGTTAATTGGAAGTGGAATCTGTCACTACATACAGATATATGTGTATTGATATAAATATTTTTAAGAGTTAAGAATTCAAATTAAAAGTAATAGTATAGAATGTTATTGAGTTATATTACATGTAGTATTATTTAGATGTTTACTTTTAAAATGTTTACACTGAGCCAAGATCTGTATTGGAATTCGAGGTAAAATATTCCTCTAATGAGTATAATGAATTTATAAGTAGAAAATTTTTTGAACAAATCTGAATTGGTTTATGTCATGAGATGCATTTTTGATGCTCATAGGAAGGTGATTGAAGACTTTGATTCCAAAATAAAAGGGTCTTTTTCGAAAAGTTGTTAATTTTGCATTTGGAGTATGTAAGTCAGAACTAAATCTGGTGTTGATATTATGAATTTCTGAATTTGATTCATATAAATCTCTGTTTTTGGCTGTGAATAATAGAAGAGAAAAAATATATTGTGCTTTTATGGTAAAATTTTTAGATTCTTGAATAACTGATGACAAGAATCTCTATTTCTGGCATTCATAATTATTCTAATTATCCTTTATTGAATTTTAAAAATATTATAGCTGTATGCAGACTTACCCCAGAAAAATTATACCACACAACAGGATGGAATGAAAATATGAAAAGTAAATGTTTGAAATGCCTAATTGCATAGCTTGCTGTGCCTAGTTTAAACATCATATGATCAATGTGGTCCTTCCACAACAAGGAACTATCTGTATCTAATCTACTTTTAGTCTCTTTAATCAGTTTATTGTCACAACCTATTTTATATTAATTTCCTGGCTGTTTTTAGGCCTAAATTATAAGAAGTAGGTTTTATCAAAATGATTGATAATGAGTTACCTCTTAACGAGTCATTTATATTATCAATTATATTGGTAATAACTTCTCTGAATTTTGAGGGACTAGGATTTGCAGTTATTATGCTTGTATAATCTGCAAATAGATACGGTTTTGATGGGTCAGCTGTTATATTCGGAAGATCATTTATATAGCATAAGAAGAACAAAGGAACAAGTATTGAACCCTGAGGAACACCATGTTTTGTTTTGCCCCATTCTAAAAAAATTGTAGTATTAGAAAAGGTATTATTTGTTATTACTATCTGATATCTATCACTGAGGTATGATCTAGCATTGCATTGGTTTTGCCCCAGAATCCATAAGATTCACATTTTGACAATAGTATATCATGATTTATGGAGTCGAATGCTTTTTCTAAGCAACAAAATATTCTACCAAATGTTAATTTATTATTAAGTGCTAGTAATGCTTCATTTATTAGTTTGAAGGAGACTTTTTCAGTTGAGGAATTATTTCTGAAGCCATATTGTTCAGTTGCTAATATATTATTTTAGTTTATGTGTTGGTACAATCTTGTGTATGTAACTTTTTCCAGAAGAGATGGGTCTGAAATTGGTTGTATGTGTTCTTTCTCCTTTTTTATGTAAGGGATTTATTTCAGAAAATTTTAATGACTAGAATAGTAGACTTGTCCACATTCAAAACTCTAGTTGTTAGAGTACAATGTTTCAGTGCTGGAACATTCAATATAAACGCCTGGATCTCTCATAATCAGAAAACTCTCAACCTGATTGATCACATATTCATAGACAGGAGAAGGTATTCGAGTATACTGGATGTAATCTTTCAGGGTGACTGATAATGATACTGTGATACTGATCACTGTCTGGTGGTTGCAAAGGTTATTGAAAGATAGGCAGTAAGTAAACAAGCAGCACTGAAATTGTGTGCAGAAAGATTTAATGCTCAGGTTTTTTAGATCAGAGTCAGCCGGCTAAAATGCAGTGTTTACAGCAACCAAGCCAACGCAAAATAGATAATCTGAAGAATGTAGGTTGTGAAGCTAGTAGACATTTCAGGAACAAAAAGAAGGAATACCTGAAAGCTACAAACTAACAGTAAGATCAGAAATATCAGAGAGTTTGTAGGGGCATCAGTGACTTCAAGTCTGGAAATAATACAGTAAAGGATGAGAAAGATGATTTAGTTACAGACTCCCACAGTATTTTGTTTAGGTGGATAAACCATTTCTATCAACTATTGAATGTATGTGGAGTTATTGGTTTTAGGCAGACAGAAATACATGCAACAGAACCAGTAGTGCATGAGCTGAGTGCCTGTGAGTTTGAGATGGCTATTGAAAATCTAAAAAGAGACAAATCACCAGTTTTTTTTATCAAATCCCAGCAGAATTGATCAAACCAAGGTGTAGAACAGTTCTTTGAGATATATAAACTTATTAATACCATTAGTAATAAGAAGGAATTGCCTGGGTAGTGGAAGGAGTCAATCATTTTACCTATCTATAAGAAGGGTGATAAAACAGATTGTAGTAATTATAGGGAATATCACTTTTGCCAACTATGTACAAAATTTTATCCAACATTCTGCTGTCAAGCTTAACTCCATATACAGAGGAATTTTTGGGGATCATTACAGATTTCATCACAACAGGTCGACTACTGGTCATATATTCTGCTTTCATTTAATTCTTGAAAAAAATGGGAATACAATGAAGCAGTGCATCAGCTATTTGTAGATTTCAAGACAGCTTATGATTCAGTTAGGAGGGTCTTCTTGTATAATATTCTCATTGAGTTTGGTATCCCCATGAAACTGGTAAGGCTATTAAAAATGCATCTGAATGAAACGTGTATGAGTGTGTGGAGAGGCAACCATTTGTCTGATAATTTTGCTGTTAGGAATGGTTAGAAACAAGGAGTTGCTTTATCACCATTGTTTTTCAACTTTGTTTTAGTGTAGTGTTAGGAGTGTCCAGGTAAAACAGGATGGCTTGAAATTGAGTGGTCCACATCAGCTTTTGGTTTATGCTGATGTTAATATATTGGGTGAAAGCATACATTGTATAAAGAAAAACACAGAAGCTTTAATAGTTGCTGAAGAGGTCAAGCCCCACCCAGGGCTGTAGAGCTGATGATGATTTAATAGTTGCTAGTAGGGAGTTTGGACTAGAAGTAAATGCTGATAAAACTAAGTATGCCTCGATATCAGAATGCAGGACGAGGTAAGAATATAAAAAATGATAATAGTTCCTTTGCAAGGGTGGAAGAGTTCAAATATTTGGGAAAACTTTAACAAATCAAAATTATATTCAGGAAGAAATTAAGATCAGATTGAAGGCAAGGAATGCTTGCTATCATTGAGTACAAAATCTTTTGTTGTCCAGTTTGCTGTCCAAAAATATAAAGATAAAAATAAACAGAACTATAATTTTGCTTGTTGTTTTGTATGGGTGTGAAAATCGGTCGCTCACACCGAGGGAGGAAAATAGGTTGATGGTGTTTGAAAATAGGGTGCTGAGGAGAAGAATATTTGGACCTAAGAGGGACGAGGTAACAGGGGAGTGGAGAATGCTGCATAATGACAAGCTTACTGATCTGTACTCCTCACCAAATATTATCCGCCTGATCAAATCGAGGAGAATGAGATAGGCGGGGCATGTAGCACGTATGAGGGAGAAGAGAGGTGTGTGCAGGGTTTCGGTGGGGAAACCTAAGGGAAAGAGACCACTTTGAAGACACAGGCACAAATGGGAAGATAGTAGTTTGATGGATCTTAACGAAGTACGACGGGGGTGGGCGTGGTCTGGATTAATCTGGCTCAGGACAGGGACTGGTGGCGGGCACTTGTGAATGCGGTAATGAACTTTCGGTTTCCGTAAAATGTGGGGAATTTCTTTACTAGCTGAGAACTGGTTAGCTTCTGAAGAAGGACACTGCTCCGTGGGGGGAAGTAAGTAAGTAAATTTAACCTCGGACTAGACGAAGGGAAGGTGTAAGTGTTCAGATTTTCAGGGCGGTTTTTGCTCAAAAAATGGTCTTTTGTATTTTTCATCGTGTTGGTTGTAAGTTTGTTGCGACGTGCCGGAGGAACTTACTGCCTCCATACTCACAGTGTTTGAATTCGGTTATGACGCGACACAATGAGGCACCACATTTATTTCACATGTCAGAAGGTACGAGAGCTACGTGTATAAGAACCCAGAAGACCGTCGAAGCGGAGGCTGATTTAAAAGAGGTCGCGGATGCGAATATTTTAAGACGAAAGGAACTGCCTGATGGATATTTTCCATAATCAAATGGCTTAATACGTAATTTTTTCTCTTCGACAAATATCATTACTTATTCGCGCTCTGGCTTACGATATCATCGTAATTTGAGACTATAGGACTGTAATGTTGGTTGGTAAGGTATTTATAAATAGCTTGAAGAGCTCGTAACGTATTCAAATTGTGAATTCTCCATCTGCGATTGTATGGTGACACTCAGAACAGCCACGAAAATTTATGTGCGGTTTTGGAATTGGCGAGAATTAATTTAAAGTGTTATGTGCAGTACCTAAGAGGAAGAGAAATTTGGAAGACCTAGGCGTAGATGTGAGGTTAGTCTTACTGTAGCTATATGTTGCAGATATTTGGTCTTCGAATATGGAGTGTATTCGTATGACTCAGTATATGGTCGAGTGTCGTGCTGCTGTGGAGAGTTGAAATAAACCTTCAAGTTCCGGAAAGAGCGACGAGATTTTTATATTGAATCCCGAATGTTTAAAACTCAGGAGGTCAACTGCCGGAAAGTTTTGTTGTACGTTGATTCTACTTTTTTTTTTCTGTTTGTGGTATTTATATTTCGCCGTTGTTCGCATGTAGTGAGAAAAAGAGGGTGCTCAGCGAGAGATCAAACTACTTTTGTAGCATGAAGAGTAGATGAATGTAGTATGAAGGGAGAACATGGGTGAAATGATACTAGCAGGGAAAAATCCTGGTGCTCGGAAAAAATCTGCCCCAGTACCACTTTCTCCTCCACAAACCCCTCATAGACTGGCCTGGATGCGAACCGTGCGCTCGCTGGGAAGAGGCCGGTAACCAACCCTCTGAGGCTGGCAACATAAGACACTGATAAAGAAGGGAACGAAAGACAAAGGCATTAATTTTGAAAGAAAAATGAAACGAAGAGAAAAGAATAACGGACGTACCGAGAAGTATTTGGAGTAGAACTACTTGTATTTATTTCGCTTAATTTGTGTCTCTTCGCCTGGTATAGGAACTTCATGTGAGATTATACAGAAGTCTGCCACATATAAATACCCGTCTGTCATACTATACACATATCACAAGAAGACTCTCTATTTGTCATTTTTTAACTTCCCTTATTTATATTCTCGTTTTGCTTTGTGTGTGTAGCAGACGCATAACTGAAGAAAATAGGGTTTAACAATACAGACAGTGTACATTAACGTAACATTGAGACGCGTTCCCGTAACCATTGCTTCTGTGGAAAAACAATAACTATTAAATATTCTGAGGGTGTGTCCGTATTCTCGCATGCGCCATATTCTGTTCTCCTCTGTGGCCTGTATGGCTGTACCGTATTTTTCCACATTAGCTCATAAATGGCAGGATCTTTGGAAAACTTTTCTGAACATGAAATATGTGTTTCGATTTTTTTTACAACTTTCGCACGAAATGTTTCTCATTCCAAGTAGAATTAAGCGAGGTGTTCTCATAAATGTACATAGGTCGTCATGTTACGCTCCCGTTATTCTTGTCAGACTTTAATGGAACTTAAATTTTCTGTACAGATTTTTCTATGCTGCTCAAATATCAATTTTCATGAAAGTTCGTCTAGTGGGAGTCGAGATTTTCCATGCGGAGAGAGAGGCTGACGAACAGACATGACGAAGGAAACAGTTGCTTTTCACAGTTTTGCAAACGTGCCTTACAATTTGTAGATTAGGGTAATATTGGAAGTCTTATGGGTTAGATATTTATACGGAATGTCGACACCCAGTGATTGTGTGTGACAGGCCTAATGGGAGGTAGGGAAGCTAAAATAATGTTAAGGAAAGTGTTTGAAAAGAAGTAAGCTGTGAAATGAAAAATTGTATGATCATAAACTATAAGAATAATTCTGAATAAAGCATCACGATGTGCTTGTAATTCAATTAATGTTACACATTATACGTCAGCACAATTTTTTTAATTCTTGAGCAAGGCTACATGTTTCGACTAAATGTTTGTCATCTTCAGGCCCTTACAACATTTCCATTACCAGATGCTTTGCCCACTTTGGGATCCCATAGTGTTTACAATTGTGGAATACATCTAGTTAAAACTTTCTAAAAAGGTTTTCATTTTGTTTATATAAAGTGTGTTATTTACAGATTGTGACTAAACATTAAAATATTTAAAAATTCTTCCTTAACAGTGCGTTGATGTTCACCGGATATTCAGCTGTGAGTTCCGTTGTCTTATTATGGCTGATGTTGGGGTACTTCTATTTTTTCCTATTTTGATAAGGATAGTTATGTTTTTCAACCGGTATCGCTCTCTGGATTGTTGCACGGTATTGTCGGGTAAAGTTTTCCTGCAGTTTTTGTTGTTGTGCTATAACAGAACGGATACTTTTCTAGTAACTGAATTTTTCTTGACAACCGCGATCGTAATGGAAGTTAGTTTTTGTTTTGTTTGTCGGGTTTGTAATTCTATTAATTATCAGAAAGACTTATACGTAATTCATTGTTTTTTCGCTGTTTTTTTTTTCATTCCTTGTGGTCGGACTTGTTCTACAACGCGGATGTGTGTACCTTCTCCTGGGTGTTGACACTGTTCGATATTTTGTTCTATACTGTTTTTGTCCACCGTGTTGTGATCACTGTGCGAGCTTTTGGGTAACTGCTCTGGCTTCTGGTTACGGAAAAAGTTGTAAGGGTCTGAAGATGACTAACTTTTAGTCGAACTTGCTTAAGAATAAAAAAGATTGTGCTGCCATATACTGTGTAACGTTAATTGAATAAGAATAATCCCAAAACAATTGTCAGTTATTTCCTCTTCAAAGAATTCCTCAACGTGCCGTGTTCAGCTGGCTGCTGATATGACTGCAGAGCAGGAGAATATCAATTGTATGGAAAGATTAACAGGGTTTGAGCCAGTCAGAGCTACAGAAATGGAGGAGGGATACACAGTCTGTCCGAAATTGAAATGCTGTTGGATCAGTGCCAGATGTATCTCCTCTACCCTTCCCGTAGCTCTGATTTTTCAAGATCCTTGAAACTTTCCTTTGTTATCGACACATTCCCGCCAGATAACTTCATCGTCCACCTAAACCAAATTCCGTCACCAAGTGGAAGAAAAACGTTAATCCGAGATGTTGTAACAGACGCATTATATAGACCATATAAACACTCAGTAGACCATTATTTGGCCCTGTATTTGTTTGCGCAGTAATCCGGTTACTTGGCCAGGTCTCCCAGCCGGTCATTGTGACCAGTCGAATAGACCGGAAATATCAGCTTGTGTTTGCTTCTTTTTTTTTTCTCGTGTTACCGTCCTGTATACAACACGAAGGCCAAAAGAATTATTCCTTATTTACGAAACTCTCTTTGAAATTACTAAACCCAGGATTACGTCTTATGGTGCATATCAGAGGAAGCAAAGGTAAAGCATTATCCTAATTACGAACAATAGGTGTGGGGTCAGTCTATAACACAACAATATTTAAAGTTGTTTAATAATGATAAAAGTAAACTACATGTTTCGGCCTAAGTGGCCATCATCAGGTTTACATTCGAAAGTATTGTGGTATTTCTTTACAGGGTTGGAGTGGATACGTCACGATGGTGAGATCTCAGCATCTGTGATGTTTGTATATGCTAGCGAGGGGAGGGGGGTGATCTGTAATATGCGCTGCCCCCAGGATAGCGCACATCACAGATCCCCCCCCCCCCCCCCCCCCCCCCCACAAAAAAAACAACAAAACAGAAGAGTCCCACTCGCAGATGATCCACCCCAACCCCGTTGAAAAAAAAAACCAAAATTTATAAAATA
>Ga0131853_10013045_pt1 | contig 15226 bp, 7 predicted proteins | sample TergutLab28metaG_FD_92764 | JGI IMG/M metagenome (GOLD analysis project Ga0131853, IMG submission 92764) | Labiotermes labralis P1 segment gut microbial communities from Petit-Saut dam, French Guiana - Lab288 P1 (version 2) (version 2) | ecosystem: Host-associated > Arthropoda: Insects >...
GTCGGTGGTTTAGGGGCCATTGTCGGGATCCTATTAGCACCGCCCTTATCGATCTTCGTTCTACAAACACAAGATTCTTTCTACATTCCTGATTTAACCATCGGTTACAGCTGGACATCCGTTGTGGTCGCTCTACTAGTGGTTGTCATTTGTACGTTGTCTGCTTTTGGGGCCTCTCGGAAGGCAAGTCGGGGATTACCGGCAAAATTCCTGCGAGGCGACACATTGAAGTCAGGAAAGAAAATCCTGCTAGAGCGTGCCGATGGCTTCTGGTCACGGATCTCATTTGGCATGCGGTGGAGCTTGCGAGATGGTCTCAGCCATCCCGTTCGTTTGTTGATGGGCATCGTTGGCGTCAGCGGTAGCATGGTGCTTTTGATGACGGGCTTTGGGATGGCGGATTCGCTAGATGGCTTGATTGTGAATTCTTTCGGGGTCGACATGACGTATACCGCACGTCTTCATGTGGATCCGATTCGCACGGTGGTTGACCGGAATGATTTTGATGGTCAGTGGGTACAAACCTTGCAATTTAATACGGTAGACTTAGATGTGGCTGGGAGTATCTTAACCATTTTTGACGACGGCCCGTACGTCAGTTTACTTACATCGGCGGGGGAGCCGATGAGGTCGGGTGGCGTCTACGTGACGGAGGGATTCGCCCGCATGTCAGAGTTAGAAATCGGGGATTCGGTGACGATCCAGGTGTCTTTGGATACGGATTTGTACACGTTCGAGGTGGCCGGATTCGTATCGCCTGCCTCTCCGCAAGGCCTTTTTATGACCGCCCAAACCTGGGAAGATGCCGGTGGCACGTTCTGGCTTGGAGACTTGTTAGTTGGAGAAGACTTCGACGTGGATACTTGGGAAGGAGACGTCACCTTGATGGAGGATTCGCGAAACTCGGCACAGATCTTTGTTGATGGCATGGACGGTGTGGTCATGTTGATCATTGTCATCGGGATCATGTTAGTCGTGGTCATTCTATATAACTTAGGCGCTCTGAATTTTACGGAGCGGATGCGAGATTACGCTACTTTGCGGGTACTGGGCTTCCACGTATCGGAGTTGCGCCGGATCGCGATGGTGGAGAATGTGGTGACGACGGTTGTTGGCTGGGTCATCGGAATCCCGGTGGGGTACTGGTTTTTAGATCGGTATGTGGACACTTTTTCATCAGATTTCTTAGTGTTTTATCCGGACCTCTATCCGATCAGCTTCGTCTGGGCGACCTTGATTGCTGCCGGGTTCTCGTTAACGACCACTTTGTTATTGGGCCGTCGCCTGAAGAAGGTTGAGATGGCGGAGGCGATTAAAGGTGTGGAATAAAAGATGTATCCCAAATGGTGCGAGAATTGATTACAACACATGAGGGGCTTAAGGGTGTGGAGTAGGGGTGGTGCCCCATTCTCATCGCTTCGTAGAAAAATTTCGTCTGACGGGGCTGAATCGCAAGTGGCGCGAGAATTAAGCCACCCCGAAAGTTCACCAAAATGTGAAGTGTTAGCCCCCTACTTTTAGCAATATGAGTGGTTAATAGGGAGGTAAACTCCCTACATGTGCCTAAAAATGGGGGGCAATGGGGAGACAAACTCCCTATAACAGCCCCATGTTGTATGATCTAGGGAGCTTTCGATGACTCAGGTGCTAGCTATTGTGGCCTTGCATTGTTAAGAAGGCGAAATTAAACAGCTCCCCCTGGGAATGCCCTTTCGGGATCCGGATTTCATTGAAATCAGGATTTTCGGATCATTTTCGGCCTTCAAGTACGGGAAAACTCCCTTTCGGGATCCGGATTTTGTCAAAATCGAGATTTAAGGATCATTTTTCCACCTCCAGGTATGGGAAAACAGATTGGTGGTGGTTTTTCTTAGTAAAGCAGGTCAACGCCATAAAGCTATTCTTGGATTATCATCAAATCGCCAAAAATAGCATTCTATTGATAGAGTTTCACCGATTTAGCAGGAGTTTTCTTCTCAAAGCATCGTTTTCCTACTGAAATGATAGCTTTTTTGAGAAAAACTCGCTATTTAGCATCGAAACCATCACTAAACTATCATCAAACCGCCGAAAATGGCATTCTATTGATAATTCGAGCTATCGATTATCAGAAATTTAGGCTATTTGTAGTACATAACACCCTGGATAGAGGTGGTCAACCATGAAAAATTTAAAAAAATCATTGACAACGGTTGGAATCCGTGCTATTCTAATCAACAATTATCAAAAGGACTGGTTTCAATGTTAAAGGTTTTTGTTACCGCAGCAACTAGCAACTATTACTATAGCTATTATTGATACGGTTTGTATGTATGAGAAATCATGGATGCAAACGCGCAATGTTTGTATCTATGATGGCTAGTTTTGAGCGTGAGTGCACGTGCCACATAGATTGATGAGTGAAATCTATGTGGTGGTTACCCTTTAAAACGAGAAATCGACTATTTTAAAGTCATCGCTGGATTTTGCTTATACGAATTCTATTGAGAATTTGTATGACATCTAATCTAGGCGATGACTTTTTGTATTGAATCAGAAGTTGAGGAGGAAAAGTAATGGTACACAGCGAAAGTAAAGGTAAAATGATGTATGTTCACATCTTGATTGGGCTGTTTCTTATGTTTATTGGCGGACATGTGGTTTCACCGATTTATCCCTTAACCGAAGTTGGTATGCAAATTTTAGGCGTCTTCTTCGGAGTCGTTTGGCTGTGGTGTTTTGTTGGCTTTTTATGGCCGAGCTTACTGGCCTTGGTTGCCTTTGGTTTGACGGATTTCGGTAGTTTTGGACAAGTATTGACCATGTCCTTTGGTCATTCGGTTCCGGTGTTATTGTTGTTTTCCATGATTTTATTCGGTTCACCTCAGCACGTAGGGGCGACCAAGTACATCACCCGCTGGTTTCTCACGCGACAGGTGTTTAATGGGAAACCGATTGTCTTTGCCTTCGTTTTCTTCTTTGCGACCTACGCCTTGTCAGTCGCGGTCAACGTGACGCCGGCCTTGATTTTGATGTGGACAGTGTTGTACGGCGTGTTAAATGATCTTGGTTATAAAAAAGGCGATAAGTTCACGTCGTTGATGGTGGTTGGTACGTTTTTAGGTGCCATCTCAGGTCAAGCTTCTCTCCCTTTTTCTGGGTCGACCTTGGCGATTTTAAGTGTCTTTGAAACGGCAGCAGAGATGGCGATGCCGATTCCTCAGTACATGTTGCTCGGCTTTGTTTTTACGGTGCTTGTTTTTGTGGCTTATTGTGGTTTCATGAAGTTAGTACTCAAGCCAGCAGAGATGGACAAAGTTGCCAATGTTAACGCTGAAATGTTTAATTCCAATCCATTGCCACCAATGAGTTGGTTGCAAAAGGCCAATTTCTATGGCATGTTAAGCTTCGTCTTTTTGATGTTGCTGCCGACGTTTTTACCAGACGATTTTGCGGTAGCAGAATTGCTTGATGGCCTTGGGCCGACCGGGGTTGCTATTTTGTTAACAGGTATCATGTGTTTAGTGAAAGTAGAGGGGAAGCCGGTGTTGGATTTTGGAGCGGTGGCGAAGGATAGTGTGAGTTGGGACATCTTCGTCATGGTGGCCGCTGCCATGGCCATTGCCAGCGCTTTGACCAATGAGGCAACCGGCGTTGTAGACGGAATGTTAGTTTTATTTGAGCCGGTATTGGGTGGTCATTCGGCGATAATGTTTTTTGCCATTATGTTGTTGTTTGGTATTTTCGTTACGAGTTTCGCTAGTTCGATGGTAATCGGAATTGCCATTATGCCAGTACTTGTAGCGTTTGGTACGGTAGCTGGTGCCAATTTAGCAGCGGTGGCAGCCACGACGACGTTATTGATTCATTACTCGATTATTTTACCATCGGCCTCAGTCTTTGCTGCCATGTTATGGAGCAACGAGGAGTGGATAGAGCGGCGAGAAGTCTTTAAATACGGGGCGGTTATCGTTGTGCTGGCTGTCGTGATTGCGATGGTGGTCATTATGCCGCTGGCGGGATGGCTATTTTAGGTAGGCGGGCAAAACATCGAGAAAGCAGCGACTTAGAAGTTTGTGTATATTTTATGTCCGTGGCGGCGTTTCTTAGGAAAACAAATTATCTCCAAATCGGCTTTTTCAGCGAAATGGAGATAGTTTAAAGAAGTTTTTGAACCAAAACTATCTCCAAATCAATTTTTTTAGCGAAATGGAGATATTTTTTCTCTAATTTCGAAGCGAAACTATCGCCAAAATCGAATTTTCATGAAAATGGAGATAATTTAGAGATCACGGACTAGTTTATGTTATAATGGGACTAAATACAGAGAAGTCGGTGACGATTTATGAAGAAGGTTGAATTATTGGCCCCGGTGGGGCATATGGAGGGGTTAAGAGCGGCGGTGGCAAACGGTGCAGACGCCGTGTACATCGGCGGAACAAAGTTTGGTGCACGTCGGGAGGCTGCATTTGATCACGAGGATTTGGTTCATGCCATCCACTTTGCACATCTGTATGGTGTACGTGTCTATGTAACGATAAATATCACGGTTTTCGATGAAGAGATGGCTGATTTGATAGAATACATTCATTTTTTATATGAAAGCGGTGTCGATGCGGTAATCGTGGCCGATCTTGGCGTGGCTCGCATCGTTAGGGAATTGTATCCAGATTTTAAGATACATTTTAGTACCCAGATGAACCTCCATAATCGCACTGCTGTGAGATTTGCACGTCGGTTTGGAGCATCGCGAGTGGTCGCAGCGAGGGAAAATTCACTGACAGAAATCAAAGAAATGGCAAAGGCTAGAATTGAGATTGAGGTCTTTGTTCATGGTGCGCTTTGCGTAAGTTATTCGGGGCAATGTTTAATGAGTAGCATGGCAGGCGGGCGTAGTGGGAACCGGGGAGCGTGTGCGCAACCGTGTCGTTTGCCTCACGAGGTGGTGCAAATAGATTCAGGCGTCCGAGCCTCAGTAGGCGATTCGATGGGTGCCTATCAGTTAAGTCCGCGAGATTTGAAAACGGTGCGCAACATAAGAGCCTTGGTCAACGCAGGAGTCACCTCTTTTAAAATTGAGGGGCGGCTAAAGTCGGCAGAGTATGTGGCAGCAACGGTTAGAGCCTATCGGCATGCCATCGATCAAGCCTTAGAAGGGAAGAAGATCCAAATACCGGAGCAGATGAGTGCTGATTTAGATCAGGTATTTAATCGCAGTTTTACACGGGGATTTTTACTTAAGGAAGGTGGGCAACACTGGATTGGCCCAGAACGCCCTGGACATCGAGGGGTCTTGATCGGAAAGGTGATTGCAGCTAAAAACCAGCGGGCCACTCTTGAGTTATCACATGAACTTCATCTCCAGGATGGTCTCCGATTTGTTGGACTTGATCATACTGAGTTTGGCATGATGGCTCAAAAAATGTTCGTAAATGGGGACGATGTGAAAGTCGCACATCCTGGTCTGGTCGACCTGCCCTGTCCGTTTCAACCACAAGTTGGAATGATGGTTTATAAGACCACGTCAGCGGAATTAGCAAAGCGACTGAACGACGTCCCGCTACCAAGCATCCCCATCTATGGATCCGTAAAACTTCGCGTCGGCGAACCTTTCGAAATCGTGGTCTATGACCTTCTGATGAATACCGTCACAGTCACCAGCACTGAGTCTGCTGAAATGGCAAATAACCAAGGTGTTGGCGAAGAGCGGTTGCGCCAGCAGTTAGAAAAAACCGGTGATACACCTTTCTTCTTCGATGACATCGCTTTTGAGGTCGATGAGTTGGCCACGATTCCAATTTCTACCATCAATGGCATACGCCGTGACGCTTTAGACGGGTTAGCCACACAACGGATGAATCCTTATCCAGATCGCGTCCCATCAGAGGTGAAAATCTGCTCTCCTAAACCCTTAAATCCGTTGCCTTCTCCGAAGTTGGCAGTCAGCGTTCGAACCTTAGAACAATTGCGTACCATCTGCGTCTCGGAAATAAAAATTGCGACTGTCTATTACAACGATACGCATACCTTACATGAGGCGGTGAGGATCGCTCGTGCTCATGATATTACTTTAATTCCGCAAATTTCCCGGGTGAGGGACGACGCTCTGATTAAGTTGGTCATCAGAAAGTTGAAAAAATTAAACATCAAATACGTGATGGTTGGGGAGTACGGGTTGTTAGAAGCGCTCCAGGGTTCTGGAATCGAGATTTTAACCGATCACTCCTTTCACACTAACAACGTCCAACACGCAGAAGCGCTCCGTCAATTAAACGTCATTCGTTGTACAGCATCCTATGAGATTCATCGTGACCAGTTGCGTTCTCTAGTAAAACATTCGCCTTTACCCTTTGAAGTCGTTGTTTTTGGGCGAATCCCACTCATGGTTATGAAGCATTGCCCCATAAAGATGGCACATGGGGATGGGGATGGGGCTGGTAATAAATCTGGTAATGGGCCCTGTCTGGAGCGTTATTGTCAAAACACAACGTTTGGATTGCAAAATAAAAAAGGGTTCGTGCTTCCTCTTCTTCAGGAGGGGGCTTGTCTCACAGAGGTTTATTCTTCCGAGCACGTGATCTTACTTGAGCAGTTGGAAACACTGGCTAGATATGGCGTTGAGCGCTTCCGATTATCATTTACCAATGAAACGGAAGTTGAGATAGTGAGGGCTCTTCATGCTTTTTCTCGCTGGTGGAGGAAAATGGGTAATTTAGATAGGCGGTGGCTAGACGACTACAAGGAAGGCAACCGATACACAAAGGGTCGCCACGACAAAGGGGTGGAATGAGGAAGATTTACTTTACAAATATGGATAAGAATGCTATTATTAGCATATAAATAAAAGGAGCTACAAGATTGTCACGCAACTTTTAGCTCTCACATAGAAACATGAGTAATAACGCCATTCATCTTTGCGGGACGAGGCGCTATTACTTTTTTCTATTTCCTCCTAACTTCTCAATAATCGTGATTAATCCAGCAATAATGCCAATGATCCAAAACAATTCCTGTAAAGTAGTCATAAATACCACCTACTCTCGCAAGAGCAGATTCAAAAGTTCACCCTAAAGGTACTGATTCAGCTAAGCGATAAATCACTAACCTTCACGGGCGTGCGCCTATCTTGTAACTCCAAGTCACATTATATCATTTCCTACCCTAATTTGCCAACAATCATTCGATAAGTACACGACACCACTCTACTATCGACATGACCACTTAAAACATGCTATACTGATCCCAATAGATGTTTAAAATAAGGAGTCGATAGTTATGTGTATGGGACCAATTACCATCGGGGACAAACGAAATTTTATGAAATGTCCAGCTTTTAAAACGAGCATGGAGGAAAGCGACCAAGCTAAAGGTGTGATCCACCCGAGCTATGAGCGGGTGCTGACCGGCGAATTCTTCCTTCTACCAACCTTCGATGACGTATTAACGACCCCATCTTACATGGATTTATTAGATGAAAGGCGCAGCGAGCGAGCGTTTACCGATAAGCCGATGACTCAGGAACAATTGGCTTTCTTACTCTGGAGTGCTGGCGGCATTCAGCAACATCGTGGGAAAGATAACGTCGCCACCCTCCGCCCGGTGCCAAGTGGAGGCGCACGCCATCCCTTTGAACTTTTTGTTGCTGTACAAAACGTAGCAGGTCTAGAACCTGGGCTTTATCGTTACGATCCAACGAAACACATCGGAGAGAAGAAAGTCACCATCGAGCGACTGGCACCATTGTTTGACGATTACGTTAGTAAAATGAGCGCCATGTTAGCTGGACAAAAATGGGCAACAACAGCGCCAATCGTTCTCTTTATCAGCTGTATTCCTTACCGAGCGGAGTGGCGCTATAACGACGCTGCCCAGCGTGTGATGCTCATTGATTTAGGTCACGTTGGTCAAAATTTAATGCTAAGTGCAACCGCCATGGGACTTGGAAGTTGTTGCATCGCTGCCTTCGACCAGGCGCTATGTGACGAAGCCTTCGCCTTTGATGGTGTGGACGAATATACGGTTTACGCATTGCCAGTCGGAACGCCGAAGTAGAAGTAAAATTTTAATAATCAAAATATGACACGCAGTTGTCATATTTTTTTGTTATAATGGTAGTTAATCCCATCGTTTAAATCAGGAATTCCCCCCTATTGACCTCTTGTACACGAAATAGGGATAATTTTTACCCCTATTCGGCCCATATATAGATCATAAGGGATAAATTTTATCCCTGAAGTCGTATTTTTGTCTCACATTAGGGAAAACCTTCCACAAAAAAGGAGGCTCACCATGCAAGCCAATCGATTATTCGAAATTCTCTACCTTCTACTCAATAAAAAACGCGTCACCGCCAAAGAGCTCGCCGAGCGCTTTGAAGTTTCCACCCGAACCATCTACCGGGACATTGATACGATCAGCTCAGCTGGCATCCCTATCTATACGGAGAAAGGTCGCGACGGTGGCATCAGCCTACTCCCCGATTTCACCCTTTCCAAATCCCTCTTGAACGAAAAAGAACAACAGGAGATCCTGGCTGCCCTCCTCGGTCTCACTAAAATCCATGCGACCGAAACCGACGCTGTCCTACAAAAACTATCTGCTGTCTTCAACAAATCTGCCACCGACTGGTTAGAAGTCGACTTCTCCAATTGGGATTTCAATAACGGCGATCTGTTCGAAAACCTTAAAAATGCGATTCTCGACCAGCAGATCATCGAGTTTGAATACTTCAGCTCTTATAGCGAACGCTCCTATCGTCAAGTTGAACCGATTCAACTGTGGTTTAAATCCAAAGCATGGTACCTAAAAGCCTTTTGCTTAACCCGTCAGAGTATGCGGCTGTTCAAACTAACACGTATGAAAAATGTAAGCAGAACCGAGACGAAATTTGAACACCGAGGCGTGGATCACCTCATTTCGGAAGAACAGCCCTCAGAAGAAAAAGTCAAAAACATCCAATTGGTATTAAAAATAGCACCAGAACTAGGCTTCCGAGTATTAGACGACTTTAGCCTCGACGAATTCGAGGAACAAGAAGACGGCAGCTTCCTTATTTCTGTCATCTGGCCGGAAGGGAATTGGCTTTACTACACGATCCTCTCTTATGGTGAGCACGCCCAGATTATCGAGCCAGAACATGTCCGCAACATCGTCAAAGAAAAAGCGAAGAAAATTTGGGAACAACCCTAACAGCCACATTTCCAAAAAATAAAAAAATGTGACGTAAAAGGAGCATCTTATGATAGGATGCTCCTTTCTACTGAAAAAGTCCTAGGCAATTGCGAAAAGGCGAAACTATCTCCAAAACAGTGATTTTGCGGATTTGGCGACATTATGAAGAGCTTTTCGAGTGAAAACTATCGCCAAAACGGTGATTTTACGTGTTTGGCGACATTATGAAGAGCTTTTCGAGTGAAAACTATCGCCAAAACGGTAGTTTTGCGTGTTTGGCGATATTACGAAGAGCTTTTTGCAATTGCCTAGAAAAGGTCCGTTGTCGTTATAGTGGGAAAACAGCAAAATGATCTGTTTGGTATGACATTTCATGACATCTAGGGTGGTTTTTACACATTTCTGTTAGATGTTAGGGGTTGTTGTGTAATTTTTACACATTTCTGTGAAATTTCGGGGGTGTTTGTGTAAATTCATCTTCCTGACAAATGAAGATCACATAACTTTCACCTAAGTAACCGAAAACTCCCTAGATCATGCATAATAAGACTGTTATAGGGAGTTTGCCTCCCCATTGACCCTTATTTTTAGGTAGATGTAGGGAGGTAAGCTCCCTATTAACCACTCATATAGCTTAAAGTAGGGAGCTAACACTTCACTTTTTCGCAGATGAACGGACTAAATTGATGATTTTTATCTATTTTGGTCTATTTCAAGGCACTTTTTTAACCTTTTTACTCGCTTTTCCTACCAAAATCAGATCAAAACAACTAATTTTAGTCGATTTGATCTGGTTTTGGTCTAATTTGTCACGAAACAGAAGACTAAATCTACTATTTTTCATGCGTTTAGTCTGTTTTACTAGATCACCGAGAGTGCCTTTCTTATTTATAATCGCTTGAAGCGTAAGAAGCAGACATTATACGAAAGCTAGAATACAAATCAAAAAGGTGCACTAATATGGTACTCCTTTTACGATGCCAAGCTTTGAATGGTCTCAGCTGGTAAGCCTGAAAATTTTATAATGTCGTCTAAGGGCGCCTTGGAGTTTAACATGATTTTTGCCATTTCCACCGCTTTGTCATAGGCTCCGCGCTCAATCCCTTGTTCGATTCCTTGTTCGATAGCCTCTGCACGAAGATCATCTAAGTACTCGTCATAGGATCTTGCTAATGCAATTCTTAAACCATTCATACTTAACACCGCCTGTCTATTTTTTCGTAAAAATTCTACCATGGCTCCTTAAGAAACTAAACTTTGGACAACATCTAAAGGTAAATTTGAAGCCCGTGCTACATCATCGACTGTGTTGCCTAATGCTAAAAATCGCTTTGCCAGCTCCATCGTTGCTTCAACTTTTCCAAGCTCCTTTCCTTCTGCGCGACCTTTTTCAATGTAATCAATTTTAGCATCCCTATGTCTCATATAATCGCTCCTCCATTTAGCACTATTTTTAACTTTCTGAACTTCTTTGTCTAGTTGCCTAATAAATAAATCATCTGTGGCTCCATCCTCAATATAATCAAACAAAGCTTGAAGCTCCTTGCTAATTTTACCTTTTGTTCCCTTGGTATTAAAGAAGAGGATATAGGTGCCATCTTCTAGCTTTAAATCAGCTACCTCTTCACAAGTATTTCTAAAAGTATAACGCCGCTGTCCACGCTTAAACACATCTTCTTTACAAATGAAGATCACATAACTTTCACCTAAATTCCGATAGCTTCGTCCCTTTTCAAGGGTCTCCATGTCAATCATAGATCGGTTATATCGAATACGTTTTTCAAGTTCTCCCGTATCTTGACCTTGCATCTCAATGTTATAGGCAACATCTGCTTCGCTTTCTACGTAAACGTCTAGTCGAACACTTTTTGATAATAAGCCTTGATCCATTGTCTTTTCAACTTCTAGGTAGCTAAAGTCTGACACCGTGTGACCTAGTAATCGTTCTAGAACGCCTTTACAAATTTGTTTATTCTTCATAACAGTGGCGAATAAATAAGCATTCGTAAAATTCAGAGAATCCCAATCAATGGCTATCCGTCGTTCTTCGTAAGATTTTTGCGGTGCAATTTTTTTCATTTTTTAAACCTCTCTTTGCAATAAAAGTAGAGATTCCCCAAACTCCCTCACCTTTATATACGCAAAAAAATTCAAAAACCCTGCTGAATTTTGAAACTTTTTAAATGAAAACGCTAGTCATTTCAGATTTGTAGAATTTTAGATACATTCAGTGTATCAGATCTCCTGATAAAATTCAATAAAAAATTGCATCTCGATGGCTCGAAAGGCAATTTTTTGTGAAATGTTGGGGGTGGCCGTGTGTTTTTTACACATTTCTATGAAATATCGAGGGTTGTTGTGTAAATTCATCTTCTTTACAAATGAAGATCACATAACTTTCACCTAAGTAATCGAAAGCTCCCTAGATCATGCATAATAAGCCTGTTATAGGGCGTTTGCCTCCCCATTGACCCTTATTTTTAGGTAGATGTAGGGAGGTAAGCTCCCTATTAACCACTCATATAGCTAAAAATGGGGAGCTAACACTTCGTTTTTTGATAAAAACGCCAGTCAATTTAGATTTGTAGAATTTTAGATACAACTAGTGTATCAGGTGTTAGACCAAAGCTCAACAAAAAATTGCACTTCGATGGCTCGAAATGCAATTTTTTTATTTAACTACTTTCTTCCATGTGTTGCAAGAAGAGTTTTTTAGCTAAAGTGTGAAGGCTCGTTGCGCCATGGACTTCGGGATCAAGTTCTTTCGCTAACTCGCTCTGGGCTAAGTTAAGTTCAAAGGTAAGCCGTAACACTTTAGACTTAGCTTTTTTCTTCGCACGTTTAGCGTACTCCGTTTGACGGTATTGTTTTTTAGGCATGGGCAAACCTCCTATTTAGAGGGATTTAGTCTTTTTTGTTTTTCTTTTTAACTAATCCTAATCCGGCAAACGTTAGACCCAATCCACTTAGCAATGCTGATCCAGTAATGGCTCCCGTTTGAGGTAGCCTTCCACCTGGCCTAGTTGGCCCAGTCGGATCCGTAGGTTCTTCGTCGTTACAGTCGCCGTTTGGATCCCTTGGATCGCAGTCTTCTTCTTTCGGTGGTCGTATGACAATGATTGGCCCATCAGGCCCGTCGCCTATTTCGTACGTCCAGTCGTCATCGTACAAGCAGACAATCACTTCGTCCGGTGTAACACCCGGTGGGAAGGTAATGACAACCTCATCGTCTGGGAGATAACCAACCGCAGGAGGGGTGATGAGGATGACCCAACGCCCTGTTTCGTCGCGGACAAACTCATACGTCCAACCTGGCGAAGCGGTAATCTCCATGTCCCCAGGATTAACACCAGGAGGCAAGATCACCATCGTTTGACCCTCTTCACAAATCCACGGATTTGGCTCCGTTGGCGTCGTCGTTGGAGGGACCGTTTCCACTGGCACCGTTGTTGCTGGCTCCGATGGCGTTGTCGTCTCTGGGACAGTGGTTTCCGGCACTGTTGTTACCGGCTCAGACGGATCCGTTGGAATCGTAGTCGCTGGAACCGTCGTAGGTTCAGGTGCTGTGGTTGGCTCCGATGGATCTGTCGATGGAACCGTTGTTGGCTCTGGCGCCGTTGTCGGTTCGGACGGATCCGTTGGTGGAACCGTCGTTGGTTCTGGTTCCGTTGGAGCGGTTGTTGGCTCTGGATCTTCTTCAACCGTAATTAGAGCGTCGTCCTCCGTGATCACATCGCGGTTTCCTGTTTCCTCATCTTCCGGTCCAAATAAGTACGCCGTATTCGGAATTTCATCGTCGCTATTTCCAGCTAGGACAATTACATCAAAGGTAATGCGGTAGACTCCATTGGCTGATAAAACTGGTAAGTAGACGCGTAATTCACCGGTTACCTCATTAAAGGTATAATCTTCTGGCGAAACCGCAGGAACATCGTTGATTCTAACCGATCCTGGTACGAACTCTACCAAGCTTAAGTTCAACGTATCCACAACCACAAAATCTTCCAAAGCTACATCGTTTGGATTAACAACTGTGATGCGGTAGCGAGCGGTTTCTCCCACTTCTGCTTCAACTACATCACCGAATTCACAAATGTCTCCTTCAAGTGCAATTACTTGGAATACAAATTCTACCAAACTTTCAACTTCTTCAAGAATACATACTTGCTTTTCCAGCGTTGGATCTACCAATGGATCCGTTGGCGGAACCGTTGTTGGTTCTGGCGCTGTCGTCGGTTCGGACGGATCGGTTGGCGTCGTCGTTGGTTCAGGTGCCGTTGTTGGTTCCGACGGATCCGTTGGAATCGTCGTTGCTGGAACTGTCGTTGGCTCTGGCGCTGTTGTCGGCTCTGATGGATCTGTCGGTGGAACCGTCGTTGGCTCTGGCGCCGTTGTTGGTTCGGACGGATCCGTTGGCGTCGTGGTTGGAGGAACTGTTGTTGGTTCAGGGGCCGTGGTTGGCTCCTCTTCTTCAACCGTAATTAAGGCATTGTCTTCCGTGATGTTGTTACGATTCCCGGTTTCCTCATCTTCCGGACCATATAAGTACGCCGTGTTTGGAATTTCATCGTTCTCATTACCAGCTAACACAATCACATCAAAGGTAATGCGGTAAGTCCCGTTTGCTGATAGAACTGGTAAGTAAACGCGTAGCTCACCGGTTGCTTCATCAAATGTATAATCCTCTGGCGAAACAGCCGGAGCGCCGTTAATTCTTACGTTGCCAATAAATTCTACCAAACTCAAGTTCAACGTATCCACAACCACAAAGTCTTCCAGCACTACGTCGTTTGGATTAATAACCGTGACGCGATAGCGAGCGGTTTGATCCACTTCTGCTTCAACTACATCACCGAATTCACAAACGTCTCCATCCAGGGCAATTACTTGGAATACAAAGTCTACTAAACTTTCAACCTCTTCAAGAATACATACTTGCTTCTGGAGGGTTGGATCAACCAGATCCGGCTCCGTTGGCGCAGTGGTTGCTAGAGTTGTCGTCGGCTCTGATGGATCGGTTGGCGTCGTCGTTGCTGGAACCGTCGTTGGTTCAGGAGCTGTCGTTGGCTCCGATGGATCCGTTGGCGTTGTAGTTGCTGGAACCGTTGTTGGCTCTGGCGCCGTTGTTGGTTCGGACGGATCGGTTGGCGTCGTTGTCGCTGGAACCGTCGTTGGTTCAGGTGCCGTTGTTGGTTCCGACGGATCCGTTGGAGTTGTGGTTGCTGGAACTGTGGTTGGTTGCTCTTCTAGGGTAACCACCGCATCGCAATCGTTAACAAACGTGCGATCTCCCGTTTCCGGATCGTAGTCGTACAGGTGAACCACGTTCAATACTGGACCTAGTGCCGTCCCTTCGGCAACTCGCGCTTCGAAGGTAATAACGATGCTGCCATTGGCAGGGAGGTAGTCGAGGTAGACGCGTAGTTGGTTAAGATAGGTGTCAATCTCGAAGTCATAGCCGTAATCTGGTGAGACAACAACATTATGAACACCGATCAACGCGCCGTTGGCTAAATTATCAATCACTAAGAAATCTTCAAGTCCAACGTCGTTTGGATTCGTTACCGTTAACGTGTAAGTCACATACTCGCCAATCTCAACCAACTCACGATCGGCTTCTTTTTCAATGGATGGACGAACAAGTAATTCTACAATCTCAGTATCACGACCACATTCAACTTCATCCTCTCCGTCAATACAGTACAAAATCGCTGTGTTTGGAATCGTTCCTGGTTCAGGGTCGATTGGATCATCATCTTCTACAATTTCAAAGATACCAGTTGAGGTATGGCGGATATCTGCATCCGGGAAAATTCTTCCTCCAGCGGGAGTAGTGCTGCCAGCAACTTGTGTAACATACTCTTCTACAACGATGGTTACGGTATACACACCAACCGGCCAGTCGCCTACAAAGAAACCTAGTTCTTCCGTCTCCGCAGTGGTTGTTCTGGTGCGGTATCCGCTAATCAGTGTAGGGTCAACGTTAATATTACCTAATCTGACGCCTGATGTATCATAAACGTAGCCGTCTTGATTTGTGATAACGAAATTGAATCTATAATCGCCCCAGATATCA